>Ga0190334_1001205_pt1 | contig 11436 bp, 11 predicted proteins | sample 48720478_MG_FD_161270 | JGI IMG/M metagenome (GOLD analysis project Ga0190334, IMG submission 161270) | Hydrothermal vent sediment bacterial communities from Southern Trench, Guaymas Basin, Mexico - 4872-04-7-8_MG | ecosystem: Environmental > Aquatic > Marine > Hydrothermal vents > Sediment ...
ACGCTTGGCCAATACTTGTTCTTTGCTTTCATCTCATAGTACTTCCTGCCTGCTTTGTAAAAGGGTTTCTCAAGCCTGCCCCCGCCAGCAGCAACACCTATGCATGCTCTGCAGGAAGGGTTGAAATCCCTGTATTTTTTTGAGGGTAGCTGAACAGTAACTTTTAATTTTCTTCTGGTAACAACGCTTGCACTTCTGCCAGAGGCCCTTACGAATTTACCCCCATCACCAGGCTTATTTTCAATGTTAAAAACAGAGGTTCCTTCAGGAATATTCTTTAACTCCAAAATATTCCCGAGCTTAACCTCTTTGCCTCCAACAACAATCTCTTGCCCAACTCTTACTCCTTCTGGAGCAATGATTAATGAAACCGCATTATCAGGGTATTTTATTTTTGCAAGAGGGGCTGTGTGAGCCCTGCAACTCAAAAGCTCAGTGATAACTGCTTGACCATTCCTACCTATTTTAACTTGGCCTTTAAAACTAAAACCAGGCCGTCTATAAGTAGGGCTTCCTTTTCCTCTTTTCTGTTGGGGTAGGTTTTTTCCCATAATATCACTCCACACACACTATTCATATTATTATATTCGCATGATTTCCCATCATTATTTACATTAAACCAAGTTTTGTTGCCAGGTCAATAGCAGGGGTTTCTGCTGAAAACTTAACATAAGCTCTTCTTCTTCCTTTTGAATCATTAAGCGTATTAACCCTTTCAACTCTTACATTAAATGTTTCTTCAATCGCTTTTTTTATCTCTTGCTTACTTGCTTCTTTATCTACCACAAAAACCAGTTTGTTCTCTGCTTCCATCAGCCTAATTGTTTTCTCTGTTGATAAGGGATATTTAATTATCATTTCTTAACCTCCTTGTTTTTTGTGCCTGCAGCCACAGAAGCATTCTTAGTCTTAATATCATCAGCTGCCTTTTTTACCATCCCTTTGTTCTTTTTGCTTACTTTCATTACTTTCTTGTCTTTCTTTACTTTTTGTTTCTCTTTCCTCCTTGTCTCTCCCTTATAATCCTTTAGGAATAATCCGCTCTTTAACAATTCGAACACTTTTGTTGTGAAGACAGCTAGTCTTCCAGGATGCCCGCCAGGAGCAAGCACCTCTGCATTCAGTCTCTTAATATTAATAACATCAACACCAGGAATATTCCTGGTAGCTTTTCTCACATGTTTTGTATCTGAGACAACAAGCAGCACTCCTTTCTTAATAATATTTCTTCGCCCCCTGATTTTGCCTTTGCCAGCGCGGATTTTTGTCTTAGCCACTCTTTCTAATTCATCACCCAAACCAAGATTTTGAAGTGTTTTAATCAATTCTTTTGTCTTACTAATACGCTCTAAACCCTCTGCAAGTACAAAAGGGTAGTTCTTAGGAAGAAGATGCCCTCTTTGAGCAACCATGTCCTTATTCATAACTGCATTCATTGCCGAGCAAATAGCTTTTCTTCTCTCCTTAGCATTAATCTTCCACTTCCAAACTTTTTCGGCCTTTGGAGGATGCGCCCTTCTCCCACCCACTGTTCCTGGTGCAAATGCACCCTGCCAGTAGAACTGTGTTCCTCTTCTTGAAAGAATCTTTCTTGGCACTCTGCTAATGCCACGGCCATAACTCCCGCGATAAGCCCTTCTTCGCTTTGAAAGCCTTACTGCGTGTCTCTTACCTGCCTGTTCATAAGACCCATAGGCTTGTCTCTTATTATTCTGAATGGCCAGAACAGCTTTTTTGATAAGGTCCTCTCTAACCGGCTCTAGGAACTGGACAGGCAAATCTACTTGTCCAAGCTCATTCCCTGTTATGCTTAATACCTTCAACCGCATTTTTATCATAACCATATCTTACTTTACTTGTTCTTCCTTATCCCTCTTATTTTTCCTTATCTTCCTTGTTTTGAACTTAAACTAATATGAGTAATAGTAGGAAGAGGCTCTTTCTTCTTAGGAGCCCTTAAGGTGTGTGTTAATATTACTATTCTCTTTTTAGGACTAGGAACAGAGCCTTTTACAACCACATAAGCACTCTTTATCCTGCCATAATGAGGGAAACCACCTTTAGGATTAATCTCTTCTGGCTTTGTTCCAATCTTAATTATTTGAAGACCCAGCTGCATACGCTGATGAAAGCCTGTTTGGCCTGCAAAGGCTGTTCTGTACATTATGTGCTGCTGAGAATTCCAAGGGCCTCTGCTTCCTGGTTGTCTCCTGCCCTTCTCTGATTTGTGATGTCTTAAGCCTATGCCAAACCGCTTAACAGGGCCTTGCGTACCCTTACCCTTCGTAATAGCATGAGCATCAAGGTATTGCGCTTCTTTAAAAACCTCTTCTACACTTATCTCTTTATCAGCGTGTGCTTTTATGAAGTCTAATTTATCTTTATTATTCCCGCTTAGTCTTAATTCAAAAATCTCGGGTTTTTTCTTTCCAATACCAGCAAGCCTTGGCTGGGTATAAGCAAGAATTGTGATATCAACATAATCATCAGGATTAATCTTATCAAGCTCTTTTATATCAGGAATTTTTTTTGGAACAGAAATCTTGCGCTTAAGGTCTTTGGAAGGTTTAAAGAAGAAGTCTTTGGTAACAAACAAGCCATAAGCTTTTTTTTTGTAGAACCTAGCACAAAAAATCTTTAGGGGGGGACACTCAATCACAGTCACAGGAACTCTTATTTCCTCACCCGGAGTTGATGCTGTTTTTTTGTTATCAACACCTATGAGGTGGGTCATACCTGCTTTATAACCAGCAAAGCCTAGAAGAGAAGAAGTATCAAAAACCTGTTTTGACCAGCCCCGCACACGAGGATAATTTTTTTTAGCCCGCTTCCTAGGCCAATAAGCCATGCTTCCCTTTCTTGGTTTCTTTATATCTGCCATTTTTAGTGTGGCAGGCTCAAAAATCTTTTATTTTTGTTGTCTGCCCATTTTTTTAGTGTGGCAGGCTCAAAAATCTTTTATTTTTGTTGTCTGCCCATTTTAACCCTTGACTTAAATAATTTTAATAGTATTCTCATGGATAAGTAGGAGTGTGTTCTTATGCGTATAACAAAAGCCTTTTGTAAAAAACCCCTTATAGAAAACACTAAACATGTTGTGTGTGTATTGGGTGTACTGAAAAGGGTTTTCTTCTCAGGCTTTTTATTTGTTTAGGTTCATTACCACCTAAACATAGCAGAAAAACACAGAGGATTTATAAAGCTTATGGTTGGGATTAGCGGACTTTTTTCTTTTTTCTCAGGGTTATGCCCCGAACCCTTCTCTTAGCATACTGCAAGGGATTCTTTATCTTACTGCATAATTCATCTGGCTTACACACTGAGAATGCTTTGTAATAAGCAGGATTATCACAATTCGGCGGGGGAAGGATTTTTTTGCCTTGCCTCGCATACCTTAGCTGTCCTAGAATGTATTGCTGCCGCAGGGGTTCATAGTTCTTCTCATTCCACTCAAGCAGCCTTTGTTCTATCATACTATACTCCCAGCCACAACTAGCCAGAAAGTTTATAAGAATAAAAGTGCTTCTCTTTCTTCCATCCTCAAGCCCGTTAAGTATTAATTTTATGCAAGGAGGGAAATACTCTTCTCCAATTGCCTTTTCTGGTAATGAATAAATTTTTTGTTTATCCCAAAATTCCTTTTTTCTTTCTTCCTCTTCACGCAACGTGCTTGTTCCAGGTCTGAAATCAAAGGCATTCCTTAAGAGCCGCTCAGCATCACATCCATGTATGTTTCTGTTAAGAAAAGGATACTCTATTCTTATCTTCTCTGGCTTTGCCTCTTCTCTTTTAAATTTAAGAACAGCATCAATATCAATAGGCACAGAGACCAACCATGATTTTTCATGAAAAGAATAAGGCATTCTATAAAGGTGTCTTGAAGTAATAAGCAAAGTATCAATTTCTAAGAAGGGCTCAACATTTAATTTGGGAACCTTATCACCGAACTCGTTCTTAGCATACCTTATTATTTGCTCTGCTTTCATCCCTGTTCTCTTCATTATCTTGTTAAAATCCTTTTTCTCCAACTTCATAATTGCCTTGCTCAGAGGCTCTTGAATTAGGAACTTAACATACTCTGCTATCCTTCTCGGCGCTTCTGGAAACAAATTCTTAACAGGCACACCATCAATACTTTCCGGAAATGCTTCAAAAGGAACAGCAATATGGAACCCTTTGTTACCAGAGAACTTGGCTGTTATTGACTTAACTCCCTGGTATTTCAAAGCTTTTATCAAGTAGTAAGCAGCTATCCTGCTATAATCAAAGAAGTGACAATCAACATCTAGAATTAAGTCCCAGCCTTTTCTTAACTCATCAAGCTCTTTTCTTCTTAGATTAGTACTTAGCTGTAAAGGATTGTTCCATAACTCTTCTGAGCAATGAAAACTTGTTGCTCTCTGCTTTGCAAGCTCAAGAACATCATTAGGATATGAAAGGATTTCTGGTCTCTTACTAAACCACTCTCCAAACCTAAAAGCAACCTCTTTATCTTTTGCCTGCTTCACAAGCTCTTCCTGAATGTCTTTTCTCTTATAGAAGGACAAGGTCTTAGCAAGGAACATCATTATAACTTATTGGAAATTAAAAGCTGTATTTAAAGAATGCTGTTTTCAATTAACTAAAACATTTATAAACAAGGTTTGGTTATTCATATTTTATCGCGGGTGTGCCAGAGTGGTCAAATGGGCATGGTTCAGGGCCATGTGGCTTAGTGCCTACGCAGGTTCAAACCCTGCCACCCGCATCCGATGGGTGGAGAATTAAAAGAAGTTATAGATAAAATCTACAAGGTGATTGAAAGAGACAGAGACATGCTTATAATTGTCGAGGGAAAAAATGACAAAAAAGCATTGGAAGAAGTTGGTTTTAAAAACATAGTAACTTTAACTAAGCCATTATACAGGGTGGTTGAGGAAATAAACACAGATAAAGTTATTGTTCTCACAGACCTTGATAAAAAAGGAAAACAAATCTATGGGAGGCTAAGAAAAGACCTGAATAAAAGAGGAATATATGTAGATGATAAGTTAAGAAAACTGCTGTTCAAGACAGAACTCAGGCAGATAGAAGGGTTAACACACTATCTAAAGAAATTCTACGGTAAATAATAAATACAATAATATAATAATATGAAATATATAATAATACGAAATCTTTTTATTAGTAATTTCTTATGTCTTTTCTATGTTATTTCTTAGCTACTCTCCATAATAACTCAAAGTATTTTTTGTAGCTATCAGCCAAATCTTTATTTTTAATCATAATTACTGTTAAAGGCTTCCATATAATTATTGCTACTTTATCTCCATAAACAGACGTTGGGGTTGGATTGAAAAATTCTTTTGATATAAACCGGTACCGAGTTATTCCTTTCTCAAAAAGAAATTTGCTGCCTTCTTCTGCTAAAGCTCTTTCATGAATATTTGCTTCTTTTGCTCTTTTAAAATACTGCTCCATAATTATTGGAAATTTTTCTTTAAATTTTCCTTCATCTACCCCAAAGCCAACAACATCTTCTTTAGTCTTTAGGACATCATTGTAAAAAGTTTTAAATCCCTCTTTACCTCTATAAACTTCAACACTAATCTCTTCTTTTTCAGATTTTGATAGAGCTAATAATTCAGGCAGCACCTCTTTTAGGCGTTCTTCTTTCTCTTTTAAGAATTCCAATAATTTGGTAGGTTTGGTGGCTTTGTAAATCTTTACATTATTCTCAATCACATAACTCACTAATCCTTTGTTAATTAGTTTCTCTAAAAAATCATATATTGTTGTTCTGTGTAAACCTGTTTCTTCTTTAATTCTATTTACAGGCACTGCTCCAAGTTTTAGAAGAGCCAGATAAACTTTGATTTCTCCCTCTGAAAGCCCCACGTCTTTTAATGTGTTGTTTTTATTCATATAATGTTGGAAGGAGTAAGTTATATTTAAATGTTGCTGTCGTAAAAACGACAACTAAACTTTAAAAAGGGCGTCTGTTTTCTATTAGCGAGTAATGAAAATAATCAAAAGAATTATAGAAGATGTCAAAGAAAATACACCTTCCTCTTACTTAGATGTCACTTCTCAGAATCTTTTTGAATTCCCAGCTAACGTAGATGGAAAACCAGTTAAAAGATTATTCATGCTACTTCCTTCTAAAGGATGTGAATGGGCAATGCAAAAAGGAGGGGGTTGTGCCCCTTGTGGCGCATTATATTACACCTCTAAGGATAAAGAGATACCAAAAGAATTTATATTGAATAAATTTAAAGAAAGCTACCATAATATAGATTGGAAAAACTACCCTGTTGTTTATTTATGTACTGGTGGCTCTTTCTTAAGCGATAAAGAAGTGCCTTGGGATGTTAAAGCTAATATTCTTAGAATAATTGAGGGAAATAAAGATATTAAAAAAGTTATAGTAGAATCTTTGCCTAATTTAGTAACTCATAAAAAGATAAGGAACCTTAAATCATTACTCAAATCTAAAAGGATAGAAATAGGGATTGGTTTAGATTCTTTTGATGACTATATAAGATTGAATTGTATAAATAAAAATTTTTCTCATAAACAATATGATAAAGCCGCTAAAATAATCAAGAGGGAAGGTTTGTCTTTGTTAACCTATGTTCATATAAAACCGCCTTTTCTTACAGAAAAAGAAGCAATAGACGATGCTATTAAAACTGTTAATTATGCCTTCAAAAAGAATACCCGCGCGGTTTCTCTAGAGCCTATTTTTGTAATGAAACATACGTTAGTAGACTTTTTGTACCAAAAAGGAAGATATAAACCCCCTTGGTTGTGGAGTGTTTTAGAAGTTCTAAAAAAGAGTGTTAGTTCTTCAAGAGAAATTAGGATTAACCAAAACGAAAATTTTGAAACAACCACTGGTTACCCTCAAAATTACTGTGAAAAAGACTGTTCTTTAAACATAAGAAAAAAGATTTTTGAGTATAATAAAAATCTTGATGTAAGTATATTTGATGATATTTCTTGTGAATGCAGAAATAAATGGGAAGAAGAATGTAAAATAATTTCTCCTTATTCTCTAGAAAAAAGAATAAAACTTTCATTAGAAGATTATAATGGGTAAAGAATTAACCTCTTTTATTAAAAACTGTAAAAGCTTTTGTGATAAGTATAACAAGAAAGAAGAAACAGAAGAATTAAAGAGAAGAATAGCTTCAGAGAGCAACGTCTCAGATTTAAAATCTTTAAGATTTGCAGTGATGTATTATGAAATTGGTTCGGCTTTAAATATAAAAGAAGATAAATTAATTAAATTTTCAGAATTTATTGCTTTCCTATCTAATATATGTCATAGTGCTGATGACCTAGTAGATAGCGTTTTGTCTACAGGTGAAAAAATTGATAAAGTCGGGGTGCTGCTTAGTTATTATCCAACACTGAATGTCTTCTTAAAGAAGTTAGCCTTAGATTATGGGACCATACAACAAGGATTCGGAAGAGGCATTCAATTATTCAGAGAAGAAAACAAAATAATTGAAAATAAAAAAAAACCGTCTGAAGAAACCACAGAGTATCTTCTTAAGATTGGAAATCCTGATTTTTTTATTTATAATAATCTATTTTATTCTTTAATAAGAGAAGACAAAGCAAAACAAATTGATTCGTTTATGGAAAATTATGTTGTCTTAGATCTGGTTTTAGATCACATTACAGATTTAGATGAAGATTTTGAAAATAACTCTTTTAACCCAGTACTATGGTTTCTTAAAAGTAAAACAGAAGTAGATAAAGACAATTTGATTAAGAAATTAATATCACATAAAACTTATGGCTCTTTTTTAGAGATCGCATTTAAGTATGGAAAAATGGCTTTAGAAAAAAGCAAACTATCTGATAATAAATTAGCAAATGTATTAAGAACATATGTTAAAGGAGAACTAGAGGGTTTGAATTTATTCAAGAAATATAATTACCTAGTAAATTTTCAAAATAGAATAAAATTAACAAAATTAATTTTAAAACCTCATCCATGGGAGCATTATTCATATAAAGAAGTTTATGATTAAACATCATGTTTGTAGCCAAAGCCAATAATACGAAATCTTTTTATACCGTGCTTTATTTCTCCTCTATTAATGGAAAAGGCGTATATGTTTATCAATACTAAGCAGGGAAAACTAAGGATTGCTAGTGCTAAGCTTAAAGAATTTGATGAAGTTAAGGAAATACATGAGGTTTATGGAAGATTTGACGTTGTTGCAGAGGTAGAGGTAAAAAACAGGGCTGAGCTCAAATCCTTTATTCAGAATAAAGTTCAAATAACAGAGGGCATTAGGAGTTCAGAAATCCTTCTTGTTAGTGATATTGAAGAATGGGTTGAAGAAGATAAAGATCTGGTTTAATTTTTTTCATATTCTTTCTCAATAATTTCTTTTATTCTCCTGGCTTTCTTATCTCCTATTAGCTCAACTTCTTTTAATTCTTCCTCTTCTGCATTAACAACGTTCTTTATTGTTTTAAATTTTTTAAGAAGAGGCTTTGCAAGTGCTCCGCCCACCCCTGGAAGCGCCCCAATAATATACTCTTGTAACTCTTTATCTGTTAAGGGTTTGGCTGTGTGCAGAGTAAAATCTTTTTTTGAAGGGTCTGCTTCTCTCCTAGCAATCATTAAAAACAAGTTTGTTGTTTCTTTATAATTCTTTGTCTGTATTATGGGTATATTATAATTAATAATGATTGTCGCTAGAACCCCCCTAATAGCATTAGGATGAATTTTTCTCTGAGCATAAAGGTCTTCTTCTCCTTCAATAACAATAAGTGGTCTTTCATACTTTTTTAGATTAGATAGTTGTGAGAGCAGCCTACCATCAATTATTGAATCTGCAAAATCCCTTATTGTTTTATGCTCTACAGCCACCCGGTCACTAAGCAGGTAGTCTGCAACATCCAACTTGCTTAGCTCTACTTTAACCCCGAGCTCGGATAACTCCTTTATTATTCCTGAACCTTTCTCCCTGTAATCAGCAAAGATTGTTATCCTGGAATAATCCCATTCTGATTTGCCTCCTTTAAATAGTCTGGTCTGCTCTTCTCTATCCCCAAGATTCCTAACAGGCGCAGTAAGTTCAGGGCTAAAACTCTTTTTTAAACCATGAATAATTCGGTACATCCTCTTCTCCTTATGAACAGAAGCCCATAAGTTAGCCTCATCCCTTGTCTTCTTTGTTATAAGCACAATAACCCTGCCTTTCTCCTGTCTTCCTGTTCTGCCTCTTCTCTGCACAGTTCTAATAGCAGAAGGAACCGGCTCGTAGAAGATAACAAGGTCCACAACAGGAATATCAAGCCCTTCCTCTGCAACACTAGTCGCTATAAGGCAATTGAATTCTCCTCTTCGGAATTCTTCAAGGATTTGTTTCTGTTTTTTCTGAGTAAGCCCGGTATCCTTTTTTTTGGCCTGCCCAACAAAGATTTTTGACTTAACACCAAGAGCATCCATAACCTCCTTTATCTTATTAGTAGAATCACGATACTGGTTAAATATTATTATCTTAACATTCTTCTTGTTCTTTAACTCCCCAACCACTATTCTTCTGAGCTCTATTATCTTGGGGTGCTCTCTGCCCTGAGCAATCATGTTCTTGGTTTTCACATAAGCAGACCTAAAGTTCAAGTCTCTTACAAGGTTCTGGACAGCCTTCACTCTTGTTCTTCTTGCTTCCTCCTCAAGTTTTAAGAAGTATTCTAACAAGGGCTTTAACCCCTGTGTTTCTATTAGTTCAAGAGCGTGTTGTAGTTTCAGAGCTTCTGCTAGTAGGCTAACACTTCTCATAATACCATAATCCTTTTCTCCACCACTCATCCTAGCATACATTGCCTTTTGTAATTCTAGCAGAGATGTCTTGCTATAACTAGAAATCCTGCCGTATAAGTAGCCAAGCTTCTTAATCGTTTCAAGCTTGCTCTCAAAGGCTTTTCTAAGATAATCTCTTATCTGCTCAAACTCCCTTGGCAAGTCCGTCTTAACCCAAGTAATAGTAATCTCCTTAATATATGGTTGGACATCAGGAGAATCCTCTCTTCTTATCTCAATCTCTTCTATAAACAGGTTCTTGCACACCTCTCTTATCTTCTCCTGATCAGAGCCTGGAGAAGCAGTTAATCCAAGAATCCTTGGGTGCTCTGCCTTCTTATCATACTGTTTTGCTATGAATACATAAGCATAATCCCCCACGGCTCTGTGAGCTTCATCAACAACCAGTAAAGAAACATCTTTAAGTGATATTTTATTACTTATAATATCGTTTTCTAAGCCTTGAGGAGTACTAACTATTATCCTGGTTTTTTTCCATAACTCCGCCCTCTTAGCAGGCCTTATCATACCAGTAAATAAGTGCACATCCTCATCATTAATTTTCAAATATTTTCTCATAGAACCAACGTGTTGGTCGCATAAAGGCCTAGTGGGTGCTAGAACCAGTATTTTACTATTAGGATAATTTGTTAAACGATTAGCAGCGAGTAAGACAGCAATATTAGTCTTCCCAAGGCCTGTGGGGAGCACAACAAGCGTGTTCTTCTTAACAGCAGTATCAAGAATGGTCTGCTGGTAAAGCCTGGGTTTAAAGCCGCGAATCATTTTTCAAAGAGAAAGGTGTATTGATTTATAAATACTTATGAAACCCTTGAAAAAGTAAGAGAACAAAATAAAAAAAATAAATCATAAAAAAGCTTTATAAGCTTTATCTTCCCCGGGCCATCTTGGCACAGGAGATGTTCCCTCTCTTATCAATAAAGTAGAGGAATCCTTTCTTCTTCTTAATACCTACCTTTGCAACAACTTGTGGCTTGCCTCTTGGCTTCTTTCTTCCTCTAGCCATCTTGGCTCTTGCAACATTGCCCTTCTTATCAACAAAGTAGAGCCAGCCTTTCTCTTTCTTAACACCAACCTTGGCTACTAATTGTTTTGCCATAGAAATTCACCCCCTGGTTTTATCTTATTTTTCTTCCACCGTGTTATTAGTTAACACTTTTTGTTATTTTTATAAGCTGAATACTGCTCTTATTCTTAAATGTTTTGGTTTTACCGACGAAACATTTAAAAACCCGGTAAAAAAAAGGGTGTGGCTCTTATTTCTTTATCTCAAACCGGGCGTAGTAGACTATGGTTACTATCAAGCCTATTATAAGAGCAATTATATAAGAGAACACATTGAATAAGAGGATGAGTGCTGTAAAAGCAAGGAAAGTTGCAAAGACCAGAACAAAAACCCATCTTGAAGCTATGAACAAGTAAAGCCCGGTGGTTCCTCCCTTGAACTGTCTTAGCTTCTCAAAGGTTGGGAGGGGTAGTAATGAGAATACTGAAATTAATAGGTTAATAATTATTATGGTATGAATCAGGGAACTGTTGGTTGCAAGATATATTGGTGCTAATAAGCCTACAAGGACCATGTTTGAGAAAGGACCTGCAAAAGC
>Ga0190334_1001206_pt1 | contig 11430 bp, 8 predicted proteins | sample 48720478_MG_FD_161270 | JGI IMG/M metagenome (GOLD analysis project Ga0190334, IMG submission 161270) | Hydrothermal vent sediment bacterial communities from Southern Trench, Guaymas Basin, Mexico - 4872-04-7-8_MG | ecosystem: Environmental > Aquatic > Marine > Hydrothermal vents > Sediment ...
TTTACAGATAGACCTATTTACCGTCCAGGAGACACAGTACACTTCAGAGGTCAGTTCTTCAAATGTTCGAACGGAAATTACACAGCCGTTGACAGTTCTCAAATCTCTGTGAGTATCCAAGATCCGAGGAGCAATGAGGTGTACAAAAGAATCCTCACAACGAATTCCATGGGAGGCTTCTGGGATGAGTTTCGTCTGGCTGAAACAGCAGAGCTCGGTTATTACGAAATAATCGTGCAGCAGAATGAAAGAGAGTTTCAAAGCTACTTTATGGTGGAAGAGTATCAAAAACCGGAATACAAGATGACACTCTCCTCTGACAAAGAGTGGTACATCTCCGGGACGACGGCGCATTTCAACATAAAACTGGAGTACTTCAACGGGCAGCCAGTTGTGGGAGCAGATGTCGCTTACTACGTTAAAGCCAGAGAGGGCTGGTCCGAAAGCTCGACTGTTTACTATGGAAGAGGCCTCACAGATGAGCACGGGAACCTGGCAGTTTCAGTTCAAATAGAAGAAGGTTTTGACGGATACTATATTCTTGAAGCAATAGCTGCAGATCAGAGTCAGAGACAGATAGAAGAAAGCCACAGTGTACGGGTTCATGCGGACAATGTTTTGATAAAGACGGATTTGTATTCTTACAGGACATCGCCCGGCGAGACTGTCAAGATCTTAATCGAGATCACAGATCTAAAAGGCAACCCCCTTGATGGAACACTGACCGTGGAAACGGACAAGGGAGTTCAGAAAGTCGAGATTCACAACGGCAAGTACTTGCTGAATTTCACTCCTACTCAGGCAAAATCGTATAGAATGAAACTTTCATTTGGAAAAAGCTCAAAAACGATAAACATTTACTCATATGGACGTGTTCCTCTTTATCTTATAGGAGATTTCGCAGTTGTTCCAGATAAGGAATCTTACAAACCCGGTGAAAAGATGATTGTTGACATTTACTCACCAGATCCCGAAGCTGGATTTTTGGCTCTGGTGGGAGAAAAGCTTTACTCGCTGACCTTTTGTGATCTGAGCGAAGGCTACAAACGCGTGACATTCGAGATCCCACAGAACGTGGTAGAGAAGAACCTGTTCTTGACATATAGAGGCTACAGCGACGGCCAGAGGATGACGAAAACGATCAAAATCAGCCTTGAAAGGAAGACAAATGTCTTTGATATGAAAATCAGTTCAGACAAAGACCGCTACAGACCTGGAGAGACGGTGAAGATGAGAATAGAAGCGAGTGATGACTATAACATCTGCGTATCAGTGGTGGACGAGGCAATCTACGCAATGGTTGGGTATGATCCACTTAACATAGAGCAGTGGCTTTATCCAGAAAACAATTATCCTAATGTGATTGCGGATTTTTCTGAAAGCTATACACCTTACGTGTGGTTTTCTGAACTTCCCGACGAATCAACGAACAAACTCGCCTTTTTTGCAAAAGAAGACCACTCTTTTGAAGACATGAAAAGATCTGCTGTGGAAACAAAGATAAATGTCAGAGAGTATTTCCCTGATACCGCGCTTTGGTTGGCTGATCTTGAGACAGTTGATGGCAGTGCGACTATTGAATTCAAGGTTCCAGATACAATAACTACATGGAAAGTGACCTCTTACGGCTTTTCGCGCGAGCAATTTTCACAAGGAAGTTCCCAAATTACGGTTACAAAAGATTTTTATGTTAGACCGCACTTGCCAGTGTTTATGAGATTTGGAGATGAGATGTCGCTATCCGCTACGGTTTACAATCAAACAGAGGAAGCAACTGTTAGCAGAATATGGATAGAACCGCCTTCTTCGTTAAATATACTTACAGAGCTTTCCACTACGACAACCATTCCAGCGCAAGGATCAGTTACTGTGACCTGGAAATGCGTTGCTCAGAAAATCAGTGATCCTTCAACAATAACGATCTACGCCGTCGCGGGTTTAAACGATGCTGTAGCGATGAATGTTCCTGTAAAGCCTTTCTCTTTTGAAAGAGAATACTATGTTTTAGAAGCGCTCGATGGTGAGATGAATGTGGACTTGCCAGAAGGGGATTACATTTCCGCCAGTCTTAGAGTTATGTCAAATATTGTTCCAGTAATAGAAGATTCGCTTAAAAAGCTTATATCTTATCCATACGGCTGCACGGAACAAACCATGAGCAGTTTCTTCCCTGCGGTAGTTGCGTCTAAGGCTGGAATAGAAATCGACAACCTTCAAGATGTTGTGATGAAAGGACTCTACAGGCTCTACAAGTATCAACACTATGACGGTGGCTGGGGTTGGTGGAGAACAGACAAGAGCATTCCCTTCATGACAGCTTACGTTATGGAAGGTCTCTTCCATGCTATCGAATCCGGGATCTTTGTGGCAGATTCTGTTGTGAAATCGGGCTTAGATTACCTGCTGTCGAATCCCACAGCTTATGGATCTTACGTGTTATCTCTTTATGGAGTCGAACATGAACCATTTGAACCTGAAAGCGTTTTGGATCTTGTGTATCTGTCTTTGGAATCAAAGCAGATGCTCGAAAAAGCCATGGAGCATGTTGTTGAGAAAAGCAGGATCGCGTACGTAGATGTTAGTTCTAAAGGTTACTTCATAACGAATGTTCAGGCGACTTCTATTCTTTTAAGATCACTTGTAAAGTGGAACGCTTATCCCGAGATTCAAAAAAAGATGATCAACTACCTGTTCAGCATGAAAGATGGCTTCTTTTGGTACTCAACAAAAGACACTTCTTACGCGGTTCTCGGCCTAATAAATTCAATGCGAACTTTTGAAGAACCTGATATTTTGGTAGAAAACGATCAAAGAACAATCAAAATGACCGGTGAGGGAGCCATTTCTTTAATGAAAGGAAAACTGCACCTTCAGGGCAGAGGTCTTGTTGAAGTGCATGTTCGCTATTTGGAAGAACCCAAAGAAGCGGTTGATGAAGGTTTAGTTGTTGAAAGAATATTCTACAAGAAATATGAAATTCCTTTTAGAACCGAGGAAGAAAAAACTCTTGTGGACGCTTTCATTCCATTGAACAGCTCCTTAATACCGATTTCTGCGAAGGTAGTTCAGCCCAAGGATACGGAGCTTTACTGGAAAGCGTGGACCGACGATGTGAACGTGAAGTATCACGGTGTTGAGCTGGAGTGTTCTGAAGATGAAGTCAAAATCGGGCGGTTGAAGTACAACCATTGTGAAAGATTGGAAACATTGAACGGAAGAATTTTAATCATATCGAACGACACAGCTGTGATTTATTACATTGACACACACAGTGCTAAGTTCATATATGAAATCCAGGATGCTGCCTTAACACAAGCCGGCGTGGCTGTTCTCAGAGGAAGCAAGATTTACATTGACGATGTTTTCCTGACAGAAGCCCCTGAAGGAACAGAAAGGATCCTGGCAACGGATGACAACATCTTTGCAAGAACAGATACTTCGCTGTTTTTGTGGAAAGAGGGCGAGTTCTTTGAAATACCGATATTTACAGAAAGGATCCTGAGCTGGGATGGCACCAAAATGGTTACAGATGTGTATACGAGGTTCTCTGGAAACTCTTCAATGCTTTCCAGCAAAAGATGTGAAATACTGTTCATTAAGGGTTTGGTGAAAGCGAATGTTGGCGATATATTGAAGACAGCTATCAGCTTCAAAAGAGGCGTGGGAAATTATATTGTTGTGGAAGATTTCTTCCCATCATGCGCTCAAGTTATCAAAAACTACGTCGAAAGAAGTACGAGCAGCTATTCAAAATTCGACTACATGTGGTTCACTCCCTGGGATATGTGGTACTCTTCCAGAGAAATACACGACGATAGAGTCGCGTTCTTCGTTTTAATGTTTGAAAAAGGTAAGATGGCCTATTACTGGAGGGCAACCAGTGAAGGAACTTACAAGATTCTCCCGGCAAGAGCTTATTCCATGTATAAGAAGGGTATTTATGGTCACAGTGATCCTGCTGAGTTTGTCATTGGCGCTGGGAATCAGGAGGTACGTTTATCCTGGTGAGTGGTGTCCGGCGGGTGTTTCAGAAACGGTAGATCGAGTGTGTGAGTTTTTAAAAGTAAATCCACAGTTTGATGTGGTGGTATTTGAATGTGAAACCTTACAGGAGTTTCATCAGCTCACATCAAAGCCATACTTTATTGGAGCTGTTTATAAAGATGGAATCGTGATCACTCAGCCTTTTGAAGTGCTTCGAAAAAAGGGAGTATTGCAGGAAATAATCACTCATGAAGTGCTGCACCATGTACTTCAAAGCAATTTCAAACTGCCCGTGTGGCTGGAAGAAGGTTTCATTTTGTATGAAACAGGTGCAAGCTTAGATCAATTGTATGGAAATCACAAGTACTATCTGGAAAAATTTCTGAGAGAGGTTCCCTGTGAGAAAATATACGCTATTATGGATTCTTATCGCATCTGTGACCCTGTGGAATGTTATTGAGGTTATCAGTTTCAAGGTTGAAATTCCAGACAACACAGCTGTGTTGAAGGAAGTTTGTGACTTACTTGTCCCTGCAAAAGTCACCGCAGGGAATGTTTTCTCTGATCATCGCATAGAAATCACACCCGAAGGGATCATCGTTAAAGACGCAAGGCCCGGAGAAACCGTCATGATTAGGTTCACCAGCCGGGGAATATTCAAAAGGCAGTCAATTAAGCTCATAAAATGCCTCGCATCCGAAGAAGACTCGGATCTTGATGGTTATCCAGACAGCCTCGAGCTTAATGAGGAAGACTCAGAGAATTTCAGAAACTGGTTTATTTGGATTGCAATCTCCACTTTTTTAAATCAGGACAAACACCCATCTTCGTGGCCAGAAAACGAGATTGACTGCTCTGGATTCATCAGATACTGCACTCGAGAAGCCCTGCGAAAGCACACTCCTCAGTGGATAAATGAATCAAACTACGTTGGTCCTGTGTTCAGCGATGTCAAAAAATACAACTACCCAAACATTCCACTTGTGAAAAGGAGTATTTTTAGAGTAACACCTCCTCCATACAACGGATCAGAAGATTTCGCCTGGTTTGCCTCTGCCAGAGTCCTGGCAAAGTGTTCAATGCGTTTCGTAACAAAAGATGTCAGAGAAGCTCTTCCTGGAGATATAATGCTGTTTTTTCATCCCCACGACTGGGAGTATCCATATCATCTGATGATATACCTTGGGAACCTGGGCTTCACTGAAGACGAAGGCTGGATTTTGTACCACACAGGACCTATTGGAGAAGGAACAGGGGAGCTTAGACGTGTGAGATATAAGGAACTGGAAACATTTGATCCCTCATGGACTCCTCGCTCGAGCAACGAATACTTTCTTGGATTCTTCAGATTCAACTTTCTTTTCTGATCTTCACAAATCCGTCCATATATTCAAGTTTCTCCTATAATTTCATGGAATCTTTCAAAATTTTCGTTCTTGCCGATAACCATCAATCGATCGTTTGGTAGTATTTTGGTCGCGCCAGTTGGCGCAAGAATCATTTTGCCGTTTCTTCTAATGGCAATAACGGTGATCCCTGTTAACCTGGACAAATTTATCTCTCCGAGTGTTTTATTGCTCACAGAACTATTTAATGAAACTGCGATTTCTTCTATTCGAAAAGCTTCCTCACCAATAGAGAGTATATCTAAGAAACTCACTCCTTGTGGATTTATGGCCAACTGAGCCAATTTCACACCAGCGAGTTCTGTGGTAGTGATAACCTTGTGAGCACCTGCGTACAAAATTTTAGTCTTTGTTTTCATATCCGATGCCTGTGAAACAATTTCAAGATTAGGATTTAAAGATTTTGCCGTTAGAACAATAAGCACATTCTTAGCATCGTCTGCCAGCGTTGTTATCAAAGAATGTGCTCTTTTGATCCCGGCTTTTAAAAGCACTTCCTCTTCTGAAGCATCGCCTATCACGAATGGAAAATCTGTATTCAAGAATTCTCTGAGTTTTTGAACGGATTCTTCTGAGTGTTCTATCACCACGAATGGCTTTTTAACCCTTGCCATTTCTGCTGCGGTGTGTCGTCCTGTTTTGTCAGTTCCAACAATTATGAAGTGATCTTTCAAAGAATCAAGCATTTTTTTCATCCTCCTAAGCTTGAAATACTCTCTTACATGACCTTCTACTATCAAGGATGTGATGCTTGTAAATGCGTACCACACAATTGTTATTCCAGCTCCTATCAAAATCACAGACACTACTTTGCCAGCCTCGCTCATGTTTTCTGGCATGGAGTAACCTACAGTTGAAACTGTTATTAATGTGAAAAACAGCGCCTCGAACAAGGACCATTTTTCGGTGAAGAAATAACCATATGTGCCAAAAACGAAAACCAAAACTAACATCGATATCAGCACGTATAATCGACGTTTGAACATTTTCTCACCTGCTCACGATTGCAAGAAACCCTGAAGCAAAGCTTTGAACAAATTATACTTCATAATATTTTGTCTATAACTTTTTACTTTCCGGTTGAAGTATCAAGGCAAAGGTAAAGAGAAAAATGAAAAAGCTTCAACATATTTCAACGATTTGACATGGTTAGATGAAGTATTACGAGATATTAAGAGATTTTGTAGGTACTCTAATAATCGAGACTGCATCCTAAAGTCTCTTTTTCAAGCACGAAAAACGCTGTTCAATCTCAATTATCCAATTTTTTCAATTTGATTTCGAAATAAGGGGTTGTCAATTTACAATATATTATGTATTATATATAATATAGAAGCTTTTAGTTACGGAGGCGTACGCTTGTGGTAACAAAAAAAACTCTTACAGAACAGGTTTACCAGTACTTAAGAGAAGAAATCACGAATCTATCTCTGCCACCCGGAACAAGAATAGACATATCCAAAGTGGCCAAAAAACTTGATGTAAGCTTCACACCTGTGAGGGAAGCCATTCACAGACTAATTCATCATGGGCTGGTGGTTGCTAAACCCTATACCGGATTCTTTGTAATAAGGCTCTCACCTAAGGATGTTGAAGAGCTTTTCGATTTGCGTAAGGCACTCGAATTGTTAGCTATGCGTTATGTAGTGCAGAACCTTGATGAACAGAAAGTAGAGAGTCTCCTCTACAAAGTAGATCAACTCATAGAAAAAGCGAGCGGTGAGGAAGTTATAAAAGGTGTTAGGGAATTTGATGGAGAATTCCATTTGAAATTTCTCATAGAGACATCTGGAAATAAATGGCTTAACAAGCTGGGAAATGGTGTGGTCGATTTGTTGAAGATGACCACAAGAATGACTCTAAACCCTTACGCTGCTTGTAAAGAACACAAGGACATACTGGAAGCAATGAAGGCGAGAAATGTGAAACTTGCTGGGTCGCTTCTTGAAAAGCACTTGGATAGATCGAAAGAAGAAGCGATGAGATCTATGAATTTCTAATTTTCCAACATCATATAGGAGGTGGGAAAGTTGAAAACCAAGGCGGTTTTATTAGGGGCGCTCTTAGGGTTTTTCCTGATGACGGTGGTGTCTTATGGAGCACCAGTCAAGTTAGTGTTTTGGCACATGGAAGCTAGACCTCACAGAGTTGAACGCATCAAAGAACTTTGTGAAGAATTCAATAAAACACATCCTGATATTGAAATTGTGCCACAAGTACAGAGTTGGGGAGAAATCTACCAGTTGGCCCCAGCTGCGATTCAAGCTGGTAGAGGCCCCGATTTCATGCTAACGATTCCTGACTTCTTGATGTTTATCAAGGCACTCAAGGTCGTGCAACCGATCTCTGACATAATGACAGAGCTTCAAGAAAAGTACACATTCTTCGACTCGGCTGTAGAGTCCTATCACTTCGACAACGAGTATTGGGCAGTTCCTATCTACGGTATGGATTTCGTACTGTGGTACAGAAAAGACATCTTCAAGGAAGCTGGATTGGATCCGAACAGACCTCCACGTACTTGGAACGAGCTCTTGGAGTACTGTGAGAAAATCAAGAACAGCGGTGTCGTTAAGTATCCCATCGCCGTACCGGGTGCCATTCACATGGCCACAGATCAGCTTATCTATACTTTAATGGTAGTTAACAAAGCTGAGCACATCTTTGGAGAAGATCCAGGCAAGGTGACTTTTAACAATCCACGTACAGTAGAAGCCTACGCCTTTTATAAGAAAATCTTTGACTATTCGCCTCCAGGTAGTGCAAGTTGGGCTTGGGATCAACCTAGAACCGCCCTTTTTACGGGACAAGTGGCTATGGTTATGGAAAAGGGTCACTACATCAAGGGTTGGATTGACAGCGCCAATGTTCCTTTGAATGAACTTGGATGCGCTCCCATTCCAGTTCCCGAAGATGGGCAGCCTGGTAGTATCTACTACTCCAACGCTCTAATGCTTCTTACAAGTGATCCTGATAAACAAGCGGCATTCAAGGAATTCGTTGAATGGTTACATCAACCAGAGGTGATGAGCAGGCTTCTTCACATGGACCCTGGATTCTTCTTGCCAGTAACTCGTGAAGTGTTATACTCCGATGCGTTTTGGAGCGATCCAGTCATCAAGGAAAAGGTCCCCGCAGTTCTGATTGAAATAGAAACAGCAAAGAGTGGAAAGCTCTTTGGGTTTACTAGAAGCACCGTCAATCCCAATGTTGGCGCGATATCTGCAGAAAACATTCTGGCATGGACAGCCCAGTTGATAACGGTTAAGGGACTGTCACCTGAGGAAGCTACGAAGTTAGGCGCGGAAAAGATGGAAGAAGCGATCAGGTAGAAACAATCCTTTGAGAGTCGAGGTTCCTTATGGCGGACCTCGGCTCTTTCTACCTATTATTTGGCTAATCTTGACATTCCCAAGAAAGGGGATAAGAGTGAAGCAAGTATTTTCATCCATTTCGAGAGATCCTATCCTTGGTTTGCTGCTTGTTTTACCTTTGCTTCTGTGGGTAGCTGCAACGTTGTTGTATCCTGCTGCGAACGCTGTTTATATCAGTTTTTCAAATGTTCGATATGTGGGTGTGCCAGCCGAATTTGTAGGGTTCAGTAACTTCGAGCGTGTGTTCTCAGAACGGGAATTTTGGAATTCTGTGATACGCACGGTAATTTGGGTAGTGTTGAACGTAGTTCTACAGTTGGTAGGAAGCGTCGGGGTAGCACTGGTACTTAATCAAGAGTACAAAGGAAAAGAGTTTGTTAGAAACTGGGTCATATTACCATGGGTTCTGCCCACAATTGTTCTTGCCATAGTTTGGAAATGGATATTGGACCCAACGCACGGGGTAGCAAATCACCTGTTAATGTGGTTGGGTATCATTGAACGCCCCATAGAGTTCCTATCTTCCACAACTTGGGCGTTGCCTACTGTGACTCTTTTGAATTGCTGGAGGTGGACCCCATATTTTTCTATCATCGTTTTGGCAGCTCTTCAAACCGTGCCAAGAGAACTCCACGAAGCGGCAGCAATGGATGGGGCTTCGATATGGAAGCGATTCACACGTGTTACACTCCCTTCCATTTCACCAATACTCAAGGTGATAGCCCTCAATAGTTTTCTTTGGTCAGCAAACATATTCGACACCATTTGGCTGCTCACTAGAGGAGGTCCCTTGAGTCATACAACAACACTGCCTATATATATTTATAGTAAAGCGTTTCGAAGCTTTCGATTCAGTGAAGCAGCGGCAGCTTCCATACTAATGTTTCTCGGTTTGTTGTTTTTCGTGATACTTTACTTGGGAACTTTGCTTAAAGAAGAAGGTGCCGGTAGATGAAGGTAATGAGAGCCTTTTTCAAGTATCTATCAGTAGCTGTAGTGTTGATTATCTTCGTAGGTCCCATGGTATGGGTGGGGATAAACTCCCTGAAGCCCACCTCGGAACTGCTGGGAATACCAACTTTCTTTCCAAAAAGGGTGACTTTCGAACATTACCGACACCTCTTCGATCGAGTGGCGTTCTTAAAGTATTACTGCAACAGTTTTCTCGTGGGCGTAGTAACTGCCACGGTCACGGCGCTAGCGGGAGCCTTCGCTGCTTACAGTGTTTTTCGTTGCAAGTATCCAGGAAGACACTTTCTATTCAAGTTTTTCATCAGCTCATATGTATTCCCAAAAGTCCTTGTTTTGGTTCCTCTCTACATCATGTTCTCCAAAATCGGTATCATAGACACTCCACTGGCTCTTGTGGCAGCGCATGTGATGTTGATAGCCCCGTTCAGTGTTTGGATACTTCGTGCTTTCTTTCAAGGTGTCCCTGTGGAAATTGAGGAAGCCGCTCTCATCGACGGTGCAAGCAAAGTTCAAACGATTTTCAAGATTTTCATCCCTTTGGCAGCTCCAGGAATAGCTGCCATATGGATTAACGCATTTCTCATGTCTTGGTCGGAATACTTGTTTGCCTCTACCTTAGTGGTGAGCGATTTCACCAAGACTTTGCCCGTGGGCATGGCATATTTTCTGCAGGAGTACGCTATCGAATGGGGAGTAATGATGGCGGGTTCGGTGCTGATAGCGATCCCCCCCATTATTGGATTTGCCTTTGCAGGGAAGTACTTCGTTCAGGGACTCACCGCAGGAGGTGTCAAAGAGTGAGGTGTTGCTACCATGCGTCTACTTAAACAAAGGTCCATGAAGGTTTTAATGTACGAATCCAGAGAGTCCATGGGCTGGGCCGCAGCTGTCACAGCGACAAAGATTTTCGAAAAACTCTTGCAAAAGTACAATGAAGTCAACGTGGTTTTTGCCGCGGCGCCTTCACAAGATGAATTTCTTGATGCCCTGTCCAAAGTAAAAGATGTCGAGTGGCATCGGATCAATGCCTTCCATTTAGACGAATACATAGGCCTTCCAAGCAGTGCACCCCAAAGGTTTTCAAAATACCTCGACAAGAGGATCTTTGAGCGTGTACCGTTTAAGAGTGTTAACTACGTTATTCCAGCCGGTTTGGAAAGCGAGCCTCCCGAAAAGCTTGTGACAAGATATGAAGAATTGTTGAAAGAATATCCTTTGCATCTAGCCTGCATTGGAATAGGGGAAAACGGTCATATTGCTTTTAACGAGCCATCGGTGGCAGATTTTAATGATCCACATCTGGTGAAAATAGTAAAGTTGGATGAAAAATCTCGTCAGCAGCAGGTAAACGATGGTTGCTTTGAAAATATAGAACAAGTTCCGACTCACGCGATAACCCTGACAATCCCCGCGATAATGAGCTCAGAACACATAGTGTGTGTAGTTCCGGGAGAAAGGAAGAAAGAAGCAGTTTTCAAAACCCTGGAAGGACCAGTGACAACGGAATGTCCAGCAAGTGTTTTAAGAAGACATCCATCAGCTAACATATTCTTAGACAAAAAAAGCGCGAGTCTCATCGGTGGAGAGGAGTGAAAAAGTTATGGCAGAACACTTGACAGAGATGTACTGGAGGAAAGTCATTTCCCTTTACGAAACGATAGTGAAGGAAGAATCTGATTCCATTGTCAAGGCAG
>Ga0190334_1001208_pt1 | contig 11426 bp, 4 predicted proteins | sample 48720478_MG_FD_161270 | JGI IMG/M metagenome (GOLD analysis project Ga0190334, IMG submission 161270) | Hydrothermal vent sediment bacterial communities from Southern Trench, Guaymas Basin, Mexico - 4872-04-7-8_MG | ecosystem: Environmental > Aquatic > Marine > Hydrothermal vents > Sediment ...
TTTTTTAACCAAAGGTATCTTTTAAGAACCTTTAAAAAGGGGGGCTGGGTGCTTTTCTTCGGGGAAAGCAAACCTCCCGATGAGGAGAGCATAATTTTTACTATGACTCCTTCCAAGTTTGAGGTATTCTCTAACGAGCCCAAAGAAAGTGTTGTACCTGTTTACGGAAGGATTGGCTCTTTAACTTCAAAGAAAATTCATAGAATCATAAAAAGCATATTTGATTCATTTAAAATAGAGGAGAATATCCCAGAGCAAATTCTGAGAAAATATGATTTCCCTTCAAGAGAGACAGCCTTGCGTTTAATACATTTTCCCCGGATAAAAAAAATACCCTCCCTCGAACTTCCGGAAATAAGAAGATTAATATTTGAAGAGTTTTTCTTTTTTCAGCTTTCACTTGCATTTTTTAGAAAGAGGGAAAAGGAGAGGGAGAAAAAGAGAAAACTCAAATCTTTTGATGTTTTAAGTGAAGTGGAAAAAAGTGAAAATATAAAACTTACGAAAACTCAGAAACAGGCAATAAATGAAATTATGAAAGATTTTAAAAGCAAAACTCCTATGAAAAGGCTTTTGCAGGGGGATGTCGGAAGCGGAAAAACCTTTGTCGCACTGACCTCCGCTCTCTTTATGCTAAAAAACGGGTATCAGGTGGCTTTTATGGCTCCGACCGAAATTTTGGCATCTCAGCACTTTTCAAGAATTTGTAAAATGAAAGCTTTTACCGGCATAGAAAAAGCTCTTTTGCTCGGGAGCAGCTTAGCCTCTCAAAAAAAGAAAATTTACAAAAATTTGGAAAGCGGGAAAATAAGGTTTGTAATAGGCACCCACGCTCTTTTTCAGGAAAAGGTTAAATACAAAAATCTTGCCTATGTTATAGTGGATGAGCAACACAGGTTCGGTGTGGCTCAAAGAACAGCACTTTCCCTTAAAGGAGAAAATGTTGATATTTTGGTTATGACAGCAACTCCGATTCCGCGTTCCCTGTATCTTACGATTTACTCTGACCTTAAAGTTTCCGTGTTAAGAGAGTTCCCATTCGGAGAGAAAAGAATTAAAACATTTATTGTTAAGGAGAGGGATAGAAAGAGACTTTTTGATTGGATTTTTGAAAAGACAAGTTCCGGTAAGCAGGGTTTTATTGTCTATCCCCTTATTGAGGAATCCGAAAAGATGGAATTAAAAGATCTTGAGACTGCCTATGAAAATTTGAAAAAAGCATATCCTGATTTGAAAATAGGCGTCCTTCACGGAAAGATGAAACCAAAGGAGAAAGAGGAGATAAGAAAAAAGTTTGAGAATAAAGAGATTATGCTTTTGATAACAACATCAATTATTGAGGTTGGAATAGATATAAAAGATGCTCTCTTTATAGTTATTGAGCATCCCGAAAGATACGGACTTTCCCAGCTCCATCAAATGAGGGGAAGGGTAGGAAGAAGGGAAGAGGGTTTCTGCTTTTTGATTGAAAACAGAGGAATAGGTGAGGAGGCAAAGAGGAGAATTGAAATAATAAAAAATGTTAACGATGGATTTAAAATAGCTGAGGAAGATTTGAAAATGCGGGGTAGCGGAGATCCTCTCGGAAAACAGCAGTGGGGTGATATTGTTTTTAAGATAGCTGATCCTGTAAGAGATATTGAACTTCTGGAAATTGCAAAGGATGAAGCATACGAAATTCTTGAAAAGGGCAGGATTTCTGATAAAATAGAGAGGTATTTTAATTATCTTGAAAATCTTAGAAAGGAGGTTGATTTCAATTGATAAAGATTGTGGGAGGGCTTTACAAGGGGAGAAAATTAAAATCAGTGAAAAAGGATGTAAGGCCTTCAACAGCTTATGCTAAAAAAAGATTTTTTGATATCGTGGGGGAAAAAATCATAGGGGCTACCTTTTTAGATGCTTTTTCCGGAACAGGTGCTGTTGGTATAGAGGCTATAGGAAGGGGGGCTGATTTAGTGGTGTTTGTTGACAGCGGAAGAGAGTCTGTTAAAGTCATTAAGCATAATATTGAAAAGCTTGAGATTCCCGAGGATAAATTTTTAATCATACCAAAGGATTATAATATGGGGGTAAAAGAAGCCGAAAAGAGAGGAATAAAGTTTGATATAGTTTACATTGACCCTCCCTTTGTTTATTACAGAACAAACAATCCTCTGAGGATTCTTTACAAAAGGGATGTTTTAAATGATGATTTTATAATAGCTCTTGAAAGACCCAAAGAACATCCCTTTGAACCAAAATACTTTAAAGTGTGGAGAGAGTTTAAAACAAGCTCGTCATTTATGAGCTTTTTCAAGGAAAAGGCTGAGCTATGATTGAAAATAGAAAAATGTCTTTTTAGAATAAAAATCTTATGTTATTATTAAATAAGTGAGGTTTTAATGGATGAGTTCAGGGCTATAAAGGTTGAAGCATCGGCAGGGTCGGGTAAAACTTACAAATTAACCCTTGAATATCTTAAAAGATTGTACAAAACTTTTCTCTTATCAGGAAAAAAGCTTGATAGCAGAGTGTTAAATTCAATTCTTGCGATAACATTCACAAAAAAAGCTGCAAATGAGATGAAGGAGAGAATCTTAAAGAGGCTTAAAGCTTTCTCTCTTGCAAAAAGCAAGAGTGAACTTTCGGATGATGATAAAAAATTTCTTGAGACACTTTCGGAGATATCGGAAATCTCGGAGAATGAAATTTTAAAAAGTGCCGAACCCTTAATGGAGCTTATTCTCTCATCTTTCACGGATTTTAATGTTAAGACAATTGACTCACTTATGAGCTCAATCGTAAAGGTTTTAGCCTCTGAGCTTGAACTTGACCCTGAATTTGAGATAAGGGTTAACTCATCGGAGGAGCTTGAAGATAAAATTTTGAGCTTTACTGAAAAATTAGCAAGGGATTGCTGGGATGAGATTGAAAACTTTTTGCTTGATCTTTTTAAAATAGAAAATCTTGATACATGGTCCCCTCAAAATAAGATAATTGAGAGAATAAAGGGACTTTACAATTTGAGTATTAAGAAAGATATTGAAGGGATTTTGAAAACTAATGTTGAGAAAATTGCGGAAAATCTATTTAAAAAGATTGAAGTATTCAAAGATTTGCTCGGAAGTAATGAGGGAATTTTGGAATTGATGGAAGAGGGTCTGGAAAAGGAATATTTTGACGGAAGAAGAGTAAAAACTTCACTCAAAGAAAAAATTACAGATTTTTTAAGTGATGAAAAATCTGTTAATAAAATAGAAGCTCTTGTTTCAATCGCTTTTTTTAAATATGAAGACCCTGAAGTTATTTTTAGCAAAAAAAGATCCACCCCTGAATTTAAAGCGAGGTTTACCCCAATTTATAAAAAGGCAAAAAAACCGATACCTGAAATTATTAAATTATTATCTATCTACAAAATAGGCAATTTTATAAAATTCTTTTCGGATTTTTACAAATTCTGGGATACTTCAAAAAAGAACATATATGTTGAGGAGTTCAGCAAAAAGATAAGGGATAAGCTTAGAGAGTGGAAAGAGTATGCTCCTCCCTTTCTATACCTGAGATTATCAGAAAAATTTTATCACTTTCTCATAGATGAGTTTCAGGATACGAGCGAACTTCAGTTCAAGGCGCTTTCCCCTTTAATAGACGAGATTTTTGCAGGAGAGGAGAATTCAAGCCTTTTCATAGTTGGCGATAGAAAGCAGGCTATTTACAGATGGAGAGGAGGAAGCTCAGAGCTTATGAACAATGAAAATCTTTTAGATGAACTCCCTTCTCTTAAAAATATCAAAGAAAAAAATTTGGATGATACTCTTGAATACAATTTCAGAAGCGGAAAAGAGATTGTTAAATTTAACAATGAATTTTTTTCTCGGGAAAATCTTAAAGCAATTGTTAATAATCCGGAAGCTGTTGAGCTTGTGGTGGAAAACTTTAAAAATGCAGAGCAAAAACCTGTAAGAGAGAATGATGGTTATGTGAGAGTTGAGTTTATTGAAGGGGAAAAGGATAGTAATAATGATGAAATTTACTTTAACTCCATATCTGAAAGTATTAAACTTGCCCTTTATGCTGGCTTTAAGCCCTCGGATATTGCAATTCTGGTCAGGAAAAATGATGAGGGAAGGGATATTATAGAAAATCTTTCTGATGAATACGATTTTTTCAGCGATGAATCACTATTTCTATCCTCATCTCAAAAGATTTCCGAAATAATAAGTTTTTTTAAATTCATAGAATACCCTCCCGATAATCTGAGCTTTTTCACATTTATAAACGGGGAAATTTTCAAAAAATCCGCAAAAAAAGTATCTGAAGAGGAAGCTGAAAAACTTTTTTCGGAAATTGAAAATTTTTATCTTTCCAATAAGAATAAAAGGATTTACACAGTATTCAGAGAAGAATTCCCCTCTCTCTGGCAAAATCTTATAGCTCCGTTTTTTAAATCTGTCGGATTTCTTCCTCCATACGATATTTTTCAGGATTTTACTATGATTTATAAGCTTTGCGAAAGTTTTCCGGACGAAGCTCCGTTTTTTGCAACATTCAGTCAGTTACTTCACGATCTTGAAGACAAAGGTTTTTCTTCTGTTGCTTCTTTTTTGGAAAGATGGGAGGAAGATGAGGGTGATGAGAGCATTTCAAAAACTTCGGTTCCCCTTGAAGAGGCTTATGGGAAAATCAAAATACTCACAATGCACAAATCAAAGGGGCTTGAATTTCCTGTGGTGATTCTTCCTTTGAAAGAAAAGAAAAGAGGTGGCGGAGGAAGGAATGATGCGAAAATTTTTGTCGGAAAAAGCCTTCACTATATAACCAAAAATTTTGCGGAAGTAAACGATGAACTAAAAGAGCTTTACATAGAGGAGCTAAAAAGAGGGTATGTTGATGAGCTTAATATACTCTATGTGGCAATGACGAGGGCAAAGAATGCTCTTTTTGTGCCTATTGTTATAGTGAAAAATGATAGGTTGAATAAATCGGAATTTGAAAGATTCAAGGATTTTCCGGCTACTTTTAAAAATCACCCGATGTTTAAGGATTGGCAGGATAAAAAGGTTTTTGAATGGGGAGAATTAAAGGCAGATGAGGGGGAAAGTGAAAAACCTGAAACCGAATCCTTTGAATACACTTCAAAGAAGATAATAACAAGAGAGTGGCAGAGAGATTTTTTGGTCTTTTCTCCATCTCAGATTTTATTGCCTGAGGACAGAAAGCTTATTGACAGAGGTAAGAGAATACACAGAGTTCTTGAGAAAATAGAAAAGGTCAAAGATTCCGAAGAGATGAAAACTTTACTTGAAGTTTACGCAGAAGCCGAAGGTCTTAATAATAATGACATTGAAAGCTTAAAAAGATTTTTCACGAGGGTTGAAATTTTAAAATTTTATACGGGAGAATTTGAGGTTTTCAATGAAAAGGAGCTTTTGAAAAAAACGGATGATGGCTTTGAAATAAAAAGAGTTGACAGGCTTATTGTAGGGGAGGATGAGTTTATAGTCATTGATTATAAAGCGGGAGAGGAAAAAACTGACGAACACTTGGAGCAGGTAAGAGAGTATCTATCAATTTTAAAAGAGTTTTACAGTGAAAAAACAGCTAAAGGTTTTCTTTTTTACATTGAAAAAGGGGAGATTGAGGAGGTGGAGCTTTAATGAAAAAATTAAGATACATTGGGCTTGAGGAAAGTATAATAGGTAATGTCGTAGAAGAGCTTCTGGCAGATAAAGATTTTAACCTGACGGAGCATAAAGTCATTTTTCCCTCAAGAAGAATGGGGGTTTTTTTAAGGGATAAATTATCTGAAAATTTGAAAAACAGTATTGTTTTGCCTGATATTTACACTATTGATGATTTTGTTTTCAAGAGTTTCGAGATAATAAATCCCGAATTTTCAAAAATAGACGAAACAGAAGCTCTGATTGTAATTTATGAAATTTTAGCTCAGGAAAAACCTGATAATTTTTACGGATTATCTCCTGAAAAGGGCTTTTTCGGAAATTATTCCTTTCTTTTAAAAATCTTCAAAGCTATTGAGGAGATTTCAGTTGAAAGTGAAAATTATGAAAGAGTAAATCCAGATGAGTTTGAAATTTTCGTTGAACTCGGAGATTATCACGAAGGATACAAGAATTTTATAAAATATCTTCCCGAGTTGATTTCCCTTTTTCACAAAAAATTGAAAGAGTTAAAAAAGTACACAAGGGGAATGGCTTATGCGGAGGTTTCAAGAAACCCGGAAAAAATTTATGAAAAATTTTCAGGTAAAAAATTTATATTTGCTGGTTTTAATGCTCTAAGCTCTTCTGAAAAAGGGATTTTAAAGTATGTCTTTGAAAATTTTGACTCCACTCTTATAATGAGAGGGGATAAAAATGCTTTGAATGATAAAAACTCTCCCTTTCATCTCCAGCGGGATACGATAGAGTTTTTGGGCTTTTCCGGTGATGAAATTGAATATAGCGGAGAAAAGAGTTGGAAGGATTTTTCGGAGACTGCAAGGATTTACTCTGTTCCTGATACTGAAAATGAAATGCATCTTATAAAAAAGATATTTAAAGATGAGCTTTTGCAGGACAGTAGCGAGAATGAATATTTGAAAAAAACAGGAATAGTTTTATCTGATCCATCCTCTCTTATATCACTTGTTCAGAATATTGTATCTTCATTTGAAAAGGATAAAATACCTCCTTTTAACATAACATTGGGATACCCTTTCGGAAGAACACCTCTTTTTCAATTGTTAGACGCAATGATGGGATTAAGGGAGAATACTGAAAACGGAAGATTTAATACCAATGATTATCTTGCTCTGATAAGACATCCATATGTAAAACTCACGGGCAAGTATCAGGAAGAGGAGCTTTTGAAAATTGCAATTCACAAAGTGGAGGATTTGATTTCAGAGCAGAACATAGTTTCAACTTATATAGAGGAATTGGAAAAGCTTTTGGAAAATAAAATTAAAGAGAAAAATGATGATAAGAGAATCCTTGAAGAGCTTAGGGAAGCGCATGAAAGTTTTGTTTTCAAAGGTGATGGTTTTTCAGAGCTTTTGGACTTTTTTGAAAAAGCACTTTTAAAAATATACGACAGAGGAGAAAACAGCAGCTATCTTTTTTTAAATGAATTTCTGGGAACAGCACTTAACTCAATTGAAAAATTAAAATCATTGTCCGAAGAAAAAGAGAGTGTATTTTCGGAAAAAGATTTCAGGGCAATAAGAGTTTTTTTAAACTCATACTTTAAGAATGTAAGGATAAATTTCACAGGCTCTCCACTTAAAGGCATTCAGATAATGGGGCTTATGGAATTCAGAGGGCTTGATTTTGAAAGAGTTGTGATAACCGATGCTGTCGAAGGTATTTTGCCGTCCGTTTCAAAGTATGATCCGATTTTACCGATTGACATAAGAAAAGTATTTGGAATGAGAACATATCCCGAAAGGGAAACCCTCATAGCCTATGATTTTTTCACATTAGTTAATAGGGCTAAAGATGTCAGGCTTTTTGTGCCTCATAAATCAAGTGATGAAAAAGTCGTTGAACGGAGCAGGTTTATTGAAAGGATAATTTACGAAAGAGAGAAAGCAGGTGAAAGCCTTGAGCCCGAAAGATTCAGAATATCTCTTTCAATAAAAAAAGAGGATTTAAAACCTGTTAAAAAGAGTGAAAGAGTAAAGGAGGAGCTTAAAAAATTCTCATTTTCCCCTTCTTCAATTGAGATGTATATTAAATGCCCATTAAGATTTTATTATTCAAAGGTTTTGGGACTTGAGGAGAGGGAAGGTGTGAGCGATGAACCTGATGCCGGAACACTCGGAACAATTATTCACGATTCTCTGAAGAGAATTTACTCTGATATAGGTCTTGTTCATGAAAAAGATGTTGAAGAAATTAAAGCAAAAGCCTTTGAAATCTTGGAACAGGAATTTAGGGCAAAAAATTTTGACCTTTCAAACGGACTTTTAAAAATAAAACTCTGGATAGTGAAAGAGAGAGTTTCGGAGTTTCTGGAAAATGATATCAGAAGAGTAAGGGAGAATAATATTAAAATAAAAGAGGATTGGCTTGAAAAGTATCTTACCAAAAAGATAAAATTTGCAGAAGATCTTGAAGCAACGATTCAGGGAAGGATAGACAGGATTGAGAAAGAGGGTAATATAGTAAGGATAATTGATTATAAGACAGGTAATAATATAAAGGGGATAAAAATTTCTAATTTAAAAGAAATCAAGGAATATTCACCGGAAGGTAATGAGTATTTTGAGTTTTTCGAATCCTTTGAAAAAGTATTTCCACCCCTTCAATTGTTAATTTACGAAAAACTTTACTCCGAGCTTTTCGGGAAAAACTTAAATGAGATAGTCTCAGCTTATGTATTTTTAAAGAAAAAAAATCCTCAGGTTGGAAGTATTTACGAGAAAGATGGTATAACTGACGAAGATAAAGCCATCCTTTTTAACACATTTGAAGAAAATCTCGGAATAATAATAAAGGACATAATGGAAAATGAATACTTTATCCCCAACCCTAAAGATTCAGGCTACTGCTCTTACTGTCCGTTTAAGGTACTTTGCGGGAATATCTGATTGGTTTGTAGATAGTTATATAAAAAACTCACTATGTATATTCAGAATACAAACATGTAATTTTTCACCCTCGTAAATTCATATTTAGGACAAGACATTTTTAGCTGGGAAGCTTTATGCTCTGGGCTTTTTAACGGTTTTTTTGCAAAACAAAGCGAATTTTGCTAATATTAATATATGAAAGGAAAACCAAAGAATTTACCTGTCGGTAATAGTGATTTTAAAGATATAATAGAAGGTGGTTCTTTGTATGTGGATAAGACAGAGATTATTCACAGATTAATTGAATCAGGAAAATATTATTTTCTCTCCCGTCCCCGCAGGTTCGGAAAATCACTCTTGATTTCAACCCTTTATCATATTTTCAAAGGGCATAAGGAATTATTCAAGGGACTTTATATATATGATAGTGACTTTGATTGGGAAGAGCATCCTGTAATATTAATGGATTTCAATGGAATATTATCAAGGGATAAACAGGTGCTTGAGGAAGAAGTTAAAAACATTTTATACGACATTGGAGAATCATACGGAATCAAGTTAAGAGAAGAGAAGTATGCGGTGAATTTATTAAAGGAATTAAGTAAAGAGTTGTACAATAAATATGGCAAAAGCATAGTGTATTTGATAGATGAGTATGATAAACCGATAATAAATCATCTTGGGAAGGGAGAGAAGGAGCTAAGAATAGCTGAAGATAACAGGGAATTTTTAAAGGAATTTTACGGGGTATTAAAATTTAGTGAAATAGTAAGGATAACAAGATTTGTATTTATAACGGGAGTTACTAAATTTTCAAAAGTTTCAATATTCTCAGAGCTTAATAATCTAATTGACCTTACCATGGATGAGAGGTTTTGTGATTTACTTGGAGTGAGGGAAGACGAGATTGATAGATATTTAACCCCACACATTGAGTATTATTGCAAGGAAAAGAATATTGATTGTGAAGAGCTAAGAGAGGGGTTAAGGAATTATTACAATGGATACAGATTTTCTTCAAAGGATTTAAAGGTTTACAATCCTTTTTCTCTTTTTTCAGCACTAATGAAGATGAAAATAGAAAACTACTGGTTTGAAAGCGGAACACCGACATATTTGATAAATTTGATTAAAGAGCAAAAAATGTATGTTCCTGAATACGAAGAGTTTGAAGCAGATGAGTATATGTTTTCAACCTATGAATTAAACAAACTAATGGCATTACCACTAATGTTTCAGACAGGGTATTTGACAATAAAAGATTATGATGATGATATAAAAATATATAAGTTAGGATTTCCAAACAAAGAGGTAAAAACATCGTTTGCAAAGCACTTATACAAGGAGTTTTCAGAGCTTGAAAGAGATACTAAGTTTGCAAAAGTGGGAAGAAGTTTTAAACAAGGAAATATAGAAGAAGCGATAGAGATAATAAAGAGCATATATTCAGAGATACCATACACATTGATGAGAAAGGATAGGATAAATGAGGATTATTTTCATACGATATTTTACTTGATAGTAACGGCAAGTGGGGTAAATGTGAGGACAGAGGTATTGAATTACAGGGGAAGAATAGATATGCTGATTGAGACGAGAGGAAGTAAAAAGTTGAAAGTAGAAAGTCAAAAGTTAAAAGTTGAAAGTGGAAAGGAGCTGAGCAACAAAAACGGCAGGTATTATATTATTGAGTTTAAGTGCAATCAAAGTGCGGATAAGGCGATAGAGCAGATAAAGGGAAAAGGATACTATGAGCCGTATCTGAATAAAGGGAAAGAAATCGTATTAATAGGAATAAATTTCTCTACAGAGAAAAAAAATATAGAAGAATATTTGGTGGAAAAGATTTAAAAAGACTAAAAACCAAAAGCCTTCAAGCCTCCGAGCTGATTTTGTAATTTGTGTATCTGTTTTTTGCAAAATTATAATATCAAATAATAAATAACAACCTACCCGTAGCATGCTACGGATTTTATGCTATTTGCTACCATTTTCTATTACAAATAATATTCATCCTCCTTCCATTTTAAGATGATTTCCCAATATGTATTCTGAGATTTTTATAAAATCCTTTTCATCTCTAATTATGTTCTCATAATATCGCTGTTGCCACGAGAAATTTTTATTTATTTTGCGGGCTTCAATTGTGCAAATTCTTTTGTATTGGTTTATGATTACCCCCAATGAACCGGATTTCCATTTTGGGTTCCCGTGTTTTTTTATTCCATTTGTTAATGTAGACCTTGCATGCAAGGTCTTTACAAAAAATTGACAATTAATTACCGATGAGCGAAAAAATCATTTGATTTAATAAAGATTTAATTGGAAAATTTTATTGTATGAAAGAATACGGGTTGGTTTTTTACACAAGACAGATCTTGTAAACTTCTTTTAGCTGGGAAGCTTTGAAGCTTTATGCTCTGGGCTTTTTATAGCTATTTTAGGACAAAACACAAGACACTTTAAAGCTTATTTATACTCATAGTTTTCTTCTTCCCTATTTGAGTTTTGGGAGGATCAAAAATACTTGACAAGATTTTTTTGTGGTGGTAAAAGATAATATTGGAAAGAAAATGGGATAAACAAAAAAGTGCTTTTTCCCTTTCTTTTTGGTAATTATGAAATTTTTGGTGTTGTATTATGAAACGTGGTACTCCGAGTCAGGAAGTATCGCTTTTTTGGAAAAAGAAGTAAGCTATGAAGAAAATTGAAGAAATTATTAAACAAATTATTGAAGAAGAAAATAATAGAAGTATTCCAGAATTTGAAGATTATTCTCCCAATGAGATGGAGTATATACTTAATTCTCCGTTTGAGGAGAATAGTCCCATAGAATTATTAAAATTGCCGGATTCCGATTATGAAAATA
>Ga0190334_1001209_pt1 | contig 11425 bp, 13 predicted proteins | sample 48720478_MG_FD_161270 | JGI IMG/M metagenome (GOLD analysis project Ga0190334, IMG submission 161270) | Hydrothermal vent sediment bacterial communities from Southern Trench, Guaymas Basin, Mexico - 4872-04-7-8_MG | ecosystem: Environmental > Aquatic > Marine > Hydrothermal vents > Sediment ...
CAGCAAGCACCTCCTCGTGCTGCTCAAGCTTCTTTAATTCCTTTCTTAAGCCTTCCACCTCCTCCTTTCTAACAAACCCTTTCAGTTCTTCCTCAAACCCAGCCATATCAGTAATCTTCTTAGCAAGAACAAGCTCATGATGAGCCAGGCTCTTCTCAAGCCTCTCCACTCTCCCCATTTCTTTCTCTAACCTATTAACTCTTTTACTCAGAATAGAAAGCTCTTTTCCAAGGTTCTGCCCGGCTTTTTTCTTGAACAAACCAAAACACCCTCTTTTTTGAATATTAGGATGGTTCAGCAAGTTTAAATAATTTTTCCTAGATAAAAAGAAATTCAGTAATAAAACCTTGTGAAACGTTCAGGACTAAGAGTATCACATAACATAAAATTTTCAATAACTATTTATATCCCAATAACACCCTCTCATTATTATGGCTAAGACCAAGAAGAAAAAGAAGAAGAAAGAGAAAATAATCAAACATCGTCCAGTGCTTAAAAACCAGAAAAGTAAGTCAGAGCTAGTTAAGAAAGAAAAACCTGTTCTTAAAAAAAAGAAACAAAGATATGGAAGCTTCTGGACATTAATCATTCCTCTTAGCAAGGAAGACAAGATAAAACTAGGCTTAGTACAAGAAGTATTTGAGCCCCAGGAAATCAAACAATTAAAATACTTATTAAAAACCCATAAAGCTCGCTTTGTGGAAGCAGACTTTAACACAAGCCCTGGCTTTCTCCAAGACTCAAAATACCTCTCCCTTGCTTGTAACGTGGTTGACGAGCAGGTAAAAAAGAAGGTTGATGAGCTTAACAAGAAGATTATTAGGTATGAGAAGCAAAAAGTGTTTGAACTCTTTTCTAATAATGCAGAAGAAAAGATTCTGGGATTAATAGCACCGAATATTATTGGGTTGGAAGAAGTAAAGAAAGCTGGTCTTATCCAATTATTTGCAAAGGAAAAAGTACACATCCTCCTCCTAGGAGACCCTGCAACTGGGAAGACAGACATCCTTAGAAGCATATCAGAGCTTGCACCTATTAGCAGCTTTGGTCTTGGGAGTGGCACTAGCAAAGCAGGACTAACCCTAACCCTTACTGGGAGAGAAGTTGTTAGAGGCCTATTACCCCTGGCTGATAATGGGATTGCTTGTATTGACGAGCTTAACCTCTTAAAAAACCTTGATAGGGCTGGCTTGCTTAATGCAATGGAGAAAGGCTTTGTAACCTATGATAAGGGCAACACTCATATCAAGCTTGATGCAAGGGTGAATGTTTTTGCAACTGCTAATCCTGAGGGAGACCGGTTTGTTGGTAAGAGCATAAGTATTCTTAAGAAACAAATACCCTTTGACTCAGCTCTGCTCAGCAGATTCCACCTTGTCTTCTTAATAAGAAAACCTGGTACAAAGGAATTCTTAGAAATAACTGACCAGATTATTAAAGGCGAAAAAACAGATAAAACAATTGTTAGTGAGAATGACAAGCAGTTCATAAAAGAATACGTGGCTTATGCCTTAAAAAAGAAGGTTGAGTTTGACAAGAACCTAAGCCCCTTGGTCCAGGGCTTTGTAGAGGATGTGAAGAGGGACGAGGATAAATTCCTTGTGGAGGTAAGCCCAAGGACTGTTATTGGTATTATGAACATGGCAAAAGCAGCTGCTAGGATGAAACTAAAAGATAAAGTTGAGAGAGAAGACATTATTAAGGTATTAAAGATATTCAACTCAACCTTGTATATTAAGAAAAATGAAGGATAAGAATAAGACCAGCAGGTTATTAATCATCTCATTATTTGCTTTACTCCTCTTTGTCTTAGTTCTTATTCTTATTATCATGCCATCATGCTCTTATTATATGCCTAAAGAAAAAGGTTTAGGAGAAGAAGTTATTGGTGCTAATAATACCAGTATTACAAGGAATGATACTGAAGAGAAAGCCATGGTTGTTACAAGGGTTAATATTACTGGGAATAAATCAGCAGAGCAATTAGGAGAACAAGAAGAGGTAAAACATGAGGAACAACTAGAAGAGCAAACTCTTATTAGGGCTAGTGAGGTTGAGTTCTACTTCTTACTAAAAAAGAAATCCTATTTCAGGGATATCCTTGAGGAGGAACAGAGGAAAACCTATAATATCTCAGGCTACCCTGTGAGCATAGAGCCTATAATAATAACCCAGGATAGTGTTAAGCTCAGGATTAATAACTATACAACCAAGGCCTTACAAGAAGATGACTCAGACAGCACACAAGAATTTGAAATAATTATCAAGGACATCTATTACAGGAGATAACACTTTCTAGCCAAAAAATAGTGCCTGGCTCTATTACCTTTTAGGATGGCTTCAGCTCCCCGGATGGGGCATCCCCCTCTTCAGCTGGTATTCCTTTTCAGATGATGCCTCCGCGTATTGGCACTACTATTTTTTGGCATACCAACCTAATAAAAAACTATATAAACCCTTCTCATTTCCAGCAGAACAATAATGTTTTTAGATAATATGCTCTGGAGCAACACTTTTCAACAGTACCTGATATTAATAGTATCCATTATCCTAGGGATAGTTGTGGGCAAGGCTTTTTACTGGATTAGTACAAAATTCATAAAAGTATTCACTGCAAAGACCAAGACCAAGCTTGATGACATACTTATACAGAACTTAGAGAAACCAATTATTTTTCTTATCATCCTCGGAGGATTCTACTATGGGATTAACCAACTAACCTTTTCTCAAAAAGCCCATGCTTTTCTAAACAATGTTTTCTTAGTGCTCCTAACCCTGAGCATAACCTGGGTTGTGATAAACTTGATAGATTCATTTGTTGAATATTATCTTAAACCAATGGCAGCAAAAACCAAGTCAGACCTTGACGACCACTTAATCCCTATTATTAGAAAACTGGTCAAGATTGTTCTCTGGGTTATTATGCTCATAATGCTAATAAAGAGGTTTGGTATAGACGTATCCGCCCTTCTCACAGGGGTTGGGTTAGGAGGCTTGGCCTTTGCTTTAGCAGCCAAGGATATGCTGGCCAATCTATTCGGAGGAATAGCCATACTAACAGACAAACCCTTTAAGATAGGGGACAGGATAAAAGTAGGGGATAATGATGGCTGGGTAACAGAGATAGGGCTAAGAACAACAAGGATTAAGACTCTTGACGGCACCCAGCTAGTAATACCAAACTCAGAAATAGCTAATACCGTGATTGAGAATGTTTCAAGGGAAAAAGCAAGGAAGGTAAGGCTTAACATCGGGGTTGAGTACAGCACTTCGCAGAAGAAGATGCTAGAAGCCCAGAGGATACTAAAGGATGTTGTTAAGAGGAATAAGAGCACGGATGATGAGAGTGTTGTGAGCTTCACAGAGTTCGCTGATTCATACCTGAACATACTCCTTATTTACTGGATAAAAGACTTGAAAAGAATACTTGATACAAAGAACGAGATAAACCTTGCAATAAAAGAGATGTTTGAAAAAGCAGGTATAAACATGGCCTTCCCAACCACAACAGTGCACCTTTTTGAGGAGAAAACACCTTATACTTCTAAGCCAAGAATAAGAAAAAAGAAAATAAAAAGGAAAATAAGGAAGAAATGAGTAAGGCAAAGACTTGCAGAACAAGTACTAAAACAAGCCTTAAAACCAGGAAGACTTCTAAGAAGACTACGCCTAAGAAAAAACCTGGCTCTCCAATCTTTGTAGTGCAGAAACACGCAGCAAGAACCCTGCACTATGATTTTCGCCTTGAACTTGATGGTGTGCTTAAGAGCTGGGCAATACCCAAAGAACCACCTGTTAAGCCAAACCTTAAAAGACTAGCAATACAAGTAGAAGATCATGATATGAACTATGCTTATTTTGAGGGAGTAATAGAGGAAGGGCATTATGGTGCAGGCAAGGTAGAACTCTGGGATCATGGCACTTATGAGATGGAGACAAGGAAGGATTATAAAATGGTATTCTTCCTTCATGGGAAGAAGCTAAAAGGCAGGTACACAATCCTAAGGTTTGAAAGAGCAGGTCCTAATAACTGGTTATTCTTCAAGACCAAAGCAGAGCATAAGATAAAGAAATAATCAGTAACCTTTATAAAGCCCCTCTTAGTTCTCGTCATTATGCCAAAGAAGAAAGAAGAAGAAAAAATACCAGAGCCAGCCATACCTGGAGATAAGTGTATTTCCTGCAACACAAGTGTTGTTAATGATATTGGTGCTGCTAAGTTTCCTTGTCCTAAGTGTGGTAAGTACACAATTATTAGGTGTTCTAAGTGCAGGAAAATAGTTGCTAAGTACAAGTGCCCTTTCTGCGGGTTTGAGGGGCCTAACTAAGAGTTCTGGCGGTGTTCGCATGGCAAAAATAATAATTACTCTGAAGATAATGCCTGAAAGCCCGGATACAGACCTGGATAAAATATCAACCCAAGCAGAGGAAAAGATAAAGGGCTTTGCAGGAGAAGGAGAGACCAAGCAGGAAGTAGAGCCAATAGCCTTTGGCTTAAAAGCTTTGAAGATAACCTTTGTCATGGACGAGGATAAAGGCAGCACAGAGCCATTAGAAAAAGAAATAGCTTCTATTGAAGGGGTTAGTTCTGTTGATGTAGTTGATGTTAGGAGAGCGATTGGCTAGTTCTCTTCTTTTATGATTTCACTTCACAAGTTCTTATTACTTCACTCATTCTTATTCATAAGCCTTAACAATCACATCTGCGAATCTCTGAATCATAGGGTACTTTATAAGTAGGTCTTCTCCGCTCTGCTCGTGCTCATCAATATTTTTTCTCAGGACAAATAATACTCCATAATCCGTCATTCCTACTAGTGAATCTGATACTGTATCTTTTATAAGTTCAACATCATTTTTATCAAGAATTAATCTATTGCTATCAATGATAATATTTATTTCTAAGTCAGAGTTCTCATGCTCTCTCATCTGCCTTGGAGTAATTAATGAAATATTTATCTTATCATTATCAACACTATTAATTCTTATTATCCCATTACCCGCAGTAACTATTGGTACACTATCACCTCTAATTCTTCCATTACCATCAAGGTCAACATTAATACTATCATTACCCCCGACATAAACCTTGTGAAGCACATTATCAACTATTAAATCAGCACTAGCATTAACACCAGGTGTTCCCTCATAATAAACATAGAATTTTTCAAGAGCAGGGTCTTCAAACAGGATGAGGTTATCCTTAACACTTAGCAGTCTCAATATGTTTGTTAAGCCGTTAAACTCTCTATTGTTGTTAATAATGAAGTAGTCTTTTTTCCTAATCACATAATCAGACTTGTCTTCTCCTTCCTTGTATACAAAGTTATTATCATTATCACCCATCTTAACAGGATTAAGATAAGCAAAGGGGATATTATAAGACCGGTTCTTGTTAGTGGTAAAACTCAGCCTGTACTTATCACTCCTCTTATCAAACTTAATGTCAAAAATAGGAGCTTCTGTAAGGCCGTCATAAGTAAGGTCAAGCCTGTTAGTAAGCAAAGCCTCTGGTTGTGTAAGATAACTTCTTAGTCCTGTGCCTGGCAGTATCCTAGTATCATCCTGTGCAACAAGGATTATCCTGAGGTAATCCTGGGTAAAGGTTACATTAAGCACGTCATTAGGTATTCTCACATTACTAATCCCATTATTAACCCATACCCCGTGTTTATCCCTGAACAATAGCTCATCAGGTGTTGTCACCCCAACAAACCGCATACTATTATTAGTAACCTCTTCTATGATATAATCATGCCCAAGGAAGTGAATGGTTTCTCCTTCAAAGAACTTGAAAATACCATTATACAATTCTAACAGATAGTCAAGTATTGGCTCTCCCTCCCTGAACAATAAATAAGTACTTATAACTTCTTCATCTTCATCAAAACCAAACACCACCCTGCCAGCTCTGAGCCTTAAGAACTGCTCGTACACCGCTGCTCTTGGACCAAAAGCCTCTGTGTTACTGCTAAGCCTTCCACTCCTAAGAATCTCTCTTAAATGGAACTTGTTAAGAATAAAGATGGTATCACTAAGATTCTCTCCTATGCTTAGCAGGTTATAACGAGAAGCAACTCTAAAGCCCTTCTCTGGCAGATAACTTGTGAATGACTCTACAAGTACCTTATCATCATCCCTGGCAACAGGACTAGTCTGGTTCAGTCTTTCCTCTACTGTATAGTTCCTAATCCTACTCCTTAATTCCTCTAATACATCTGCAGATGTCCTAATAGTTGGTTCCTGTTCAATGGTTAAGTCACAATCAACATCACATACTCCGAGCTCATCAGCACTGCACACACCATCACCGCAGACAGACTCATAAATAAGAGGCGGTTCTTCTGCTGGTGTCTTGCAAGAGGATATTAATAAGGCTAAGCAGAATAATATGGTGCTAGTAAGAACAAAAAAGGTTTTGTCTTTCATCTCTTATTATTTTTAACCAAACCAGATATATAAAACTTTTTAAAAGCATACATCATACTCATATTATTATGATAATGGGAAAAAGCATTAGGAGTCCGATTGTATCAATTTTAGGACATGTTGACCATGGAAAGAGCTCTATCCTGGATGCTATTAGAGAGACGAATATTGTAGCAAAAGAAGCAGGCGCTATTACCCAGGCAATAGGAGCAAGCATCATACCCCTTAAAGTTATTCAGAAGAAGTGCGGGAGTCTTCTTAACCAATTAAAAATGAAGTTCACCATTCCTGGCCTATTATTCATTGACACACCAGGGCATGCAGCTTTCACAAGCCTAAGAAAAAGAGGGGGTGCTCTTGCTGATATTGCTGTTCTTGTGGTTGATATTAATGAGGGGTTTAAGCCCCAGACAATAGAAGCAGTGGATATTCTCAGGAGCACAAAGACTCCTTTTGTAATAGCTGCTAATAAGCTTGACTTGGTGCCTGGTTATACTAATAAGGAAGGTGCATTGTTAAGAGATTTAGAAGAACAGCATGAGAGCACCCAGCAATTAATTGATGAGAGGATTTACAGGATAATAGGGCAGCTCTATGACAGGTTCGGGATGAGTGCTGAGCGCTTTGACAGAGTAGAGGATTATACAAAACAGATAGCTATTATTCCTTGCAGTGCAAAGACAAGGATTGGCTTAGCAGAGCTCTTAATGGTGCTAACAGGACTTGCCCAGAAGTACTTTGAGCAGAACCTAAAAATTAATGTTAGTGGGCCTGCAAGAGGCACGATTCTTGAGGTTAAAGAAACAGAGGGTCTTGGCAAAACAATTGATGTGATAATCTATGATGGGACACTAAGGGTTAATGATATGATTATTATAGGAGGAGTGCAAGAGCTTATTATTACGAGGATAAGAGCTTTGTTCCAGCCAGCACCACTGCATGAGATGCGCGATAAGAAGTCAAGCTTTGTTAGTATTAAGGAAGCAGTAGCAGCAACAGGTGTAAGGATAAGTGCTCCTCATCTTGAAGGAGCAGTGGCTGGTATGCCCTTGATGAGCTGCTCTGATGATGAGAAGAGTATTGAGCAAGCAAAAGAAAAAGTCCAAGCAGAGGTAGAGGAAGTATTGCTTGACACAGGAAAGCATGGAATCATAATAAAAGCGGATAGTCTTGGAAGCCTAGAAGCTGTTATTAAGCTCTTTGGGGAGAAGAATATTATGATAAGAAAAGCAAGCCTTGGAGCAATAACCAAGAAGGACATAGCAGATGCTGAGAGTAATTATGAAGAAGACCCACTCTTAAGTGTTATTATTGGTTTTAATGTTGAGCTTGGTAAGAATGTTGAACCATCCAAGAGGGTTAAGATAATCACAGGAGATATAATCTATAAATTACTGGATGATTACCTGCTCTGGGTTGATGAAAAGAAGAGGGCTCTTGAAGCAGAACAAATAGAAGAACTTGTTAGGCCATGCAAGATAGAGGTACTTCAGAATTGTATTTTCAGGCAGAGCAACCCTGCCATTGTAGGAGTACATGTGCTTGCGGGCGTGTTAAAAGTAGGCACTCCTCTTATGAAGACAGGGAAAGCCTTAACAAGTGTTAAGTCAATACAGTCAGAGAAAGAGAATATTAGCAGGGCTGAGCAGGGCAAACAAGTAGCTATAAGTCTTCCAGGAGTAATATGTGGCAGACAGGTAAACGAGGGTGATATTCTTTACAGTGCAATACCAGAGCAAGACTTTAAGAAGCTTAAGAAGCTTAAGAAGTATTTAAAAGAGTCCGAGATACAAGCGATGAAAGAAATCGCAGGGATTATGAGAAAAGACAATGTTGTGTGGGGAGTGTGAATATGCAGAACTTAAAGATTCTTAATACCCGAGAGAAGAGAGAGGTAATGCAGAATCTGGGAGAGATGTACGGATTTAAAGGAGAGCTTAGAGGAGTGTTGTTATTTAGTTCAAAGCAGAAATATTTTATTTTATCAGGAGACATGGAAAAGATACCTTTAGAAGATGAGAAAAAGCTTAGGCTTGACAAAGCAGGATTGTACCTCGGGAGAAAAACACCAGAGGGTATAAGGCTAAGCATTGAGGGGAGTCAGATAATAGGGAGAACTGCTAGGAAGAATGTTCTTCTAATAGGTGACGAGCACCTTGAGCCCTGGGTTAAAGGCCAAGACTTTGTACTAAGCAAGGATGAGAAGAAACAAGTAAAAGGAAGAGAAGGATACTTCATTATAAGGCATGATAGTGATTTCTTGGGCTGTGCAAGGATAAGGCAGAATAATGTGCAGAACCTTGTATCAAAGAATAGGAGGATAAAAACACTTAATATATGAGTAAAATAAGATAATAATCTTAAAGCATGTCCTCTATTGGCTTGTCAGGTTTTTTTACTTGACCTCCTTGCTCTACTGCTTCTTTGGCTTCTTTCTCAAGGTCAACACCTAGCTCTTTCAGAGCAGCAATGTGTAGTTGCATTAACTGCTCAACAATCTGCAGGATTCTTGCAAGTTCCTGCCTTTCCTTTGCAAGAGTGCTTAATGAGCCTTTATGAAAGCCTATCTGTTCTTCCTTACTAGCAGACTTAACCTCTTCTTTCATCTCCTTTGCCATATCCTTTTTTTCTTCCTTCTTAGCAGCCATTAGTATCACCTTTAAAACTTATTTTTTATTTTAAAAGTTCAAAAACTTTGTTTTTAATACCTTTTATGCTATTAATGTTATTATGATATCTAACAAGGGATTATCAGTGGTTTTTAAGTTTTTCTATGATAATCTTAATAAACTCATATTATTCTCTCCTTCTTAGTATGAGAGCAGAGTTTTATATTCAGGGTAATAAGCTTATTACTAAGCAAGCCTGGGAGAAAATAATTCTGGATATTAAGAGGTCTATAAGCAAGATGGGTGAGGATTTGAATGATAGGTCTAAAGCAAGGGGAATACTTAAACAAGGAATAATCAGAGCAGTTGAGCAAAGACTTCCAGATAAGAAGTTTGGGGTTATGTTTTCTGGTGGTGTTGATAGCTCGCTCATAGCCTTGATTGCAAAAAAGGCTGGAAAAGACTTTGTATGCTATACTATGGGTTTTCAAGAAGGAGTTTCAAAAGAGCCAGAGGATGTTATTTATGCAAGAAAAACAGCTGATGAATTAGGACTTAATTTGAAAATTAGAGTAATATCCTTGGGTGAGGCGCACAAGCTCTTTAAGAAGACAGTGAAGATTCTTGGCAAAGAACTCAGCAACGTGATTAATATTGGTGTTGGAGGTGTTGTTCTTGCTTGTATTGAGATGGCAAAAAAGGATAATGTAAAATATTTATTTTCTGGTCTTGGTTCAGAAGAAGTATTTGCGGGTTACCAGAGACACAGAGAAGCAGAGGATAAACAAGCAGAGTGCTGGAGAGGACTTCTAACAATGTATGAGAGGGACTTGTTAAGAGACTATGCGATTGCGAAGAGTGAGAAAATCATGTTCTTAACACCTTTTCTGAATAAAGATATGATTGTTATTGCTATGAGAATTCCTGCGAAATTCAAGATTAATGATAAGATTTCAAAAATAATCCTAAGAGAAGTTGCACAAGAACTCGGCTTGCCAAAAAATATTGCTTGGAGAAAAAAAAGAGCAGCACAGTATGGCAGCAGGCTTGACAAGGCTATTGCAAAGCTTGCAAAGAAAAACAATTTCGAGTTGAAGAAGGATTATCTGAGGAGTTTGGAATGAAAAAGACAGCGTTATCCTGAACTGTATACCTACTCTGCTCATAAAAATAAGTGACGCTCTTATTTAAGACAACACCAGAGAATAGAAAACCTTTATAAACATATCTTCATAACTTTTTCTCATGGCAGACCCTGTTAATGAGTCATTAGAAGTGCTTACCGGGGTAACAAACAAGGTTAATCCTGTCTTATCAAAGATTGTTATAGCTGTGCTTATACTGCTTATAGGTCTTATAATTGGCAAATTAATTGGTAATCTTATAAGAAGAGCTCTTAATGAGGTTCAGCTTGACAAGTACTTAAGAATAGCAACTGGTTTTAAGTTATCTCTTGAAAAACTGCTTAGTAGCTTTGTATCTTACTTTATCTACTTCATAGCTATTATTATGTCTCTTAACAGCCTGGGATTAACAACAGCAATCCTGAATATGATATCAGCAGCAATAATAATTATCATAGTAGTCTCATTTATCCTGGCGATTAAAGACTTTTTCCCTAACTTCATAGCAGGCATCATGATTAGGACGAAGAAAATCTTTAATGAAGGAGATGTTATTCAGATAAAAGAGGTAAGAGGAAGAATCACTTCTATTGGCTTCTTAGAGACAAAGCTTTTAACACCTACTAAAGAAGAGGTTATAATACCTAATTCTCTCTTTAATAAGAGGCAGATAACTATAATAAGAAAAAAGTTTTCTAAGATTAAAAAAAAGAATAAGAGAAAATAAAACAAGGGAATAAAGAAATAATTATTGTTATTCTAATGCTTCTAGCATGCTCACAATGCTCCATATCTGAGTCCTTATAAAAGGCTGGAGGTTAACATCACTGGAAATAGAGTCTAGCTCGTGAATACACTTATCTGCTCTTAACCTCAAGTCCTTGTTCTCTGCTTTTTTAAGCTCAGAGTTAATCTCTTCAAGTTTTGCCTTAATATTCCTAGGAAGAGTAGGGTCTTCTACTATTTCATTAACAACCTCTATAACATCATTCACTTTTACCATCATAATCACTTCTTCTCATTTTTCTTCATTTCATCAAGCACTTCTTTTTGTAATACCTCTGCTCTTTCCCTAATCTTTCCTTCTTGTTTCTCAAATGACTCAATTCTTACTTTTAAAACCTCTTTTTTATTTGCTAACTCTTTTTTAAGCTTTTCCTTATCACTAGCAACCATTATGCTCCCAATAATCTTAAATGCTTCTTTTGAATCCTTTAATTCTCTTTCTGCAGATTCAATCTCCATTAGCTGTGCTTGGAACTG
>Ga0190334_1001210_pt1 | contig 11424 bp, 8 predicted proteins | sample 48720478_MG_FD_161270 | JGI IMG/M metagenome (GOLD analysis project Ga0190334, IMG submission 161270) | Hydrothermal vent sediment bacterial communities from Southern Trench, Guaymas Basin, Mexico - 4872-04-7-8_MG | ecosystem: Environmental > Aquatic > Marine > Hydrothermal vents > Sediment ...
GAATACCGGTTCTCAAATCCTCCCCAGCTGGAAAATAGATTTCGGGAGGTGCTGGATTCTTACTATCAATTTACTGACCAATTGATTTCCTATTTATTGAAATCTGCCCGAGGATATACGGTTTTGATTCTTTCTGACCACGGTCAGGATGCCACCTATCCGCCCAAAAATGTTTTTCTGGAAATTAATCTTCTGCTTCATAAACTCGGCTATTTGGAATACAGAATTCCTCGCTGTGAGGATCAATTGGAGAAGATGCATCAGATGAGTATTTATCAAGCTAATTCCTGGAAAGAAAGCATCTTCTTTGACTGTCAAAAGCTGAGAAGTGTAAAAAAGGAGCTTTTAACCCCGGCGAACCTTTTAAAATTTTTTCAGGCACAGGGAAAAATCCAAAAAAACTCTCCGGAAGTTGAAAAAGATCTTGAGAAGCTAATCACGATTCTTACCCACCCTAAAGAAGAAGGAGAAATTGACTGGGCACGAACCAGGCTCTTCAACCTAAGTGATTTTCATAAAGATATTCGGGGAATTTATCTTAATTTAAAAAATAGAGAACCAGAAGGAGTGATAGAATTTCCGGACTTCCATAAATTCCGCAAGCAAGTGATTAAGGAATTAAAAGCTCTTCAAGGAGAAAATGGAGTAAAGCTCTTCAAGCGAGTCTGGGCAAATCCGGAGAAAAAAGAGCCCATTGCTCCAGGTAATATAGACCCGCCAGATATTCTGGTGGAATTTAATCCTTCGGTTTTATCCAGTCAGTATATTTATCGGAGCAAGTCTGATACTTCTCCTTTTTTCATAGCTAGTATACTCTGGAGCTACCAAGATGTTAGCGGAGACCATATTCCTGAAGGAATTATCCTCTTTTATGGCAAAGATGTAAGGATGGGGAAAATTTCAGCGGATATTTACAACCTTGCTCCCACGATTTTGTGGTTTTTTGATATGCCAGTGGGAAGCGATATGCCCGGGCAAGTTTTAAAAGAAGCTTTTAACTTCCCGGATAAACCTATCAGGTATATAAAATCTTATCAGGGAAAAATCCAGATTCCGGTTAAATATCAATCCCGGAAACTTCGGGAAGAAGAAAAAGAAAAATTGCGGGCAGTAGGGTATATCAAGTGAGCGAGCAAGTAGTAATAATTGGAGCAGGACCTGCAGGATTAAGTTGTGCCATCCATCTTCAAGAGCAGGGAATAGAACCAGTTATTTTTGAAAAAGAATCTCGCCCTGGTGGTCTGCTCAGAACCGAATATATTCAAAACAAGTTTTTTTTTGACTATGCGGGTCATCTCCTCCACTTTCGCCACCCGGAAATAGAAAACTGGCTCAAAGAGCTGGCTGGGGTAGAAAATTTAACCAAGCTCAAACGTCGCTCTTTTATCTTCTCAAAACAAACTTTAACCCCCTACCCTTTTCAGGTAAATACTTACAAACTCCCTGCTTATGTCATCCTGGAATCGGTTTTTGGATTTATAAAAGCTAAATTACAGCCCCCAAGAAAAGCTGAAAATTTCAAAGAGTGGATTCTTGCTAATTTTGGAAAAGGATTTGCCCGACATTTCTTTTTCCCCTTTAACCAAAAATTCTGGAAAATCAATCTGGAAGAATTGACCAGCGAATGGGCTGAATGGTCTATTCCCAAGCCCTCACTCCGGGAAGTAATTAAAGGCGGACTGGGATTGAACCGAAAGGATTATGGATATAATATCTGGTTCTATTACCCGAAAAAGGGCGGAATTGAATTTATCGTCAGAAAACTAGCTGGCAATGTAGAAAAAATTTTCTTGAATCGTGAAATAATTGCAGTGCATCATAAAAGTAAGAAAATTTTGCTGGATAATGGTGAGGAAATCAGGTATAATTATTTGGTAAGCACAATGCCATTAAGGGAGCTGATTTTGAGAATAACAGACATTCCAGAAGATTTAAGGCGAAAGGCTGAAAATTTGAGATATATTTCGGTATTATGTGTAAATATTGGCTTCAAAGGACCTAAAATTCCTGAATATCACTGGATATATTTCCCGGAAGAAGAGTATATATTCTATCGTTTGGGATTTTATAGTAATTTTTGCACCCTTAAATCCGAATATCAATCTTTGGTGCTGGAAATCAGTTATCTTCCAGAGATAAGCCCGGATTTAGAAAAAGAATATCAGGAGAGAGCGGTTTCTGACCTCAGGAAAACGGGAATTTTAGGCTCAGAACATAAAATAGAATATCTAGGGACAATGAAAATCCCTTATGCTTATGTAATTTATGACCACCATCGTTCCCGGGTCTTACCCCAGCTTCTCAATTTTTTGAAAGAAAATCAAATACTTACAATCGGAAGGTATGGAAGATGGCACTATTCTACCACCGAGGATGCCCTGATTGATGGACGAAAATCTGCTCAAGAGATTGCTCAATGGACAAAATCCGGGTAATACATATCATTACCAAACTGGAGCTGGGAGGGGCTCAAGAGAATACCATTTTTACTGTTAGCCATCTAAATCGGGATTTATTTCATCCTGCTCTCTGGTCAGGTCCTGGAGGGATTCTTACTCAGGAGGTAAGTGAAAAATTAGGGGAGGATTTCCAGCTCATTCCTGCTCTGGCAAGGGAAATCAGCCCGGGGAGAGATATTCTTGCTTTATTTCAGATTTACAGGATGCTTTTAAAAGAGAAGAAGCAAAACCCAGACTCACCGATTATTGTCCACACTCACAGCTCAAAAGCGGGAATTTTAGGAAGATGGGCAAGCTTTTGGGCAGGTATCCCGCTGGTTATTCATAGCTTTCATGGGTTTGGGTTTAATGATTTTCAGCCTTTTTATCTTCGCTGGTTTTTTATCAATCTGGAGAGGTTAACCGCAAGATTCACAGATAGTTTTATTTTTGTGAGCCGGGCAAATATGGCAAAAGCTTTGAAGCTCAAAATAGGCATCAACAAAAGCTGGCATTTAATCCGAAGCGGAGTTGAAATTGAAAAATTTCGTCCCCAATCCATTGACCGGGAAAAAAAGAAAAAGGACCTGGGTATCGGAGAAGGGAAACTGGTCACAATGGTTTCCTGCTTAAAACCACAGAAGAACCCGCTGGATTTTGCCCGTTCTGCCAGGCTGGTTCTGGAGAAGGTGCCAGATGCCTGGTTTATTGTCTGTGGAGACGGTGAGCTTAGAGCTGAGCTGGAAAAATTAGTCCAGGAGCTCGGGATAAAAGAGCGGTTTAAACTTCTCGGCTGGAGGAGGGACATTCCAGAAATTTTATGGGCAAGTGATTTGCTGGTTTTAACCTCTCTCTGGGAAGGACTTCCCCGGGTTTATCCTCAGGCAATGGCAAGCGAGCTTGCGATTGTTGGCACCCGGGTAGATGGCGCCCCAGAAGCGGTAATCAATGGTGAAACCGGTTATTTGGTGCCTCCAAAGGACTATCAGGGCTTGGCAGAAAAAATTATTGCACTTTTAAAAAACGAGGAGAAAAGGAAACAGTTCGGTAAAAAAGGTGCTTCTCTGGTGAAAGAATTTGACATCTGGAAGATGGTAAAAGACCAGGAAGAATTATATCTAAAATTGCTCAGAGAGAAAGGATTATGGAACTAGAGGGAATATTTGGGGTATTTAGCTTTTTCTTTGGGCTCTGTATTGGTAGCTTTATCAATGTGGTTGCCTGGCGCTGGCCCAGAGAAGAATCCATCATTTCCCCAGCTTCTCATTGTCCGAAATGTAAAGCAAAGATTTCCTGGTATGACAATATTCCTCTTTTAAGTTATCTCCTTTTAAGAGGGAGATGCAGAAGCTGTGGGGAAAAAATCTCCCTCCGCTATCCGGTTATTGAACTTGCCAGCGGGCTTTTAAGTCTTTTTGCTTATTGGTGTTTTGGGATTAGCATCTGGTATTTGGTTTATTATGGCTTTATCTCTGCTTTATTTACCGCCAGTATCATTGATTTGGAGCATAGATTAATCCCGGACGAAATCAGCCTGGGCGGAGCTGTGCTGGGGGTAGGTATTGCTTTTCTTCCCGGTCATCTCTTAACTCCGCTGGATTCATTATTGGGTGCCTTTGCAGGTTTCTTAATTATCTTTATAGTTGCAGAGCTATACTATCTCTTAACAAAAAGAGAAGGAATGGGAATGGGTGATGCAAAGTTATTGGGGATGATTGGAGCCTTTCTCGGCTGGAAATCTCTGGGAGCTATAATTTTTCTTGGTTCTTTATCAGGGGTAATCATTGGAGCTATTGTGATTATCATAAGCAGGAAAGGAAGATTCTTTAAAATCCCTTTTGGTCCTTTTCTTTCTTTTTCTGCGGTGGTCTATGTCTTGTTCTGGAGTGGAAAAGTGAAATTACCTTATTCAAACTTCTTTTCTTATTTGATGGGGTTATGAAAGAAAAGCAAAAAACAGGTTTAATCACTCAAATTATTACCAGCCTGGTAGTGCTCACTTTAGCCAGCACTATTTTGATTTCTATCACCGCTCTTTGGACTTCCAGATTACCTGAAAATACAGAAATTTTTACTCCATACATTTTAGTTGCCTATATTCTGCTTTTTGCAATTGTAATTGCGGTGTTTGGGAGTTTAATACTTAGAAAATTAATAATCATTCCCCTTCGCAACCTTCTAAAAGCAACAGAAGAAATTTCCCGAGGAAATTTAGAAGCCCGGGTGCCGATTATCTCTGATGATGAGCTGGCACAACTGAGCCAAGCTTTTAACCGGATGGCAGAAGAAATCCAGCAAAAACAAAAAAGCCTGGAACAAAAACTGAAAGAGCTTGAGCAGATTAATCAGGAACTTCGCCAGACTCAGGACCAATTAATCTTTTCAGAAAAGATGGCTTCGGTAGGAAAGCTTTCAGCTGGGGTTGCCCACGAGATAGGTAATCCTTTAAGCATTATTATTGGGTATTTAGAATTTCTCTCTCGTTCTTCAAATTTAAATGAGCAGGAACGGGAAAGTTTAAAAAGAGCTGAGGAAGAAACCAGGCGAATTAATCAGATAATTAAAGAACTGCTGGACTACAGTCGTCCCTTAAGCCAGACTTATGAGCCCGTAGATATAAATCAGGTAATTGACGAGACTCTTAATTTGGTTAAATTTCAGAAAGGATTTGACCGGATTCAAACCGAACTTAAACTGGAAGATTCTCTCCCTCCGGTTATGGGGAACCGAAACCAGATTAAACAGGTTCTGATTAATCTCCTGCTTAATGCCCGGGATGCTATGCCAGAGGGAGGAATACTTACTATAAGAACCACTAAAGAAAACCAGCATATTCAAATTGAAGTCATTGACAGCGGGGTGGGAATTTCAGAGCAGAATCTGAAAAAAATCTTTGACCCATTCTTTACTACCAAAGAGCCAGGAAAAGGTATCGGGCTGGGATTAAGCATATCTTTAAAGCTGGTTGAGACAATGGGAGGGAAAATAGAAGTAGAAAGCAAACCCGGGCAGGGCTCGACCTTTAGGCTCAAACTCAAAACCAAAGGAGGGTAAAGTGTCGGGTAGGCCAAGAGTTTTAATTGTAGATGATGAGGAAAACCTCCGGCACTGGCTCCGAATGATTCTTACTGAAGCCAATTATGAGGTAGATGAGGCGGAAAATGGAGAAAACGCTCTGAAAAAATTTGAAACTAATACCTATGATTTTGTCCTCTGTGATATCCGAATGCCCAAAATGGATGGTCCTGCTCTGCTTCAAGAGATGAGACGAAGGCAAATCCCGAGCACAGTAATTATGATGAGTGCTTATGGCAGTGAAGATACCGCCATAGAAACAATGAAAATGGGAGCTTATGATTATATTTCCAAGCCCTTTCATCAGGATGAAATTATTTTGGTACTTCGGAAAGCAGAAGAGAGAGAAAAGTTAATTAGAGAAAATCGGATTCTCCGCCGGCAAATGATTCGGGAATCTGGTTTTCAAAATATCATTACCAGAAATCCGAAAATGCAGGAAATCTTGGAAACAGTTTTGAAAATTGCAGATTATAAAACCACGGTTTTAATTACCGGGGAAAGTGGGACTGGCAAGGAGTTGATAGCAAAGGCGATTCACTACTCCAGCTCCAGAAAAGATGGTCCTTTTATCGCGGTAAATTGTGGAGCAATTCCTGAAACTCTTTTGGAAAGTGAGCTATTCGGGCATATTCGGGGAGCATTTACCGATGCTAGTTATACCAAAAAAGGGCTTTTTGAAGAAGCAGATGCCGGAACTATTTTTCTGGACGAAATCGGAGAGCTTTCTCCGATGCTCCAGGTAAAACTTTTAAGGGTGCTTCAGGAGGAAGAAATCCGCCGGGTGGGAGATACCCGGTCAATTCCTATCAATGTTCGGGTAATTGCTGCAACCGTGAAAGACCTGGAAAAAGAGGTAAAAGCAGGAAAATTCCGTGCTGACCTCTTTTATCGCTTGAATGTGGTAAGCATCCATCTTCCCCCCTTGAAGGAGAGAAAAGAAGATATTCCCCTGCTCGTGACCCATTTTATTGAGAAACTTTCTTTTAAATTTAATAAAAACATCAAGGGGGCAAGCAAAGAAGTAATGGAAATCTTGCTCAATTATGAATGGCCCGGGAATGTTCGGGAGCTGGAAAATGCTCTTGAGCGTGCCTGTGCCCTGAGCGAAGGGGAGCTAATCAAGGTGGAAGACCTGCCTCCTTATCTCAGAGAAAAAGCAGACACCCATCCAGGACTCTTCCTTCCTCAAGACGAATTAAGTATAAAAAAAGTCACCAGACAAATAGAAATGGAATTAATTCGACGGGCTTTGGAAAAAACCAGAGGGAATAGGACTCAAGCCGCGAAATTACTTGAGATCAGTCATCGGGCTTTGATTTACAAATTAAAAGAATATGGTCTGGACAAATTACTCCCTTCTAGAGTAAAATTAAATCAGAAGGGAAAAGAAACTTAAATCATCATAGCCAAGGAGAAAGAAAATGAATCGCAAGAAGCTTGGATTCACCTTAATTGAAATCGCGGTTACTTTTGCCGTGCTCGCTATTGCCACTGCTCTGGGAATTGGGATTATTTTTAGGGCGCTTCCTAAAATGCGAATTCGGGGAGATGCCTGGAATATCCATCAAACGCTTTTAAATGCCAAAATGACCGCGGTAGCCGAAAAAGTCAATATTGGGGTTATGTTTGTTTATCGTGGTCAATATGGCGGAGATGATATCTGCAAAGACCAAGACTGTTATTTCATTTTTAAAGATGCAAATGGAGATAATCAATATACTAATCTTGATGGCAGAATCTTCCACCAATGTGAATTTATTGATCCCACAAAAGGATGCACGGTTGCAAATGAGGATATAATAATTGGTAGAATAAAAAAACTCCATTCCGCAAATACTTTCCATCAAATTTTTGGAACTCTTATGAACAATACCGGTCAAACCGCAGCAATATATTTTAATGCTCTCGGTAATAGCACCTGGTATAATATGTATACGAGCCCAAATGTTCTGCCTTTTAATGGAGGAGAAATTTTAATTAGAACCCGGATTCCTGTGGATAAAACAACAAATAGATATGTTGTTGGAGGAGTTTCTATCTCTAAGGTTGCTGGAAATATCTCAATAATACCTCCTCAGGTGCAATAGACTCTTAGTATATAAAAATCTTCGTGCCGATTTTCGTCATTTCCCAGACCTTTTCTAGGTCCTCAGCATTCATCCGAATACAGCCATGAGAATATTTGCCCGGCTTTATCCTTCCGGACCTGGTGCCATGAATAGAATATCCTCCACCAAAATGTATCCGATATTTTCCCAAAACCCCTTCTACCGCTCGCTCCTCTCTGCTTAAATTTTTCGGAAGCTCTTCTCCACGTTCCAGCCAGCTCCAATCCGGACGATACCAGACCGGATTTTCCTCTTTGCCAATTACTTCAAAAATCCCTTTCGGGGTAGAAAAATCCCGCTCCTCTCCGCTAGCTTTCAAAATTACCTCGCCTTTGCCACTAACAATGGGGAAAGCATAAAGGATTTGCGTGCCCATCTTGATATAAAGCTGGTCTTTTTCTAGATTGATTTCTAAATATATCTCCTCGCTGGCTACCGTATTATGGAGCCAGTTAAGAGCCTCTTTTAATCGGGCAGATTTTTTCTCCAGAGCTTGAATTTTCTGGTCCCGAACCTGGAGTTTCTTTAAAAAATTTTCCTTATCCATTAATTGTAAATACTCATAAGCTTTTGCCAGCTCCGGAGCACGGTTTTGATTATTTTGAATATATAAAAGAAATTGCTCTCGGGCTTCTCTTTCTCTCCCCATTGCGTAATAACATTCTGCAATCCGAAATTGTGCCTGAGATACCTTCTCGCTGTAAGGATACTCTTCAATAATCCTTTGAAATAAAATTAAAGCGGTGTGGTAGTCTTGCTGATGAATTTTTTCCTCTGCCTGATTGTAAAGCTCATCCCAGGGGGAAGGTCTTTTCTTAAAACTGAAAGAAAGTAAAAAAGAAAATACCAGAAAACCCACTAATACTCTTCTTTTTACTTTCATTAGAAAAAATTTTATCAAAAATTTCCTTAATTAACTATCCTCACTCCTCTAAAGCTTTGATAAGATACCTCCAGACCTCATCCCTGCCTTCTTTGGTTCGAGCGGAAAATTCCACCACCGGCACCCCGGGAAATTCTTGAAGCTGGTCTTGAATTTTCTTTCTCGCAACCTGACGCTGGGATTTTTTCACTTTATCTGCTTTGGTAGCAACTACCAGAGCAGGAATTCCGTTTTCTCTGAGCCAGAAGAGGAAATTAAGCTCATCATCTTCCAGCCCCCGGCGGAGGTCAATAATAATTACCACCAGTTTTAAATTTTTTCTGGTTTGCAGGTAATCTTCCACTATTTTTTTCCAGCTTCTTCTCATCTCTGCTGGAACTCTGGCATAACCATATCCTGGTAAGTCTACAAAATACCATCGTCGGTTTACCAGATAAAAATTTATCAGACGGGTATGCCCGGGAGTGGAGCTGGTGCGTGCCAAACGATGGCGATTCAGCAGGCAGTTTATCATTGAGCTTTTGCCCACATTACTTCTTCCACTAAAAGCTACCTCAGGAAGTTCCGGAGCCGGATACTGTTCACGCCGAACCGCACTGGTTATGAATTTTGCTTCAGTAATTTTTACCATTTTTTAAACCGAAACAAGCCAGCAAGATTCATTATTATAAAAAATAATACTCCGGCGATGGTAATGAAAAGTCCTAAAGCAAATGAAACCGGCTGGTAAATAAAATGAACTTTATGCTTACCCGCAGGGGTAAAAATCAACCGCAGGGATAAATCTGCCCGATAAATTCTGGTTTCTTTCCCATCAACAAAGGCACGCCAGCCCGGATAATACTGCTCGCTCGCCAGCAAAAAGCAATCATTGGGAGCAAGATATTCCAGCTCCACCTCCTGAGAACTTCGCTTTAAAATTCTTACATAGCTTGGTTGGGAAAAAGTTTGCCCGCTCTTGCTCCCGGTCAGCTCCATTTTTTTAAAGACAATTGCCTGGGTGCGAAAATAATCCGGCTTAAAACGATTAAACTTTAAAAAGAATTTTAATGCTTCTTTCAAATTCCTTACGGGCAAAAACCCCGTGCTTTCTATTAAAAAATATCTTGGAAAATTATTTTCAAGCTGATTAAGGCTAATCTCACCTTTTCCTTTGGTTAAATCTTGAGCAAATGGTATCTCTAGCTCTGGATAATAAAACCTGAGCCCTGCCCAGGCAAAATAATCATTGGTGAAATCTCCCTTTACTCCGGGCAAGCCAGCAAAATAAAAATCTGAGGGAAAAGAAATTTGCTTAAGAGGGATTTTTACTTCTTTCCAGCTTCTTTCTTCTCTCTCTGCCGGATTCAAATATCGGTAAAATAACAATTGATAAGTGCCCTGAGCTCTGGAAAAAACCAGAAATTCCCCTCCATCAAAAGCAAATTCTCCCTGAGGGCTCGGGGCAATTCCAATTTCAAACTTCAACTCAGGATTTTTAAAACCGGGCTTAAGCAGAGCTTTGACCAGAACCGGAGAATGAAGCAACAATGATTTTTTGCTCTCACCAGAAATATTAACCACCTCTATCCTGCTCCAGGAAGAAAATCTTCCAAGAAATTGTCCTCGCTCAAGAATCGTTTCTGCAACAGGTTGAGAATTCAGCTCTCTCTCCACCGCAAATATTCCCACATTTAGCAAAGGAAAAAGCCCGGAGCTAATTCGCTCTCTGCTCACCTGAAAAAGTATATGCTTTTTATAATGCTGATTTATCTCTTCATCGCTCTCCAGCCCCTCAATTGCTGAAAGCAAATAAACATAGCCTCTGGGATAAATTGGCTCATAAATTCTCAAATCATCTATTCCCAGAGAAAGAAGAAGATTGGGGAAAAAGATTTTTCCTTCTCCACTAAACCTTGCCAGCTCACGGAACTTGCCGGTTAAATAGCGAGCTTCATTAAGCTGAGAGAACAGGTAATTACTCTCATCCCTTCCCCTGCCCCAGCTCCGGTCTAAATAAAAATTAACAATAAGGGCAGACAAAATTAAAACAGCCCCTATTTTCTCCCGGGAAAATCTGTCTTTAAAAAAAAGAGCAATGAAAAAAATGATTATAATCCCTGTTAATCTGAACATCTCCAGATTCGCCCCGAAAGCGTAAAAAGGCTTAAAGCCATTTAAAAGAGCAATAGCTAGATTTATCCCTGCCCAGAGCCAGACCCCGCCCAGAATGAAAAGCAAAGACAATATTCTCTTTTCCTCTAAAAAGCTCTTAAATCCTACCCCGCTCAAAACCGATAGGCAGAGCGCCAGAGCCGGGAGTGAGTATTTGTAATTATAGGTAATGCTAAAAGGATAAATATATCCAAGCCAGGAGAAAGGCGGAACCCCATAAACCACTCCAAGTAAAAATAAAGAAGAAAGTGCCCAGAATCCTGATTGAGAAAAATTCCGCCTCAACCCGGACAAAGCATAAAAAACCAGAATCAAACCAGCTGTGCCAATTCCAGAAACAAGAAAAGGCACCAGCGGACTTTCAAGATTCTTTCCGAAAAACCAGGGAAGAAGTAAAGAAATAATATAAGCAATATCCAGATGGTTGGTTCCCACACCGGGATGGTGATAGGTCCAGGCTCTGGGCAAATACTCATAAAAAACCAGCCACTGCACACTGGATAATAAAACTCCCGCAAATAGTATAGTAAACAATAATAAAAACCGGGATTTCAGTTTTAAAGGAGAAAAAACCAGAAAATAAAGAGAACTAAAGCCAAGTGCATAGAGGCTGGCTTCAGGAAATCCACCAGTGATCAGAAGGTAAATTCCCAAAACAGAGAGCGACCAGCGTGGTAAAGTTATTTTCTGGTTTAATTTAAAGAACAAATAAAGCTGAAGAGGAAGCAGGCATTCTACATTCAGATGAGACATATAAACATAT
>Ga0190334_1001212_pt1 | contig 11413 bp, 12 predicted proteins | sample 48720478_MG_FD_161270 | JGI IMG/M metagenome (GOLD analysis project Ga0190334, IMG submission 161270) | Hydrothermal vent sediment bacterial communities from Southern Trench, Guaymas Basin, Mexico - 4872-04-7-8_MG | ecosystem: Environmental > Aquatic > Marine > Hydrothermal vents > Sediment ...
ATTCCCTACGCCTGAGTCATTAGAAAAACTGGTATATCTGCTGGTTCGTGAGCTAAACGAAAGATGGAAGAAACGCAGAATAAAAGGTTTTTCTTACTGGTTTATGCAAGAGGAGAGAAAAAATGAAATTCTTACACAAAATTCTTGACACGATGTTTTTCCGGTAGAGAATTTTAATATAAAATAAGAAACAGTGAAAGAAAACAAACAAGTCGTAATTTTTGCTTTACTTGCTAATCTTACAATTGCGCTGTCTAAATTTCTTGTGTATTTCCTGACGCGGTCTTCCTCCATGCTTTCAGAAGCCATACATTCTGTTGCGGATACTGGAAACCAGGTCCTGCTTTTAATTGGGATAAGAAGAAGTCAGAGGGGAGAAGACAAGCTTCATCCGTTCGGATATCAAAAGGAAAAATTTTTCTGGGCCTTTGTTGTAGCAATTCAGCTTTTTGCTCTCGGTGGTTTATATTCACTTTATGAGGGGATTTATAAAATAATGCATCTTCATCAGGTTAAAAATTATTGGATGGCAATTCTCCTGCTTGTATTTTCACTTTTTGCTGAAGGATTTTCTTTTATTAAAGCTAAAAGGGCTATAGACAAAAGAAGGGGGGACACTGGAATTTTCTATTTCCTGAAAAGAAATTACGACGCTGAGCTTACAGTGGTATTTCTTGAAGATCTTGCTGCATTAACAGGACTTACATTAGCTCTTATTGCTGTTTTGTTGTCGTGGCTAACCGGTAATCCTATTTTTGATGGATTCGGTTCGATTTCCATCGGTGTGGTCCTTGTAGTGGTTGCATATCTTTTAGGCGCCAAAATGAAATCGCTTATGATAGGAGAAGCAGCTCCCGAGGAAATCCTGAAATGCATAAAGGATGTTTTTTCAGAATTTGATAAGGTAGACAGGATAATATATTTTAAATCTATGGTGCTTGGTTCGGATTCTATACTACTTGCAGGCAAGGTAGCCTTTAAAAAAGATTGTAATGTAGAAGATATAAGCAAAATAATAGATTCAGCTGAAGCAAAGCTAAGGAAAAAATTTCCCCAGGTGAAAAGAATTTACATAGAACCGGACATATATAAAGAGGAAGGGTGACCGGAAAAATTCCGGCCACCGTTTTTATCTTACTGACTACCGCACTTAGACCAACCGCAGTTGGGGCAGGTCGGACATTTTTCATCAGGAAGAGGCCATCCACAGACTGGACATTTTTCCACAGTAATGTCTTTTTCAGAGTAATCCACATTCGCTTCGCCGAGTATTCTTTCCAGGACTTTAGCAATTGCGTCGGGTATAGATTGAACCATCTGGCCATTGTAGAAAATCGGCTCTGAACCCCCAATTCCTTTGAGCTGGCTTATTATAAGTTCAGGGTCTATGCCTGAGCGCAGGCAAAGTGACACCAATCTTCCTATTGCTTCTGCATCAGCCATTGTGGAATAGCCGCTTTTTCCTATCTGAGCAAATACCTCAAAGGGTTTTCCGTCCATAAAGGAAACTGTTACATAGAGAGTTCCAAAACCGGTTTTAATTTTGTCAGTTCTTGAGGGAAGTGAATCAGGCCTTTCAGCGGGAACAGGTTTTTTGCTTTCGCCAGCTTTTTCAAGGACCTGTTCAGCCCTTGACCCATCCCTGTAAACAGTAATTCCCTTTGTTCCAAGGTCATAAGCAAGAAGATATGCCTTTTTTATATCGTCAACTGTTGCTGAATTAGGAAAGTTAATTGTTTTTGATACTGCGTTGTCCACATATTTCTGAAATGCTGCCTGCATTCTTATGTGCCATTCTGGTTCAATTTCGTGGGCTGTGATAAAGTAGGGTGGAATCGGGTCATTGGGATGTTCTTCTCTCCACTCTTTGTAAAGTGGATGAACATCGATGAGTTTTCCATCGAGTATGTTTGAGACCAGCTCAAAGGCAAATACCGGCTCTATGGATGAACTAGTTCCGGCAATCCTTGATATGGTTCCGGTAGGAGCTATTGTAAGCACAGTTGCATTCCTTCTTTTTTCCCCTTTGTATACGGAATTATTAATGTTCGGGAAATTGCCTCTTTCCTCTGCCAGTGCTCTGGTCTGTTCTTCAGCCTTTTCCCTCAGAAATTTTGCTATTTTTTCCGCCCATTCAAGAGCTTCTTCTGTATCGTATTTGATACCCATGAGGAGGAAAAGGTCAGCAAGTCCCATAACACCAAGGCCAATTCTTCTATTGAGTTTGGTTGCTTCTTCGATTTGTTTGAGAGGAAACTTGTTAACATCAATAACGTTGTCAAGGAAACGAACCCCTGTTTCTATAACGTAAGCAAAGCGGTCCCAGTTAAATTCTTTTTTTGACCTATCGTAAAGTCTTGCAAGATTTATCGAACCGAGGTTACAGCTTTCCCAATCGTGAAGGGGCTGTTCACCGCATGGATTGGTAGCTCTTATAGGGCCCCATGGTCTTGTGGGATTATATTCATTAATTCTATCTATAAAAACAAGCCCCGGATCTCCAATAGCCCAGGCTGATTCTGTTATCTTGTCGAAGATTTCCGAAGCTTTTCTTTTTCCAACGACTTCTCCGGTATGAGGGGCTATAAGCTCGTATTCTTCATCATCTAAAAGAGCCTTCCAGAACTTTTCTGTTATTGCTACCGAGATGTTGAAATTAGTCAGACTCTTTCCATCTCTTTTTGTTTCTATGAATTCTTCTATGTCTGGATGATCGACCCTTAATATACCCATGTTAGCCCCACGTCTTACTCCTCCCTGTTTAACCTGTTCGGTTGCTGCATCAATTATCTTCATAAAGGAGACAGGACCAGAAGCAACTCCCCTTGTCTTTTTAACCATGGAGCCCTTGGGCCTTATCCGGGAAAAATCGAATCCCGTTCCTCCACCTTCCTTGTGGACAAGTGCAGTGTACTTTACAGTATCAAATATGCTTTCTATAGAATCTTCAATAGGAAGGACAAAACAGGCGCTTAAACACATATTCCTTCCTGCTCCGGTAAGAGTAGGGGAATTAGGAATAAACTCTCTGTTCATCATTACCTCATAAAAACGTTTTTTCCAGTAATCCCTGTCCTTATTAGTTTTTTCTGCCCCTGCTACATATGTTGCAACACGATTAAAGAGTTGTGACGGTTTTGTTTCTATAAGCTTTCCGTTTTCATCTTTCATAAAATATCTTGACCTTAAAATTTTCATTGCATTTTCGCTGAAACCTTCAACGCTCATATCATCCCCTCCTTCAAAATATTGTGGCTATAAGAATATATAACACAAGATATTGTTTGTCAAGGGTGTTAGAAATTTTTCTAAAAGACCTGATAAACTCTGTTGAAAAGTAGTTGTTCGCCTGTCAAATTTTCTTCATTGAGAAAGGGAAGAATCAAATTCATTGGAATTAAAGTGAAGAGTGTTTTTACAAGACTGAAGACAAAGGCCTCTGTAAGTGAAAATTTATCTGCAAAAAGTCGTATTCCTGTTATAAAATCTCCAAGGGTTCTACCCATAAAAAAGTAGGATAGAAAGTGATAGGTGAGTAGAACATCGAAAATGTAAAGGAGAAGTGAAAAAGCTAAGGTATAGAAATTTCCCGAGGGATGCACAAAAATAAAAGGCAAATAGGTTATTGCACCAATTATAAAAAGATCAACAAAGCTGGCTATAGTTCTTTGAAGAATGGAAGCGTTTTTAGAAGGGAGTTCATCTGTTGGTGGAATTTCATCCTCGGGCAAGTCAAAAAGAGGAGCTGTTTTATCCTTTAATTCCATCTACTATATTTTAGCAACAAAAATTGTTAAAATATAGACTAATGAGTTTAGGAAGAAAAATTCTAAATTTTTTAGGATATACATTGATATTTTTCGCCTTTGCAACAGCTTCTGCTATGATAACCTTTGCCATCGCTATAAGAGGCGGAAAAGTTTTTGTTCCCAAACTCACCGGCATGAAAATACAGGAGGCTGAAAAAGAGGCTTCTAAACTTGGTCTGTCGGTAAAGGTTGTTGCTTCACGGGAGGAAGAGGGTATAGACCCGGGAACTGTTTTAACTCAAAATCCATATCCCGGATTTGAGATAAAAAAAGGCGGAGAAATTCAGGTTGTTATCTGTAAAAGTTCACAAGAAGTAGAGGTTCCTGATTTTACAGGAAAGACAATAGAAGAAGCGAGACTTGAGATTCAAGAGCTTGGGCTCAATCTCGGTGTTCTTACTCAGGTTTACAGTCCGGAGCAGAAACCGTCTGTAGTTATTTCGCAGATACCTGCTCCAGGAGAAACAATTTCAAAAGAGGGATATATTGACCTTTTGATTTCAAAACCCTATGAAGAAGCTTTTGTTATGCCAGATTTTATAGGAAAGGACTTCAGTTTGGTAGAAATTTCCCTTAAGGAAATGGGGTTTAAAGTGGCAACTCCAGAGTTCATTTACTATCCAGGATGGGAGGCAGGCATAATTGTTAAGCAGCTTCCCTTTCCGGGATACAAAATAACCAGGAATCAGGTGATCTCCTTTAAGGTGACAAAATGAGGAAAATAGCGCCATCCATTCTTTCAGCTTATCCGTTAAACCTTGAAGATCAGATCAGCAGAATAGAAAAAGAAACTGAAATACTCCATATTGATATAATGGATGGACATTTTGTTCCGAACCTAACCTTTGGTCCTCATTTTATTAAGGCATTAAAGAAGCGTTTTGATTCACTCTTGCTTGATGTTCATTTAATGGTCTACAGACCTGAAACAATAATAGAATGGTACCTCGAGGCAGGGGCAGACTGGGTTTCTTTTCATATAGAAGCTAACCCTCACCATCACAGATACCTGATGAAGATAAAGGAGTCAGGAGCTAAAGCAGGGCTTGCCCTTAATCCTACAACTCCGATTTGCCTGCTTGAACCTTCTCTTCCTTACGTTGATTTTGTCCTTCTGCTTACAGTGAATCCGGGATTCGGAGGACAGGGCTTTATCAAAGAAGGGCTTGAAAAGATACGCAGTTTGAAAGAACTGAGGGAAAAGAAAAACTATAATTTTTTAATAGAAGTGGACGGTGGAATAAAAAGCAGCAATATAAAGGAGATTTTCAGTGCTGGAACTGACATAGCTGTTGCTGGGAGTGCAGTTTTCCACGGAGATCCTCTTAAAAACCTTCTTGAGCTTAAAGAGGCAGCTTTATGAGAGCAGTTGTAACAGGAGCAGCAGGGTTTATAGGGTCGATTTTATGTGAGAGGTTACTTAAAGAGGGATGGAAGATTATAGGTGTTGATTGCTTCAGGGATTACTATAGCATTGAAATTAAGAAAAAAAACATTGCCAATTGCCTCAGAAGTTCCAATTTTACCCTTATCGAAGAGGACATCTCTATTTCATCATTGGATTTTATAAAAGAGGGAGATTTTATTTTCCATCTTGCTGCCCAGCCAGGGGTAAGAAAGAGCTGGGGAAGTGAGTTTCAGTATTATATTAATGATAATATAGTTTCAACACAGAGACTTCTTGAAAAGGTAAAAAAAATCAAAATATCAAAGTTTATATTTGCTTCCAGTTCTTCTGTTTATGGTCAGAGCAAAAGTTTTCCGTTAAGAGAGGATTCCCTTACTTTGCCTTTTTCCCCATATGGTGTAACAAAGCTCGCAGGAGAAAATCTTGCCATTCTTTATCATGGAAATTTCGGGGTCCCTGTCGTTAGTTTGAGATTTTTTACTGTGTTTGGGAGAAGACAAAGACCTGATATGGCTTTCCATAAAGCAATGAAGTCAATTATTACAGGGGAAGAATTTACTGTTTATGGGGACGGTACCCAGGTAAGGGATTTTACCCACGTGGATGATACCATTGAAGGGATAATTCTTGCAGCTGAAAGGGGTAAACCTGGCCATATATACAATCTCGGTTCAGAGAGAGAAATTACTCTTGTTGAGGCTCTCAACATTATAGAGAAAGTGACCGGGAAGAGAATAAAAATAAGAAAAATGCAATGGGCTAAGGGCGATGTTTCAAAAACCCTTGCCTCTATAGAAAAGGCAAGAAAGGAACTCGGGTATGGTCCAAAAAAAACAATGGAGGAAGGAATTGAAGAAGAGTGGAACTGGATTAAAGATATTTACAATAGCAATATTTAGCCTGCTAATACTGTCTTTTTGTGGGGAAAGAAATTCGAACCTTTTTCCTAAAAATGCCAGTGCTAGGGAAATGTATGAAATAGGAATGAAGCTCCTGAAAAAGAAAAAATACGAAAAAGCCAGGGTTGTATTTTCGTCTTTGATTGAAAAATATCCCAAAGACAGATATACTCCCAGAGCAAAAATAGGTATAGCAGATTCCTATTTTAAGAAGGGAGATTTAGCTTCGTTAACCCTGGCATATAACGAATACAGGGAGTTTGTAACACTTTATCCTTATCATCCCAAGGCAGCGTATGCTCAGCTGATGATGGGTATGTGTTATTATAAGCAAATGAGAAAACCAGGCAGGGACCAGACTCCTACTCTTAAAGCCATTGAAGAGTTTAAAAAGGTGATAGAAAGGTATCCTGATAGTGAGGAAGCTAAAATTGCCAGGCAGAGACTAAAAGAATGCGAGGAAAGATATGCCACCCATCTTCTTGGAATTGCGAATTTTTATTTTAAGGTGAAAAAATGGCTCGGTGCTTATTGGCGGTATCAGGAGCTAATGAAAAAATACCCTGATTTTTCGAGAATAGACGAAGTTTATTATAAATTTGGAGTAAGTTCCTTTATGCTTGGGAAAACAGATGAAGGAAAGGCTTTTCTTTCAAAGGTAATAACAGATTTTCCCCGAAGTGAGTGGGCTTTAAAGGCCCGTGAATTTCTGGAATCAAATGAAAAAACAAAAAGGAGGAAGAAATAATGGAAGACCTTGAGAAAAAAATAATTGAAAAGCTTAAAACTATAATTGACCCAGAGGTTGGTTTAAGTTTGTATGACCTGGGACTTATATACAGCATAGATATAAGTGATGGAAATGTTCACATTAAGATGACTCTTACAGCCGTGGGATGTCCCTTACAGCAGAGTTTTATTTCACAGGTGCAGCATGCGATTTCTTCATTGGAAGGCGTAAAGAATGTTGAAGTAGAGCTCGTTTTCGATCCTCCATGGAATCCTTCCATGATGAGTGAGGAGGCAAAGAAGAAGTTCGGGATAGAATGAAGGTCCCTGATTCTCATGCTCATCTGACTGACAGGAAATTTAAAGAAGATATTCATCAGGTGATAGAAAGGGCGGTAAAAAGCGGGGTTTATCCAATAATGGTTCCCTCTTCTCCTGAAGAATTTCCCTTTGCTATTAAACTGAAGGAAAAATATGACATCATTCATATTGCCGCAGGGGTTCATCCTCATGAAGCGAGTTCCTGGGACAATAAAAAACAAACCCTTATAGAAAAAGCTGCTAAAATACGTCAAATTGTAGCTATTGGAGAAATAGGGCTTGATTACCACTATGATTTTTCTCCTCGAGAAACTCAGAAGGATGTTTTAAAAAAACAGCTGGATATAGCTGAAAGATTTTCTCTCCCGGTGATTATACATAGTAGGGAATCGGCAGAGGATCTGGCGAGAATTTTAGAAGAATTTGAAGTTGCAGGAGTTTTGCACAGCTTTTCTGAACAGCCATGGCTCGCTGATTTTGCGATAAAAAGGGGTTTTTTCATTTCCTTTTCCGGAATGATAACCTTCAAATGGGCGGATTTTATAAGAGATACTGCAAAAAGGGTTCCATTAAATAGAGTTCTTGTTGAAACGGACTCTCCTTATCTTGCACCTGTTCCCTACAGAGGGAAGAGAAATGAGCCTGCATATGTGATTAAGGTGGCTGAAAAAATTGCAGAATTGAGGGATTTAGAAAAGGAAGAACTTTTCAAAATACTTCGTATCAATTATTTTCGACTATTCGGAGGTAAAGATGGAGAGGTTGAGGAGAAAGATAAAGGAGATTGATGGAAGAGGTTACAAAGCCTACTCCTCACTGAGGGGAATATACAAATTTAGAGATTATGAACTCGAATTTTTGAGAATACAGGGTGACCCTTTTGCAACACCATCTGTGGTTAAACTCACCATAAAAAACCACGGATATTCAAAAAGATATACAGAGGGAGAAGCGCGAACTGCCACTGAGGATTTTATATATAGGAGACTTTGGAAGGCCTGTAATAGGGAATCGAAAAAGAGGGGGAGTGGAAATAGTGGAAATTTATCTGTCCCCGACCCTGGCCAGGTAGTATTGCAACGCTCAGCAGTTTCTCTCCGCAACGGAATTTTAACGGTAAAATTCTATGTTGGATTACCCGCAAATGGAAGGAGAATTCTTGGAAGTGAGGCCGAAGAAATTTTCTTCAAGAGAATCCCGAGAATTGCAAACAGGCTTTTCTATGGACTTCAGGACAAAACAAAACTGGAAAATCACGTAAAATTATTCGAATGTCAGCAGGAACTTAGAAAGAAACTAAAGGAACTTGGGCTGATTTCTTTTATAGGAGATGGTTCTGTGCTTCCAAGGGAGAGTGGTATAAGTGACCTGCCAATGAAGGGAGCAAAATTCTTTATTTCCCCCAGAAAACTTAAAAGGGAGATAGAACTTCCCTGTGGGAAAAAAATTACAGGGATGGGAATACCTGCAGGAATCACACTGATATCCGGGGGAGGATATCATGGAAAAACTACTCTTCTCGAAGCTATTCAATCTGGAATATATAACCACATAGAAGGAGATGGCAGGGAGTGGGTAATAACTATTGAAGACGCTCTTAAAATTAGAGCAGAGGATGGAAGGTCCATAAAAAATGTGGATATTTCCAATTTCATAAGAAACCTTCCAAGCGGTCTTGATACTAAGAACTTTTCTTCAGCAGATGCATCAGGTTCCACTTCTATGGCTGCAACAATCTCAGAAGCAATGGAAATAGGAGTTTCTCTGCTACTCATTGACGAAGATACTACAGCAACCAATTTTATGATAAAAGATGAAAGAATGGCAGAACTTATAAGAAAAGAGCCGATAATTCCTTTTGTTGAAAGAATTAAGGAAATGAAAGAAATGGGAATTTCAACAATCATAGTCGCAGGGGGAGCAGGAGAGTATCTTTCAGTGGCTGACCTTGTAATTGTAATGGAAGAATATCTTCCGGAGGACGAAACCGCTGAAGCTAAAAGAATAGTATCCCGTTATCCATCAAGTTTCAAAGGGGATTTTCCTCCGCTTAAAATGCCTGTAGAGAGAATTCCTGAACCTGAAAGTTTTTCTCCTTATTTTAGAGGGAAAGACAGGGTAAAAGTAAAAGGGAACACAATACTTTATGGCTCCGAAGAGATAGACACTCATTCCTTTGAGCAGATAAAATCGCAGTCTCAGCTTAAAACCATCGTGTATTCTTTGAGATATCTTTTTGATCTTCAGAGGAAGGAAAAAAGAAAACTGGCAGATCTTCTTTCAAAATGGGAAGAAGATGTCGAAAAAAGAGGCCTTGGACTTCTTTCAAAAATTTCTCCTTCCATGTTTTATGTAAGAAAATATGAGCTGGCCATGGCTATAAATCGTATGAGAAAGCTAAGGATAACAAGGGTAGAATAAACTGTGTTGGTGCGGTTGAAGATATCTCATTTTGAAACTAGAATATTAAAGTGAATGTGTTATATATTATTTCAAAGTCCCCTCTTGAGACAAGGGAACCATTTATCGGAATTTCACTTGCAGAAAAGGGAGATACAGTAGTATTTGTGGGAGATGGGGCGATAGTTAAGCAAACTGCACCCTGGGAATTCAGGAGAATTATGGAAGAGAAAGAAAAAGAGGGGGTGAAAATGCTTTTTTTAAAGGAGGACCTTGATTCACTCAGTATTGAATATGACGAAAACGAAGTGATAGACAGGCTTTCCTTTTTCGAGCTTATGCAAAGTTTTTCTGAAGTAATGCAATTTTAAAGGATATCGGATTTATATGAAAGACTTTTGGTTGAATAATAAATTTCTTCCTTATTTTCTGACGTTCAGTTAATCGTTGAAAAGAAATTGCATTTCTGTTCTGTTATTATTTTGAGTATTTTTGAAAAGTTTTCAGGTTCCTGATAACCAAGAAGGCGAGCCACTTCTTTTCCTGAAGCATCGAGGAAAATGAAGGTTGGTACTCCGAATATGCCGAATTTTTTAATATAATAAGAGGACTCAGGGGAATTTATATCAATTTTTACAAGAGCAAGATTCTTGCCCACACAATCCCTTTGAATAGCATTTATAACCGGAATCATGCTTCTGCAAACAGGACAATTTTTACTGTAAAATTCTATAAGTACAGGTTTGTTTTTAGGGATAAGAGTTAATTCGTCTGTCTGGAAGGGAGTTTGAAGAGATGGTTCTTCAGTTCCTGGAATAGTTTCCCCTGTTGCGCATTCTTCATTAAGCCCACATAAAGGGTTATTTTCTGGTGTTGTAATTTTGTTTTCCTGTTGTGCGCTACGGCTTGTAGTTATTTTTTCTACCTTGTTTTCTTTAATTAAAGTGGGTTCAAAAAAGGAGAGTTTGTTGATTATTAGAAGAACTCCCATAACAGCAAGAATTGCTCCCATTGTTTTTTCTATTGCAGGGATCCATTTTCTTGCCTTTTTAAAGAGTGCCATAAAAGGCTGGAAGAAAATCGCAAGTAAAATAAGAGGAATTGTAAATCCAATTGAATAAACCAGAAGATAAAATCCTCCCTGAACAACGTTAGTTGTGGAAATCGCAGTGTAGGTAAGGATGGAACCAAGAACGGGTCCAAGGCAGGGAGACCATCCAAAGCCAAAGAAAAATCCTATTAGAAAAGAATTTAGTATTCTTATATTGGACTTTACAGTTTCAGGACCGAGCCTTTTTTCGTAGTCAAGGAAATTTACGTTTAAGTATCCAAGAAATTTAAGTCCAAAGAGGAAGATAAGCAATCCCCCGAGCTGTCGTAATATTTCCCTGTTTTTAACGAAAAACGAACCAAGAGCTGTTGCTGACATGCCCATTAACACAAAAACCACCATAAGTCCAAGACTGAAGGCCACACCATTAATGAAAAAAGACAGGCGTTTTCTTACATCATGTGCAATTTCTTCAGCCCCTTCTCCCACAAGCAAAGAGATATAAACGGGAAGCAGGGGAAAGATACAGGGCGTAAAGAAGGTTAAAAATCCTGCAGTGAATGCGACTGTAATAGAAAAATCCATTTCTGCCTCTCCTATAATAAATTGATATGAATTTAATTATAACACAAAAGGTCTAAATTTATTGGACCGTATAAGTCTATAACATAGGTAAAATACCTGTTTTCTCACATCTTTTTCCGAACTTTTCCAATTAAATTTACAGGCTTTACAAGGGAGAATGAATTCTTCCTATAAATAGAATTGCCCCTGTTTTTCTATGAAGTATAAAGAA
>Ga0190334_1001213_pt1 | contig 11411 bp, 6 predicted proteins | sample 48720478_MG_FD_161270 | JGI IMG/M metagenome (GOLD analysis project Ga0190334, IMG submission 161270) | Hydrothermal vent sediment bacterial communities from Southern Trench, Guaymas Basin, Mexico - 4872-04-7-8_MG | ecosystem: Environmental > Aquatic > Marine > Hydrothermal vents > Sediment ...
CAAAGAGATGTGAATGAGGAGAAAAGAAGAGACATAACACTGTTAAGAAGAAATATTGTTAGTATGAGCACCGATGAAACATACAAATTTGTTGAAGCAGACGAAGGACACTTCAAACTGGAAAGCATGTGTACTTATGGTAAAGACCCGGAGCTTTTTAAAATACCTAATAATTATAAAACCCTCATGGATTCATTAATGCAAGGAAAAGAGTGGTTTAACATAAAATTAACAGATGCTGAGCCTCTGCTTTATTTTGTGCAAATTAAAGAAAAGCATTTGAATGATATAATAAAGAGCAGCCCAACAAGAATATCAAGTCATGAATCCGACTTAAGCAAAGTAAAAAATCATTTACAAATACTTGGAGGCCCTCTTTCAAGGGATGAAGGAGAAAAACTTGACTTATTCTTCAGAGGCTCTGTCTCAACCAATTACAATCCAGCAATCTATCTCAGTTGTTTTGACAGATGGCAGAGAAGAGAATTTATTCGTCAGATAAGGAGATATTAGAACCCTAAATCAATAATTAATCAGTATCTCAACATCCCTGCCAAACAAGTTCTTTAAATCCTCAAATATTGGTTCCTTGATAAAAACCCTCTCTGGCATCTCAACCGCTGTTAAGGCCTTCTCATATTCTTCTAGAGAACTAGGCTTAATATCCTTTAATGAGCCCTCTGGTGTTATGTCTGCTTTTGAGATTTCCTTATCCTCATTATCAATATCATGGATTATAAAGGCCTTCTTGCCCAGGAGCACAACTTCTCCGAACTTCTTGCCATGCTTCACTCTTATCCTGGTCTTCTCAAGCTCAACCCCTCTCTTCCTCTGAATATACTCTACAAGGAATCTTAATAGTTCTCTTGAATTCTTCTGAACATTATGTACCTCTGCCTTGGTAAGCTTCTTAGCATCATAATCCTTCTTTGCCTTCTCAATCTCTTTTAGCATCCTAAGATACTTCTGAGGTATCAAGCCTTTATGCACTACTTCCTCTTCAAAAATTCTTATCATATCAATATCCTTGACTTTCTCAACACCCTCCATTCTAAGGATATCCCTTACAACCGTGACTATACTCTCATAGCTGTGAAGCACACTCTCTTCTTCTTTTTTCTTTTCAATAGCCTTGAACAACTTGTTCAAACGCTTAAGGTACGTGTCAGCATCCTTTACAAGGGTATCAACCTCTGCTCCTGTTAACTCCTTCTTAGTGCCATGCTCAAGCTCCTTTCTAACCTCAATATTTCTTTTCAGAATATCAATATACTCTTTTTCCAGGAGCTTCTCCTTCTTAACAAAGATATCTGTCATTATCTCTGGTGTTTCCTTTGGGGTTGGTGGTGGAATACCATACATCATAAGAGCTGCCTGGCTTGGAGTAAGGATTGCATAGAAGATGTCTTCCATGCCAATATCCCTTATCTTGAACTTAATCCTCTCAAGCATCTGCTCTCCTGTGCTCATGAACATATCAATAGCCTCAGGGCTTGGCTTAATCCTACCCATCTGAAGCAATAATTTCCAGGGCATAAAGATTCCTCTGTCATAGAAGGGAATACCATCTCTTAGGAAAGTGAAGAATATTGGATTAGCTTCTTTTATACCCTCCCAGAAATCAGTAAGAATCCAGACCTGAATATTTATCTTATTCTCAATCCCAGTTAGTTTACCAGCATCAATCCCCATGCCAATAATGATAGCTCTAAGTTTATCTTTTAACTCAGCCCTGGTCATCTTCTTAACATCAGTGTCATCAACAATTATGCAAACATCAATATCACTCTTTGGGGTTGCCTTGCCCTGTACTAAGCTCCCAGCAAGCACATAAGACACAATGTATTTCTCAAACTTCTTGAGCACCATGCTCTTATGAACCTCTGCTATCTTAATAGCAGCAAGCATTCCAGTGTCATGCACAGGAGCACTCATAGCAATCATCTGCAGAATCTCGTACTTACCATCATAACAAGCCTGCCAAATCTCTGTGAGGATTATTGTCTGAGGAGTCAGGTTCTTATCAACCTCCCCTGCCATCTTATCAATAATAGTGCTCAGCCTCTCCTTAAGCTCTTCCTTACTCATCTTCTGAGAATCAGTATCATCAACCAGTACAAGAACATTAATTTTTTCCTTCTTCTCATCCTCCTTGTCAGGCGGTAGTAAAGCCACCCCCATGATGTAACCCTCAAATTTCTTTATAATTTTATCCTTAAAAGCCTCTAGTTTGTCCTTGATTTGCTCTAACCTCTTCTTAGCCTCATCAGGAATCTGCTCAGCCATCTTATCAAGTTCCTTAGTAAGAACCCCTCCTTGTTTTTTCTTCTCTTCCTCTCTAGGCTCTGCTTTTTCTTCTTTCTTCACAACCTCTACCTTTTTAGCCTTCATCTTCTTTGCCAAGAAAAACCACCCCTATGATGTTCTAATACAAAATGATTATTCCGAGGATAAGAGAGTAGATAATTGTTTATAAAGGTTATGGATTAGGAGAAATAAAGCGAAACATTTAAATTAATTCCTTATTTAATAGTGAGTATTGATGAATTAATTGTGGAAGGTGGTAATAATGGTTGAAGAAAAAAAGGCTGAAGAAAAAAGCTTAGATGAAAAAGTTGAGGGAGAAGAAAAACCTAATCTTGAAGAGATAGCAACAAGGCTTGCTAATATGCAGGAGCGTCATAAGATGGATCAGCTTCTTTCAACAGTAATGGATTCTTTTGTGAATTATCCAGGGGTTAAGTACAAGGATGATAGGGGGGTTGAACACTATAAAACCAAATTCACAGCTAAAGAAGCAAAAAACATAGCAGACAGAGTTTTTGATAAGCTAGCATACCATGCTCATCTACGAAGATATGGGAACATGACGCCTCAATTCTTTGAGGAGTTGAAAAAAATGAGGGACCCTGATGGTAATCCCTTAGTAGAAGCAGAGGTTCAAAGAGCTTTTGGAATCACAAGGACGGGTTTAATAAATTTTGTTCTTAAGAACAGAGAAAACCTGACTGCAGAACACTTTGTTAAAAGTGTTGAAAAAATGTTAGAACATCATGTTGACTACATAGGTGGTCAAATACTAAGCGAGCTAACCGATGAGCACAAAGACTATGTTGCTGATTTTATAAAGAAAGAAGTTGAGAAGCGTGGGCTTAATAAGGATGAGTATGAGATTAAGAATTATTATACAATGAAACAGATTTTACCTCTCTATCAAAAAATTGCTATGAATTTTTATAAGAAAGAAAAGCCTAAGCCTGAAAAACCAGAAGAAAAATCATGAGGGAACTAAGAATTAATTAGTTTTTTTAAATTAATTTTTTTATTTTTCATATTTTTACTAGAGAGCACAGAGGTGGGGTTTTTAGTGGTTGATAAACTTCTGAAATATGTTGAGGAGCAGCTAAGTAAGGGTTATAAGCCAGATGTGATTAAGAGCACTCTTATCAGGCAGGGTTATAGCCCTGCTCTTATTGATGGTGTTATTGACTCTGTTATGATGAAGAAAAGCACTTCTGGGAGACCATCATCGCTTGGTGTTAGTCATGAGAAGAGTGTTTTTCCAAAGATAATCCTTGTCTTCTTATTCCTAGGTGTTATCATCCTAGGAGTTGTTCTTCTTCCAGGCTTATTAAGAGAGAAACAGGCTTTACTTGATATTACTGCTAGACCGGATAAGCTCAGCTATGTTCAAGGAGAAGACTTGGGATTCGAGCTGGAAATACATAACATGGGCTCTACTGAGAGGTTTGACATAACTCTTATCTATAGGGTCCTGGACCAGAACGAGAACACTATTCTTAGCAAAGAAGAAACTATTGCTATAAGCACTTCTACTAGTCATCACAGAACCATAGAGTTACCCAGCACTCTAAGACCTGGGAAATACGTTCTCAAAGTTTTTGCTAATTATGAAGGAAGAGTAGCTACTTCATCATTCTCATTTGATATTGAAGAAAAACCTGTTCCTGTTATTGAAACTTGTGATGACGGTGTAAAGAACCAGGATGAGACTAAGGTTGATTGTGGCGGGATATGTGGTGGTTACTGGTATGATAATTCATGTCATCCCACACCAAAAATTATTACTCCACCTGAGGAAGAAGAGACCTGTAATGATGGTGTGAAGAACCAGGATGAGACTGGTGTTGATTGTGGTGGGGTGTGTGGTGGTTACTGGTATGATAATTCATGTCATGCAACTCCCAAGCCAGTCACTCCTCCAAAGCCAAGCTTTGCAAGAGTATTAATGGATGCTAGGAGAGAAGCAGAGTCTAATCCTGAGGAAGCAAAGGATATGTGCTTACAAGAATTAGAGAAAACTAAGGAAAAAGATAAGTGTATCAAAGCAGTTGCTCAGACAAGTATGAAACAAGAGTACTGTGAGTTAATAATAGGAGTTGACGATAGGGATGAGTGCTACTACCCCTTCTTTATGCAAGGAGACTACACTATTTGTGAGAAACTAACAGACTCTCAGAGCAGAGAAGCATGTGAGCAGCTAAGAGAGCTGAGCATCATAGCAGAGGAGATGAACCAGACAACAATTACTTGAACACAGGCATTATCTCGTCTTTGTACTTCGCAGAGTAATAATCTATCTTATCCATCTCATTCATGGCTTTAAGGCAAGCACCAGGAGGTAAGCTCTTCTCTAAGTCAGGCAGCCTCAACACCCTAAACTCTATTTCTTTGCTATTATCCAGTTCTGACGCTGTTATTCTGAAGACACCTGTTCCTCCTACTCTTTCCTTAATCTCTACCCCACCCCAAGGAGCAGGTTCTATAATAACTTCTGAATCAGGAAAATAAGTATAATCAGTACATCCTATTCCTAGGAAGCCCCTGTCACTGCACACTCTTGAGCAGTTCTTAGGAATAGTGATGCCATTATGGTCCATAAGATTAGCTGTTATCTCATAATCACCTGGCACAAGTTTTATCTCCTGCTTATCAGCACCGTCTTTCCCAAATATAATAGTGTTGGTTAATGGGCTTGTGCCTGCATCAAATCCTGTCTGAGTAATAGTTAATACTACTTGTTCAGAATCATTATCAATATCTTGTAATGAACTTATACTGTCAGGTCCTTCCTCCCAACCCCAAGAACTGTTCCTTGTATACACTTTCTGAATCTCAAGCTTCTTAACACTAGCATTAAGCTCTCTTATACTATAAAGCTTCTGAGCAGGTATTAAGGCACTCCCTCCTTCTTGTATACTGAGCATAATAGTTCTTGAGCCATACCCCTCCTTACTAAGGGTTAGGTATCCTCCTTGGCATAAGGGGAGTCTGCCTTTCCACTCACCTTTTTCATCTGTTACTCCAACCCAGCACTCATCATAATCACCGCATCCATAACTCACAGTCACTCCTTCAAGAGCAACTCCTGTGCTTGCATCAATTGTTCTCACACTAACCTCACCTGACAACCATGTCTCCTCATCGCAGAACAAGCTCTTAGTCTTTGCTCTGGGTTTGAAATTAATTTGGTGACCCTCAGAATCATAAGCACTTCCAGGAGGAAAATTAAAGGTAACATTAAGATAAGAGTAATCCCAGTCAACTGTTCCTAAGCCGAGGTTCCAGGCTAGTACTGCTTTGTTCTCAATAAGATTTTCTTCAAGGGCAAACAAGAAGCTGTACTCTGGTATCTCTGTTGTAGGATCATAACCCCTTATTTCAACAATAACAGGATAAGCAATGTCATAGTAGAATTTGTAGGTGTTGAACTGGCTCTGAGGAACATACTGGTTTCCTCCATCCACTTCAATGCTTGGTCTTATCTGGTCTCCTCTTGAAGGTTGAACCTTCATCCTCAGAGTATTATCAGAGTAGAAAAAAGTTATTGCTGTGTCTGGCATGCTCTTATTAAATATTTCCATGCTTAGACTCTTAAGAAAAGAAGCCTCAACATTGTTCCCCTGCACATTTATTGGCTCATAATCACGTGTGCCAACTACTTGCAGAGCAGGAACATAACTGAGTAGTAAGCTGTTAAAGTCATTCTTAACCTTGGAATTACTCCATGTAATAACATAAGGAAGGTTTGTGTATTCTACTATTGGGGGTAGCATGTTAAAGTCAAGTCCTGAATGATAAGCTATAAGGCTGTTTGTAAAGCTCTCTAAGAACTGAGTAAGTAGTTCAGCACTCATCATACTAAGAGCAAGGTCATAGTATTTTTTGTAAGGGAACCTTATAATCTCTTGGTATTGGGTAAGCCTGGTCTTAACCCTTTGCTTACTAATATTAATATTATAATTGACAAAGAACTCTATTTTATCCTCTCTTATAAAACTGGTTGTAACTATATTATCATTATCAGCACTAATATCAAAGCCCTGCTCTTTAAGAGCAGCAAAGTCACCAGTGCATTTTGGGAGCTCTCTGCTCATATACACACTGAGCTGGTACTCCATACTAGGAATAGTAGGGGCAAATGAGCCAAGCCTGTGATTAAGATAATCAGACCTCCCAGGGACGTGTAGGTAGTAAGGAACAAGGGCTCCAGCATCCCCTGATAATGAGACTAGTTCATGACTTGTTGGTTCACTAGGCTCATACTTCATAAGGATAGGTGTTAGTTCTGTGTCTAACGGATCAATGTATCCTCCGTGCGCGCCCATCTTCTTAATAGCCTCTATCCCAACCTTATGGATACAGGCCTTAACATAGTCAGGCACAGGCTTGAACTCCTCTGGGACAGCTTCTTCTTTGAACTCTCTCTCAATAACAGGTCTTTTTATAACAAAAAGATAAAGAATTGCAAATATTATTATTATGACTAAGGCAAGGATTACAAACATTGTAATCTGGGATTTTCTTCCACCTCTTTTTTCCATCTTAACACCAACATTCATATCTCATTATCTTATTAATTTTAAGCTCTTAAACTCTTAACAAGCTGAATAATATAATTCCTCATCCAGCCAATAAAAAATAAGGTTAGTATTAAAAAGATTATTCCGAACAAAACACGGATTTTAATAAGCAGACCTGTGATTCCAAGGAGGATTATCATAAATATGATTCCAATAATCATAAAGGGCACGAACCAAGCAACCTTTTTAATAATGCTAAAAAACCTTGAAAAGTTTTCTTTAAGACTCTTATTCTCATCAAAAACAGTTCTAAGAACAGGGTCAGAGTAAAAGAAGAATAAGAACTCTACTAGGATTATGACTGCTGCTATTGATGTAACAAAAGCGTTTACTGTTATAAGAAAGATTATTACCCATGTAATAAACCATAATAGGTTAAGCATAAAATACTTCTTAAGGAACAAGGCACTTAACTTTTTCTTCAGAGAAAAACACCAAGCCCTCCCATAAAACAAGGATATAAAAAATACTAATAATAAAAATCCAACAACTATAATTAAGAGTGATAACCAGAGAATCTTGTTAATAACAGGCGCAAATTCTACAAGGGCCTGCTGGAAAGCATCTTCATTACCACTCTGTCTTAACTCATAAATATTAAGTAATTCTGGAAGAGCAGGAACACTAATAAGATTGATTAATAAAAAGGCAGCATTAGAGATTATAATAATAGCTATTATGGTTAGGAAGTCATAGAGCATTGCTTTAAAGAAATCCTTATGCATAATATTCCTAAAACTATTAAGGAAAGCATTCCTCTGAGCAACCCAACACCTCTTTTTTTTATTCCTTTTCTTTGTTCTACTCTTTCTCATTCTCATTCCTTATTATTCTTATTATTCTTATTTTTCAACTACACTAACAACCATCTCATTAACAACACTACTACCATAATCCCTGTACTCAAGCACAACCTGTTCATACTCCTTGTCAAGGTAACGAGCATCATAACCACTATCACCAGCATACCTACTAGCAGATTGCCAGTTACTATCATCATCGCCTTTTCTACCAGCAAAATACTCCTTCTCACCACCACCTTTTTTCAGATAAACCCTGTAAAGAGCATCATTACCATAAGGAAAGACATACCATGAGACTTCGTAAAGATAAGAATTGTTAAAGCCCTTCTCCTTAGTAGCAGACACAGTAATAGTAGTGGTATATATGTTCCATTCATTCTCAGTGTCGCCTGCAACAACATTCCTAATATTTTTTACATCAGTAGTTAGGTCAATAAGGCAGACCTCCCTCTCCCACTCAGCCAACCCAAAGAAGCTATCATTATACCAGCCATAAATATCAGCATTATCATAAGGATTAACCTTGCCTTTAGGAAGGATGAAAGGATTAAGGGAGTGCCAGAAATTATAAAGCACTCCTGACTGGTTACCACCATAATCCTCAAACCATCCTGGCTTATAATCCTTCACACTCACACCTATCACAAAGCAACAACTAATCATAAACAAGAGTACAATTATTATTACAAGTCTTTTAATCACTGTAATCCACCTCTGAACAAAAGTCTAATCCTGTATCAGGAATATTAACAGGAGCATTGCTCTTAATAGGATTATAAGGATTCTTAGCAAAATCAAGTATCTCTCTTATACTGAGCAAGCTACCTGTTATGCCACAAGTAACAGCCCTCCAACCCGTAAGGGTGCCTCCAAAGTCAAGAACCAGACCGCCAGGCATCTGATAATGCACACAACCAGGGAATACAAACAAGTAAGTAATCATAGTCCCTAATCCTAGGAGGTTACTAAAGAACACCCTTCTAATGCTTCCTAAAACATTTCCTAATGTAGCAGGTCCTTCAATCTTATACCTCGCACTCTCAACATATAAGCACATATCCAGGTTATACTCAAAGTCGCATGCCTCTAAAGGACCCCCCTCCTCAACCATCTGCTCAATACAACCAAGGCGCTTGCATAACACCTGCCTCTCCTTCCTATCATTGAATAGGATAGCAGGTGCGCAGAACTTATCATAATGTTTGCTCTTATAAGGATTATAAATCCAGCTCCCCTCATCACCCAGGAAGGCATCCAGAGCATTCTGCATCCTAGTATTAAGATCAAACCATTTTTTATCAGTACCATATAACTTAGAATTCTTAAAAGGATTAGTAACTCTGCCAGTGACTGGGAGTGAGTAGACTGTGTTACCAACCCCAGGCATACTCCTTAGTTTTTCTAATTCATTCGCAGACATCTTTGGACGGAATAATTGTAGCCATTGATATCTTAATTCTGCTTTTAAACGATTATAAGCATTTCCAATATCATTCACTAATTTATTGAAATCTTCTTGTGAAATTTTAGGATTCTGAACGCTCTGAGTTCCTCCACTGCCGCCAACAACAGCATTATTGCTCTGAGCAGGGTTAGGATTAGCTGAAGATTGTGAAGAAGTGTAATATGAAGATCGCATATTTGCTTGCGCATTAGTTAGGATATCAGATGTGTCTCTTCCAATAGGCAAAGTCATTAATGGGTTTTCGTTTGCATCATAGAGTTGGGCTGTTCCATCAGGCATTGGCACATAGTAGTTACCAGTGCCATCATTAGTGAATATTCTGGTTTCAACTGTTCCATCAGGCAGAGTAACATCTTCATAGCTTCCATAGAAGGTGTGCTGTCTGCCTTGGGAATCAAACCATGTTGATTGTTCTGGTTCTCCTGCCCATTCAGTACTCCCATCAGCATATATATAAGTCTCTCCGCACTGCCCAGTTCCTGTATCACACATCTCTCTTTTCTCAACAATAGGATTATCATTCCTTGTCGCATAATACGCTCCTATACTCACACCTATATCCACAAATGTGTTGAAGTCATATAACTTGCATGTGTATATTGCACAGGTTCCTTTTAAGAGCAATCCCACAGTGTTTCCTCCTGTTGGCACCCAGCCCTGAGGCCAGACAAAAGTATCAACATAGTTCTCAAAACCTGAAAGAATAGAATTCGCAGCATTCCATAGTCCTTCTCCTATACCTATTGGTTCAAGAGCCACGGATAGTAACCAAATACTCTGTTTAAGTGATTGTAATAATTGGTTAACCCTGGCTATTCCTTCTAAGAGATTACAGATGGTTCCAAGGTACTTATGCACGCCTTCGTATTTCTTTATTTTTTTGTCAAGGCGTCTGAGTTCTTGTTTCATATCATCAATCTTCTTCTGATAAGTATCATTAATAGTTCCTAAAGCCTGGTTATAAACCTCTAGCTCTACTGTTATATTTTCTTTTTCTGGGATGGTGTATATCTTGTTCTTATGCTTTATCATGAACTCCTGGGTGCAATTAACTTTTATATTATTATCCTCATCCCATTCAGAGTCATATTTTAAGGGAAGGATAAGGATAGGTTTTAGGCTCTCATCATTCACTAAGTAGGCTTGTCCATTTAGGCCTGGGGTGTCTGAGCAGTCCACCATGCTCCTCTCAAGAATCTCAGCATCCTCCTGCTTCTTAACAATCTCTAGGGCTATGGGTACTTTCACTGTTATCTTACTCGCTGTCCTCCTATCAATCCGAGGTAGGGTTCCTGTTGTTCTTATCTTATCTATTAAGTCCGGTATTTCTGAGACTTCTACGCATATACTCACAGGCACGCTCTGAATTAATTGGTTACCTGCGAAGTCCTCTATAATAATATTTAGGTTGGTATTGATAGGAGCATCCTTAAGATTACTAATGGTCAGAGCACAAGTCCATAAACCAGTTCTTGTTTGTACACACTCTGCTATGCTCTCATTATCAGTACTAATAGTTAAAGGATTTGTTTTTATAATTACTTCTGGGCTCTGGGTTTCAGTAACATTAATACTTATTTGTAAGCTCTGCCCCCTACTGCTTATTGGGCATATAGGAGTTATATTAATCTCTCCTACTCTGCTAGGCGGGTTTGAGTCAAGGACAAGGGTCAGGTCTGACTCTGCTTTTAAGGGATTGCCAAGGTCATCAAAGCCTTCTAGGCTTAGCTTAGGACTTGTCATACTAACATCACTCTTACATACCCAGGTATTATTATAAGTACACTCAGCCTTGGTTCCTTCAATCCTGATATTACTCTCATTAAAACTACTACTAGTTGATATCTCAGCAGTTATCTTATTAGTACCTGACCTTAAGTAGCACTTATCCTGGTAGCATGTCTCAGGGTCTGGTCCTAGCCTTGTGACTGTTCCTGCACTGTTAATAACAATAAAGCTTAACCTAACACTCTGATTTGCACTATTACCTGCCTGGTCTGTTGCTGTTATAGTAAATGATGGCTGCCCAACTGCAGGGCTTAGTTTAAGGTTTGAAAACACGCACTTATAAGTCTGGTTCCAGCCTTGTCTTACACATCTACCCTCTACATTGCTCTGGTCAGTGCTCTTAGTTTTGTCAAGCTCTGAGAAGTCTCCATAAACACTCTTGGTAGCAGCCAGAGCATTATCCTCCACCTCTATTTCTACATCAGCATCCCATACCCTTGAGCTATTAGTTGATATCTTCTTTATCTCTTC
>Ga0190334_1001215_pt1 | contig 11404 bp, 14 predicted proteins | sample 48720478_MG_FD_161270 | JGI IMG/M metagenome (GOLD analysis project Ga0190334, IMG submission 161270) | Hydrothermal vent sediment bacterial communities from Southern Trench, Guaymas Basin, Mexico - 4872-04-7-8_MG | ecosystem: Environmental > Aquatic > Marine > Hydrothermal vents > Sediment ...
GCGACCGCTCCGAGCTGTATGTGGCTGATGAGGCCTTCCTCTGCGGCACGGCGATGGGGCTCGTGCCAATCATCGAGGTCGATCACCGGCCGATCGCCGACGGCGCCCCGGGTCCGGTCTCCACTCGCTTAAAGGAACTCTACCAGGCGGTCGTGCGGGGAAGGGAGCCGCGCTACCGCCGCTGGTGCACTCCTGTTTACCGTGCGGTAGCAAGGGGGTAGGAGATGAAACTCCGAAATCGGGTCGCCTTGGTCACCGGCTCGAGCCGGGGGATCGGGCGGGCGATCGCCCTGAAGTTCGCCGAGGAGGGGGCCAAGGTCGTGGTGAACTACCTGTGCTCCCGACCTAGAGCTGAGGAGGTTGTGCGGCGGATCAAGAAGATGGGCTCAGAGGCGATCGCGATCCAGGCGGACGTCTCCAGAGCCGATCAGGTAGAGCAGTTGGTCGAGCAGGTCTTGAAGAGGTTCGGCCGGATCGATGTCCTTGTGAACAACGCCGGGATCTACCTGCGGGAGGAGTGCACCGAGGAGCACTGGGACCGGGTAATGGCGGTCCAGCTCAAAGGCTGCTTTCTTTGCACTAAGGCTGTTGCTCCAATCATGCAAGGGCAGGGAAGCGGCACGATCATCAACATCTCTGGGACGGCGGGCTTCGAGGGGCGGAGGGGGATCGAGCCCTACGCCGCCAAGTCTGCAGCGATCATCGCCTTCACCAAGTCCTGCGCCAAGGCCTTAGCCCCTAAAGTCAGGGTCAACAACATCGCTCCCGGATTGATCGAGACAGACATGGCAGAAGTATCCACCCCGAAGGAGAGGGCGGAGATCTGTAAGGCGATCCCTCTAGGGAGGCTCGGTCGGCCAGGGGAGGTGGCCCACGCCGCCCTCTTCCTTGCCTTGGATGACTCTGCCTACATCACCGGCCAGACCCTAGTGATCGATGGCGGGAGAGTGATGCAATGAAGAAGCTGCAGATCCGCGATCGAAGCGCGACGGCCGAGGCCCGCCAGTTCCCTTCTGGTGGCGGGGTCACCGAGGATCCGGTGACCGGGGTGGCCGCCTGCGCCTTAGGGGCATACCTGGTCCATCTGAGAGCCGTCGAGGTCGAGGAGCCGGCGACAAATCTCTTCATCGAGCAAGGGTATGCGATCGGTCGCCCTGGCACGGTGGAGGTGCGGATCTACCTTGAAAATGGTGAAATCACCCGGGTGGGGATCACCGGACAGGCTGTTCCCATCTCCACTGCGGAGATGCAGCTCCCACCCGACCTATGCACACCGGGAGGTCAGCCATGAAATACCGGGCACACATGGATTTCCGACTCTCTGAAGTCGCTGTGGGTTCCTATGCCTTGAGCGGCGCATATGGGACGAAAGATGTAAAGGAGTTCAAGCGGATGCTCCGGCGCGCTTACGAGCTGGGTGTCAACCTCTTCGACACGGCCGAAGCGTACGGCGATGCAGAGCAGATACTCGGCAAAGCCATTGAGCCCTTCCGCCATAAGGTCTATGTTGCCACTAAAGTGGGGGTCCGCAGGGGGATCAAGCCTGATCTCTCACGCTCCTACATCAAGAAGGCCTGCGAAGAGAGCCTGAAACGGCTGGGAACGGACTACATCGACCTCTACCAAATTCATTTCAACGACCCAGACACGCCCGTGGAGGAGACGGTCGGTGCGCTGGAGGAGCTCATGTGCGAGGGGAAGATCCGCCGTTACGGACTCGGCCACCTCCCTTTGCATAGGGTGGAGGCCTACCTCAAAGTGGGGAACGTCTTCTCGGTACTCATGGAGCTGAGCGCCGTGGCGCGCGAGTCGCTCAAGAAGCTGGTGCCGCTGTGCAGAACGCATGCGGTGGGAACGATCGCCTTCAGCATCACCGGCCGGGGGCTCCTCACGGGAAGGTGGCAAGAGCCGCCGAGCTTCGAACCAGGAGACATCCGGAACATCGATCCACTATTCCAACGGGAGCGCTTCCAGTCCGGCCTGCGGGTAGCGGGAAGGCTGGCTGAGCTGGGCAGGCACTATGAGAAGACGCCGGTCCAGGTAGCGATCGCCTGGGTCCTCGCTCAGCCGGGGGTGAGCTGTGCCCTCACCGGACCTTCGACCGTCGCACACCTCGAGGAGAACGTCGGCGGAAGCGGCTGGCTCATCTCTTCGGAAGACCTCGAGGAGCTGGAGCGCTTCCTCCAGCGAGAGGACACGTGGCTGGAGCAGGAGCAGCGATCCTCCCTTAAGGAGATCCTTTTGAACCCCTTGCCGCAAGAGCCCTTTCAGGCCTTCGTGAATCTCGTCTATGCGATCGAGACGGCCCTGTCGCTCGGCCTCACCTCAGAGGAGGAGATCCTCCCGCTCGCGCAAGAGATCTACGGAATGCGAAAGGCCCTGGATGAAGCGCACCTCCCAAAGCTGGAGAGCGGTCGGAACCGCCTACGCGAAGTGATCAACCTGGGCAAAGGGAGTGCCCCTCCATGAGGGTGAGACCCTGTTCACGCCGACCGATCCTCCAGCCGTGCCGCCTGGTGGGGCATGACTATCAGGTGGACCCCTACATCGGATGCGCGCATCACTGCTACTACTGCTACGCCCTCAACTGGGCTGAGACGGATTGGACGGAGGAGATCCTGGTGCACCGCGACCTCATCAGCCGCCTGGCCGCCGAACTGGCTGTACTTGAGCCACAGACAATCTACATGGGATGGAATGCCGACCCCTACCAACCCGCCGAGCGGATTCACCAGCAGACGCGGCAGGCACTAGAGCTGCTTGCACACCGGGGTTTCTCCGTTTGCATCCTGACCAAGTCAGATCTAATAGTCCGTGACATCGATCTACTCGCGAGAATGCCCAACCCGTCGGCGGGCGTCTCGATCGCCTTTCAGGACGAGGACGTCCGGCGGATCTTCGAGGCCGACGCCCCGCCCAACGACCGGAGGATCGCAGCCCTCAAGGCGTTGAAAGACGCAGGTATCAGGATCTATACACTGATCTGTCCAGTGATGCCCTTCCTCACCGAGGTGGAGGCGTTGATCGAGATGGTAGCACCGTTTGTTGACAGGATTTGGATATACCCCGTACAAATGGCGGAAGAGGATGACCGGAACTGGCGGTATGTCGAGGAGATACTCCTCCGGAATTTCCCCGAACTTGTGAAGGAGTATCGGGAGATCGTCTTCTCGCCCGATCACCCTTACTGGGCTGGGTTACGGCAGAGGCTGGAAGAGTTTCAAGGGGAAAGGGGGCTGGATCTGAGGATAAAACTGTGAAAGGAGGAGCAGAGATGATCAGAAGGCTGTGGGACGTGACGCTGACCGTATCGGACCTCAAGGAGGGTACCCGATTCTACGGGGAGATCCTCGGACTCGAAAAGAAATACGAATTCCGGGATTATGCCGGCTTCGACTGCGGAGGTGTTGAGCTGGGGCTGAAGACGTGGGGAGAGAGGGAGGAACCCCGTCAGGGGGAACCGGTCCTCAACTTTTTGGTGGATGACATCGAGAAGACCCATCAAGGGCTTCAGGAACGCGGGGTCCAATTCATCCAGGGGCCGAAGGATGCCCAATGGGGAGCGCGGATAGCGCTCTTCCTGGACCCCGACGGGCATACCCTCCAACTGACCCAAGTCGATTGGGGGAAGTACTTTGCCGCCTGTGCCCCACGCTGAGGACGATAGAGGACGGCCATCTTGGACATCGCCCTGTTCCTGATCTTCGCCCTGGGGGTACCCTGGGCCACCTGGCTCACGCTCGGCGTGCGGTCCAAGACGACGGCACTGGCCATGATGGCGCCGGGGGGTGTGGCGGCGATATTGATGCTAACCATCAGCCCGCTGAGGCTGGGGCACTCCCCCCTCGCCCGTTTCGGACCGCCGGAATACGCCGTGATCGCCTGGGGCGTGCCGGTCATATGGGTCGCCGCGCTCGCCGGCTTGAACCTGCTATTTCACAAGGCAACGCCCAGCCGGACCTTCCCCGATCCGAAGATCCGGAGTGAAATCGTCGCAAAGCTCATATTCGCAGGGGCCTTAGGCGCGCTCCTGGCCCTGATCTGGCTCTGGCCCCGCCTCCCTTGGGGGAAGGATCTGCCGCTGGGGCTCTCGTCCTGGCAGTCGCTGAGCGTGACGGTGTCCCTATTGACCCTGTTCTCTCTCCTCACCAGACTGGTTACCCAGGCCCTCGTCGGAGAGCGTGCGCTCGGCCGAACCTTAGCGGGATACCCCCGCTATCTGGTGACGGTCTTGGTCCTGGGGGTATTGCTCCCCCTGCTCGGTGAGGAGCTGGGGTGGCGGGGTTTCCTCTTCCCACGGCTGGTGCAGTATAACGTCCATCTGGCCCTGCTCGGGACGATGGCCGCCTGGTGGCTCTTCCACGGACCACTGGGCTACCTCACACCCACGCTGCGCGGTCTACCACGCTGGATCCCCGCGCTGGGACTTCTGGGGATCGCCGGGCCGTCGTTCTTCGCCGGGTGGCTCCTTCTCCAGACAGGCAGCCTCTGGCCTCCACTGATCTTCCACCTCACGTGGAACCTCCTCAACCCCGCCATGCTCGGCAGTCTCTACACCGGGAAGGAGGGGCTCTTACGTGGCCCGATTTGGCTGATCAACGGTGAGGGAGTGATGGGGACGATCGTCAGCACCACGGCGATCGCGCCCCTCTTCTACTGGTTGGCCCTGCAGGCGGCGCAGAATTAGATAGATTGTGGTGATCATCAAGGAGTAAGGTATGGCGAGACAGATTCCGGTTCGAACCTGCGCCGGACTTGTCCGCGCCCGAGAGCTGCGGAGGGTGCACTCTGATCGGAAACCGATCTCTACTTCCAGAACTTCGTTGCCCGGGGAAATGATTCCCTCGCTCAGCGGAGCGATTTTTCAGGGATGTCCGAATGATAGAAAGGAGGGAGGATGGACGGAGTGGGAGACCGATTGCTGACTGTGGAGAACGTTAAAGAGATCGTCTGCTGCCCCGGCGGGCTGGAGGTGGAGGGGCAGAAGTTTAAGGGAGAGATCGGGCGGACAGTGACTTGGCGAAAGGAGATGTTGAAGTTGGGGATGCGGGGCTTCATTTCCTACCGGGACGGCTTAGCGCGCGGGTTCGTTGAATACATGCCCGCGGAGACAGCGCCCTTCCCCATCGAGGCCCCGGGCGTGGCCGTGCTCATGTGCTACCACTGGATATCTGCAAATGAAGGAGATGAGGAGGAGCATCTCGCCCAGGAGAAACGTCTGATCGAGCTGGTGATCGAGGAGGCCAAGGGGAAATTCACGGGTCTCGCCACCCTAGGGTGGGACCATCCTATACACTTCCCGATCGCGATGCTGGAGGAGCTGGGGTTCCAGCAGGTTGAAAGGACCGACTACATCGCATTGATGTGGCTGCCACTGAAAGAGGGAGCGCCGCGGCCGAGGATGGCTCCTGCCCAATTCGAGCCGCGGGAGCTCTCCTCCCAGGGCATCTTGGCGATCGAATCCGCCTGGAGCAGCCGCTGCCCCTACAGCATCCACCACGCCACACGCATTGAGGAGGCGATCGCTGGGATCCCAAAGGAAGAGAGAGGACGTATCAGCCACTTTCCCCACCTGATCGATACCCACAAGGATGCCCTCAGGTGGTCGCGTTCCCCATGGGACTGGGATTGGCTCTTTCTCAACGGAGAGGAGGTCGCGATCCACGAGCTCAAGGGCGAGGAACTCCAAGGGTTGATCGCCGAGAAGATTGGGGAGCTGCGACAGGAAGGGTGAGAATTGGGACAGGCCATTGAGGCTTTAAAGCCGAGCGAGACGGTCGGCCTCTATCGTAAGCTCGTCCTCACCCCCGAGCAGCGGCTGACGGCCCATATCCGAGGAGGGGTCTGATGGCTAAGCTTCTTTTGACTATTCTCTATCCGGGGGTTGCCGAATGGGAGGTCGTCTTCCCCCTCTTCTGCGTCCATCCGCGGATCGAATATCAGTTCGCCGCGGTCGGGGAGCGGAGGGTCCGCGGCACGATGGGCTTCGAACTCGAAGCCCAGTGGGCCATTGAAAATGTCGATCCGGAGGACTTCGAGGGGATCTACCTTCCCGGGCCATCGCCCCCCCCAGGAGGGGCGTTTCCCGCGAAGCCTGGGAGAGCACGAAGGGCTCTTGAGCCTCCTGCGGGCGTTCGCCGCCCGAGGCAAGGTGGTGGCCGCGATCTGCGGCGCACCACTGATCCTCGGCGCAGCCGGACTGCTCGAGGGGAGGGACTTCGCCTGCGATATCAGCGCGGAGACGCACGGCTGGCTAGACAGCGGCCATCGCGTGGATGATCTGCTGGCAATTGACGGCGAGATCCTGACGGCGAGAGTCCAAGCGCTCCTTCCCTTCTCCGTCGCGTTGGCCCGACTACTGGAGGAGGAGCAGACAGCCGAGGAGATCGAGGAATTCTTCGATTTAGGAGAGGGATAGTTTGTGGAGCCCGATCTTCGCCATACCGAGGAGGAGAGGATGGATTTAGAGAAGGTCCATCGTCTCAACCTGCTTGTGAATAGGAGGGGGGAATCAGTCTTCAAGGGAAGGTGAATCCAGATGGAGCTGAGATACGATCCATTTCCTCTAGTTTTCGATCAAGGAGATGAGACGACAAAGCTTGTCTGCTTGAAATTCTTCGGCTTAGAGGATTCCCCACGAGCGAAAGATTGTCGGTCAGTGCTGATCAAACAACAGCGCTCTGACGGGGCCTTCCCTAGCCGCCTCGATCCCAAAAACTGGGGAATGCGGGAGACGGTCAGGAACACACTCCTCCTACTCGATGCCGGACTGCCACCGGGAGGGGTGAATGTGGATAGTGCAGTGAAGTTCATTTTAAACCATCAGAACCCCGACGGCGGCTGGAGCGAGAATCGCGCGTTGAAACTCCCCCCGGAACAGACGTGGATGAGCAGCGAACGGAGCATCACCTGGCTCAGCGCAGACGTCGTCGAGCTCTTGTACCAGGTGGGGATGGAGGATCGCCATGAATACAAAGCTGCAGTGGAGTGGCTCAGGACGATCCAGAACCAACACGGCGGTTGGGCATCCCTCGCTGGGGATGTAGAAGCTCGGCAAGATGATACCAGCGACCCCGACTCCACCGCTCATATCACCTTTCTGATGGGGGAGATCTTCGGCGAGGATGACCCGGTCTATTTGAAGGGGAGGAATCTATTTGAGCGTTACCTCGACGAATGTGCTCGAGATGTGGCCAGGGGCTTTTGGATCGGATCGCGGGATGGAGGGAGAGGAGAGCCAGACGTCTACCACTTGACCCATCTGCTCTTGTCTTGGTTACTCGATCCGCCCCGCTCTCTAGAGAGGGGCTACGATGTAGGCGATCCAAGAGTAAAGCGGATGATGAAAGCGCTCATCGATATTCAGAGAGAAGACGGCGGTTGGCGGCCCTTCTGGGCTAAGGAGAGCGATCCGGTCTATACCGTCCTCGCGATCAAGGTCTTGATCCTGAGCGGGATGCTCGCAAGAGAGAATCTGGAAGGCCAGGTCTCTGCATACGCGACTTGAAGGAGGCTGTCGTGCCAAGACGGAGTCAGGGAGAACCGGTCGAGTTAGTACCCCTCCTGCGGAAGGTCGAAGCAGGCTTCGGGGTGTTCAAGAGAAATAAGGTTCTCGTCCTTCGCTCCGGCGCGGGCGGGGGAAAACCCTGCATCCGCAGGAGGAGGCAATGACCGAGGTCTTCGGTAGCGGCGCACGGGTCCTCCTCGACTACCTGCAGGCGCAAGCCCGTGAGGAGGAAACCGAGGAACTGTGGGAGACGTTGTGGGCCGACCTCGCGTTCGCCGCTTGGGTCACAGCGTACGAAATGCTCCCGGGATTCGAGGAAAACCTGCGTGCGCTCCTCCGCGAGCCTACGCAGGTTCCGAACGCCGAGCCCACCGCTTTCTGGGAGGGCTTCGCCGCAGGCTTCGCCCGGGCCCGTGACCCGGAGGTGAACGCCGAGTGCCGACGGGCCCTCGCAGCAGTGGAGAGAGTGGACTTCGCGGCCGGGGAACGGACCGCCTTGCGCTATTTGCCTCCGGAGACGCCGCTGGAAGTCGAGATCTACCTGACGGTCGACGGCTGCAACGGCGGGATGTTCCGCGGCTCGCGGGCCTTCCTCAGCGTTCTCCTCGTCTCACCGGACGAGGTCTCCGCCATGGTCAAGGGCTTCGCCCACGAATTCCACCACATCGGCGCAGCTCATTGGTTCGCGCAAAATCCCCTGCTCCAGCGCGCCCGCGAACGGGACGCGGGGAAGCTGGCGGTCGAGATCCTCGAATACCTGGTCAGCGAGGGGTTGGCGAACGCCTTCTGCAGTCCGTCTGTCCTCAGGCTCCACGAGGGTGATTCGAAAGAGGCCGGTGTGCATAACAGGCGGGTCTGTGAACTGGAGGCCCGCTGGCCGGACGAGGCGATCGAACGGATCGAGCATCTCCTCCACGGGGCGCTAGCCGATCCGGGGGCTGAGGAACTCTCCGCGCTTGAGGAATCATTCCATCAGTTCAGCCTCGACCTCTCCGGCGCGGGCCTCCCGGAGGGGCATTTCGCCGCGGGGCGGATGGTCCAGCGGATGGCCGGCGCGTTGCCGCTTGAGCGGATCATCTCTCTGGTTCAGGAGCCGTGGCGCTTCCTCGCTTGCTACAACGAGGCAATGGAGAGCAAGGAGCCACGCTTTTCGAAGCGCCTGTTGGAACAGATAGAACGCGCCTTTGAAGGCGGGATACGAAAAGACGCATCCTCAGTCGGGTGGTGAGCGTGTTGAAGGAGCGCCGGCCCCACAAGGGGGCTGGAGAGGACCGCTATGTCTGACCATGGCGCACAACTAGGAGAGGCAGAGATCGTCCGGCGCGAGGAGACGCTGCGTGGGTGGTTCACCCGCGGGTGCGACCCCATCCAGCAGATCATCGACGGGCTAGACATCGGCTGGGGCGGGGTGCAGCGGTGGGCCACGGCGCGTATGCCCCCGCCCACCGGAGGACCTCACCTCGACTTCGCTTGCGGCTACGCCACCTTCCTTGCCCAACTGGGGTGGCGCTTCCCTGGAGCACGTCTGGTGGGGCTCAACATCGACTTTGCTGGCCCGCATCGGATCGCCCGGTCGCTCCTCGCGGAAGCGGGCGTAGAAGCCGAGCTCGTAGAGGCTGATGCGCGAAAGATGCCCTTCGCCAAAGGTTCGTTCGGCTCGGTGAGCTGCTTCCTCGGCCTGCAAGACATCGAGATCGGATTCGGAGAGGAGGGCGTTCGGACTGCCTTGACAGAGGCGGTGAGGGTCCTGCGTTCTAGTGGAATGCTCACACTGTTGGATGAGTTCTCATTTGACCGCTTTGATAGCTTGCTCGAAGGCCTGCCGGTCACAGTGGTCGGTCGGGGTGAGCGGGAGCTGAACGTTCGCTGGAGTCGCCGGGTAGCGGAGCGGGCTATCACGCTCTACGCCGAAGGATGGGTGGATCAGGCCCGCCTCGACGATCCAGGGATGCGTAGAGAGCTTCACGATGAGGTGCACTCGCGAATGGTAGAAGAGATGGAACGTCAGCTGGCAGCTCATGGTTATTACGTTCCCTTCGCAGCAGTACGCATGGTGGTAGCTCAGAAGGCTTGATCTCGCGGATATAGCGAAAAGCAAATAGGCCAGCCTCCCCAGCCAGACCGGTCGCGTCCACGGCTCGCTGCGCCAAGGCGACAACGCTCAGCGTTGCGATTGACATAGCGGCTGCGACGATCGTCACCGATGCGTTGCCGTACCGCCTTGCCCTGACAAGAGGGCCATCCCGATGCGACCGTCAATGGAACGCCGAATTCGGCCCTTCACGCCCCCTCCCCCCATGCCAGGAAGAGCAATTCCAGGTGGTGGTCGCTCTCCGTCCAGACGACATGGTCGGAGCCAGGAGGGATGTAGTAGGCCTCACCCGCTCTGACGGGGACGGTCTCCTCCCCGATCTTCGCGTATCCCTCCCCTTTGATGAAGACGAACGCCTGGGGGAACGGATTGGTGTCTCCCGGCTCGTTCAATCGCTCGCCCTTCTTGACGAGGTACCAGGCGCTCCGGAAGCCCGGATGGTAGTACAACGGGATCGCGTGTCCACCATGAACCATTCGCGCATGTTCCTCCCCCAGGGGGATACGCTCGGGCTTTGACCGGTTAAAGAAAGATTGAATGAAGACAAAGAGTTTCGCCCAAAGATCGGGCGTCAATTCGACCCCCTCACCCAGGCGGAAGTCAAGGGGGGCAGAGTCCGACACGTGAGCCCTCCCTGCAGCGGTCAGGGCGGTTATCTTTCCCTCATAGATCATCTGAAGGGTCTCTGCAGTTGCGGAGAGGATGACATCGGCCTCCGGGTGGGCCCCCTCACCGAGCTCGAGTTGTTTGCCCGGCCCGACGATGATGTGCCAAGACGCCGGTCCCGGCTGAACGTCGATCTGAACGATCAGCGAATAGTCATCAGGGACTTTCCCCTGAAAGCTTTCCGACCAATCTCGAAGGAGCTGTTCTACCTCGGGCATAGGGGCCTCCTCGTAAATCCTAAATGCTGCTTGGAGTCTACACTCCCCTATGGAACCCGGTCAAGAAACGACAGTAACGCATCGCGGCGATGCCCATGAGGCTACAAAGAAGAAAGGACTCCCGAAGAACCATCGTCAATCCTCGCTTCATCCTCAATCGCCCATCGAAAAGAGAGCTTCATCGCCCGCCATGCTTGGCCGTCGGAGAGCGCTCTGGTATCTTTGCTGGGGCAGGACTGGAGGACGACCGGGGAAAACTGAACAAGCCATGTCGATAAAACTCCTGATCGTGCGCGGCATCTATCGCCTGAAGTCGTTGCAAGAGGATCCTGCAGTCGTTCTTAAGCGGCTCGGGGTTGGGAACCATGACCAAATCTTGGAGATAGGTTGCGCTATCGGCCATCACACCCTGGCCCTCGCCGAAGTTGCTCCCGATGGAAGGATATATGCTGTAGACGTCTGGGAGGAGGGTCTGCGCTTCCTCCGCCGTCGGATCGGGCCTCAGCGGAATATCGAGGTCATCCACCGTAGCGCCGAGGATGTGAGCCCCCCGGATCGCTGGACAAGATATTCTGCCTCGATACCTTACATGAGTTACCCCACCCCGAAGAGGCGGTGCGAAGATGGGTGGATTTCTTGAAGGAAGAGGGGAGCTCTATTTCAAAGATCCCAAGATATCCCCGACTCAGATCGAACGCTTCTCCGAGGGCAGATTACATCATCTAGACACGCTTCAAGGAATCGCCATCTTCGGTCTGCGCGATATTCCCCCAAAAAAGCCAATGATTCCATATAATCATTCACTTCCAGCGGGTGAGGATCTGTTCGCGCTGGAAGACCTTGATGGCAAGATAGAGGACGATAGCGCCAGCTGCGACGAGGACGACCGCCTCAAGACCGATCAGCCAGAGGCTGACGAGC
>Ga0190334_1001221_pt1 | contig 11374 bp, 9 predicted proteins | sample 48720478_MG_FD_161270 | JGI IMG/M metagenome (GOLD analysis project Ga0190334, IMG submission 161270) | Hydrothermal vent sediment bacterial communities from Southern Trench, Guaymas Basin, Mexico - 4872-04-7-8_MG | ecosystem: Environmental > Aquatic > Marine > Hydrothermal vents > Sediment ...
TAATTTTTAATAATTCATATTTAACATTTTTTGATTTTTTTTCATAAACAAGGTTGAGAGTTGGAGAGCTATGAGAACAGGAAGAACTAATCTTAGAACTATTTTAAGTAATAAGAGAGGCTCATCTCTTATAAGCATCGTCGTGATGACTGAAGGCTATGAAAGTAACTGCTTTGCTTCTCTTATCAACTTTGAATATGAGCACAAAACTCTTCATAATATGAACTCTTCTCCACCCAGTAAGAGCATGCATCAAAGGCTTATAACGGAGAGGATTAAGAATAATCTCTCTCATCTTCTTTTGAAGGGTTCTCCTCAGAACAGGATTCTTCTTGCAGGCTTTATTAATGTTTCTTTGACAAGAGGGCGTAACCTCTATGATATAACTCATTTTATCCTTTTAAAGAATTCATCTACGGATTTGTACCTGACTGGCTTTTCCTTTCTTGCTTTTCCCAGTTTCTTAACAAACTCTTTTTTCAGAGGGAGTTCATCCACTGGGTGCCAGTCAATCCTCTTACAGAACTCCCAGTCATCACCACGTAATTCACCTGTTTTTATATACCTCTCAAATATTTCTTTCTTCCTAACCTCCTCCTTTGCAATAGCAGACCAGTTAATCCATGAGAAGTGTTCTATCTCTGATTTAAGATCATCATCCAACTGTAAGGTTATGCTTGGCATTCATATCACCTTCTTATCCACTAATTCCTCGAACTTTCTTAATTGCTTAATCTTTAATATAAATTTTTCTTTTAGGTATGTTGACCAGTTAATCTCAGGGTGCTTGTCTAATTTCTTTTTTAAATCTTTAGGTATGGACACGGTTAAGGTTGCCATATTCTTACCTCCACAGAAACTTGTTAATACACAGAATAATGTTAATATATTTAAATCTTTTGATTTCAAAGAAAAGCTGAGAGCTGGATAAACATGAGAACAGGAAGAACTAATCTTAAGAGTAGAACAAATCTTAGAAATAGCTCTCTAACCAATAAGCCTGCTTCTCATAGAACCAGCTCTCAGCCTGCTCTTAAAATATTACTTATTTTAACAATTGTTTTTGTATTCTCTTTAAAACTAGTAAGCGCTGCATGGGCTAATTCTTCCTTTGACAGGTGCAAGAACATAAGCATTACTAATGCTGGTAGCGAAACACTCTCTAATTTCCCAGCCTACATCAACCTAACCCATGACAATGACATGCTACCAGACTTTAAGGATATAAGATTCTACAGCCAAGCATGCAACAACGGAGGCAGCTTATTAGATTATGAGATAGAAAACTACACCACAAGCACCAGAGCACACATATGGGTAAGAATACCATCATTACCAAGCAGTGGAAAAACAATATCTGTTTATTACAAGAACAACACAGCAATAAGCAATGGAGAAAACCCGAATGGTGTATGGGATAACAACTACAAAGCAGTATATCACATGGGAGAAAGCTACGCACTAGACTTTGATGGGAGTGATGATTATGTTGATGTACCTAATGATAATTCCTTGACACCACAAAACATTACAGTAGTCTTGTGGCTTAAAACATATGAAAACACAGCTGTAACAACCTGGAATGGGATTATTAAAGGTGCGAAAGGGGATGGTTACTCTGATGGGTGGAGACTACTAGATTATAATAATTATCCTCGAGTCCAGATTAACTTTGGAGGCTCAACCCCGCAGAGTCTTTGGGGCTCGTCTCATAAGTTTCCTATTAATGAGTTTGTTCATGTCGCATTCACTTATGATGGTCAGACTGCTAGGCTGTACATGAATGGTCAAGAACTTGATAACCTCACAAACTCATCAGGGATTAACTGGCAGGGCACTAGTGACATGCAGATTGGCGCAGCACAGAATTATTTTAACGGCACCATCGACGATGTTCACATATACAACCGTTCTTTGTCAGCCAGTGAAATCAATGATAGTTACCATAACAAACCTGTATCAAGAACCGGCTTGGTAGGAGAATGGTTAATGAACGAAGGCTCAGGCAATAATGTAAGTGATACTAGCGGACAAAACAATAACGGAGACATGACAGGACACGCAGCAACATGGACCAGAACAAGAGCAAAAGACAGCACAAAGAACAGTAATGTAGGAGCAAGGAACGGGAACATGACAGGAGCCGTAACAGGAAGAATAGCTAATGCTGATGACTTTGATGGAATAGATGATTATATTGACTGCGGAGCAGACCCAAGCATAAACAACACTTATTATGAGATGACACTCAGCGCATGGGTTAAACCAGATATCATACAGAATGATTATACAGGAATTATAAGTAGCCAATCTAGTTCTAAAGCATGGATGGTACGATATGGCAGCTTTGGAAATAATAGATTAGCTTCAAGATTCGGAAACGGAACAAGCTATGACGATGTCGTGTCCACACTCGCCACATCTGCTAATCAATGGACTCATTTAGTAATAACATACAATGGTACTAACTACGTTTATTATTTTAATGGAACACCAGAAACACCTGATACTGCAACAATAAGCTTTATATCACCCAGTGCTTACACTATAAAAATAGGAACTGATACTACCCTTGCTGCTAATAGGTTCTTCAACGGCACTCTGGACGAAGTCCGCGTCTCCAACACAACAAGAAGCGCGGACTGGATAAACCAATCATACCAAATGATTGCTAACCAGGCAAGCTTTATAAGCTTTGGAGGTGAGGAGTCAAGAACAGGAACCACTTCAATAAGCTCTTGCCAACAACTAAACTCAACCAACACAATCTATGAATTAACCCAGAGTGTTAATAGCTCAGGGACATGCTTCAACATAAAGGCTAATAACATAACCTTGGATTGCAAGGGCCACACAATTAATTATTCTCAGAGTAGTGTGGGTTATGCTATTAACATCACAGGTTATGACTCTGCTACCATTAGAAATTGTAATATACTGCATGCAAATACTAGTAATACGTATTCACACACAATCTACCTGTCTTCTAGTAATAATAATACCATTGTTAATAACACTGTCAACACAACCAGTATGTACTCTGAGTTTGTTTATCTTACAAGCAGTAATTCAAACACAATTGAGAACAATACTTATGATGGGGAGTATCTGGGCGGAATCATGTTCTATGGTACTTGTAATAACAACAAAGTTAAGAATAACACTCTCACCCTAAAACCCAGTAATTGCTGTGCAAGTCATGTGGTGTACTTCTTTAGTGGAGCTCCTTCTAATAACCTCGTAGAAAGGAATAAGATAACAACAGAGAAAGGCTCAGGCGTGTACTTCTATTCTACTTCAGGCACAAACAATAATATCACGAACAATACAATCACAACCACTACTTATTATAATTCTTATGGTATATTCCTTGAGAATTCAGAACAAGTCATATTAACCAATAACAAGATTAACACCACTGCTTGCCCTGCTCTTATGATAACAAACAAGTATAATCATAGCATAGACCAAAGTAATCTTGCAGAGGGACTGCCCATCATCTATAATTTATCACTAGCAAACCAAGTAGTACTCCAAGACCAGGACTTAAGCAGCACTTATGGACAATTGATATGTGCAAACTGCACTAATGTTACTTATGATAATATTAGCATGGGTGGTGATGGAATCACTCTTATGGGTACAAATTCTTCAATAGTAAAGAACTCTAATTTCACAACAAGCACTGGCCCAGGGGTGTGGCTCCGCCAGAGCTCAAAGAATAAGATAACTAATAATACTGTCATTGTTTCTGGAAGCCAAGCACAAGGAATAGTTATAGAAAGCGGACTTTCTAATAACATCACAAATAATGTGATTAATGCTACTGGTAGCTCTACAGACGGAATCATGCTATACAGACAAAAAGATGATGTGAATTCAACCTTGATTGCAAATAATAATATCACAACCAACACTGCTGTTGGAATTCATTTCAGGGATGCGCATTTCAATAATATAAGGGATAATAGAATAAAAACCATTTCTGGTGGGGGGTTTCCACTAGGATACGGAATCTGGTATTATACAGGCAATACTCATAATAATGTAACAAACACTAACATAACCACTCTTGGCAGTAACGCACACGCAATTTACCTTTATCACTCATCAACACACTCAAACACTTTCAGAAACATGATAATCAATGCTACAGGAAACAGCGCAGACGGAATCCACCTCACAGGTGATACAATTAGCAGCTTTTATGATACTATAATAAACACAGGCACAGGAAACGACATTGATACTAGCGCAGGCAGTATAACCAACTTAACAAATGTTAGCTTTAATAAAAGCGATGTTAATTTTGGTAGTAGTGCTACTGGCAGGATAAACGTGTTCTGGTACCTTGACACCTATGTTAATGACACTAATGGTAATGCAGTTAGTGGCGCAACAGTGACTGCCTGGGATAAAAACAGCAATCAGGTGTTCTCAGACACAACTAATAGCTCAGGATTAATAAGACAGGCTATAAGAGAATACTGGGAGAATAAGACGAACTCAGAATATTATTCTAACTACACTGTTAATGCAAGCAAGAATGGTGATGTAAACTCCACAGAGGTCAACATGACAACGAATAAGTATATCACTCTCACACTCCCTGCAAGTACAGGCTGGGCTAATTCTTCCTTTGACAGGTGCAAGAACATAAGCATTACTAATGCTGGCTCAGAAACATTAACGAATTTCCCAGCTTATATCAACCTAACCCATGACAATGACATGCTACCAGACTTCAAAGACATAAGATTCTACAGCGCAGGATGCAACAACGGAGGCAGCTTATTAGATTATGAAATAGAAAACTACACCACCAGCACCAGAGCACACATCTGGGTACGCATACCCAGTCTACCCAGCAGTGGAACAAGAATAAGTGTATACTATAAGAATAACACAGGAGTAATGAGTGGTGAGAACCCGACCGGGGTGTGGGATTCGAACTACGTTGCTGTCTGGCACATGACAGAGGTAAATGCAACAGACTCAACAAGCAACCAGAACAACGGGACAGAGAATGGCAGTGTAACCTTTAATTCCTCTGGAAGAGTAGATGGTGCTAACAATCTTAATGCGAGCACTAATGCTTATATCGAAGTGCCTCATGATGATTCTCTGAATGTTACAACTGGGTTAACTGTTTCGGCATGGGTAAATATTCATAATGATGGTGATCATGATCCTATAGTTGTGAAAGCTACTGAACTTACCGCAGGGTTTCATTTTGTTATTAATTCTGGTCCTACTGTTACTTTAAGAACAGCAAACGCAACAAATTATTCTGATATCTACTCTTCTTTTAGTGGTTACACGGATAATTGGCATTATGTGGTCGGAGTATTTAATGGAACTAATGAAATGATATACATTGATGATAATAAAAAAAATGATGAAACCCCTGCAATTGATCAAATTGATCCTAGTGGTTCTGTACTAAGAATAGGGCGCTCAACCACTGGTTTCTGGGGGGGTAGCTCCCGTCTTAACGGAACAATCGACGAAGTGAGAATTTCAAATGTTTCAAGAAGCGCAGACTGGATAAACCAATCCTACCAGATGGTCGCGAACCAAGCAAGCTTTGTGAGCTTTGGAAACGAAGAGGCAAGACCAGGAACCTGGTCTAACACAAACCTAGACAGATGCATGAACATAACCATAAGCAACGCAGGCTCGACCACGCTAACCAACTTCCCAGCTTATATCAACCTAACCCATGACAATGACATGCTACCAGACTTCAAAGATATAAGATTCTACAGCGCAGGATGCAATAACGGAGGCAGCTTATTAGATTATGAGATAGAAAACTACACCACCAGCACAAGAGCACACATCTGGGTAAGAATACCAAGCCTCCCAAGCACAGGCACAACCATAAGCATATACTACAAGAACAACACAGGAGTAACGAATGGTGAGAACCCAACAAGAGTGTGGGATGATAACTACAAAGGAGTATGGCATATGGGAGAAAGATACGCACTAGACTTTAATGGGAGTGATGATTATGTTGTAACTCCTGAGCTTAATCCTTATACTTATAATATGAACAATAGTGGATTAACCATAGAAGCCTGGTATAAAGGTAATCATTCAAGTGGTATTGGAACTATTGCTGTTCAGGGTTATGGAGACCATACTTGGGGTGCTTATGGCTTATTTATCTTCACTGGTAAAATTAGAATGTCAGCTTATGCTAATGGTGTTGATTACAGGCAAGCAATAAGCAATACAGTAGTTAATGATAGTAAATGGCATCATCTTGTTGGAGTAGTTGATATTGATGATAATAAAGTCTCAATTTATGTTGATGGTGTTTTTGAAACAAATGATACTTGGGAGGACACAGACGAGTTTGAGACAGGAACGAACTATCATAATTTTACTATAGGAGCTCAGGAGAAAATCACTCCTTCAATAACTAATTATCTTGATGGAATAGTAGACCAAGTTCGAGTGTACAATCGTACTCTTTCAGCCAGTGAAATCAATGATAGTTACCATAACAAACCAGTATCAAGGCAGGGCTTAGTAGGAGAATGGTTAATGAACAAAGGCTCAGGCAATAATGTAACTGATACTAGCGGACAAAACAATAACGGAGACATGACAGGACACGCAGCCACATGGACCAGAACAAGAGCAAAAGACAGCACAAAGAACAGTAATATAGGAGCCAGAGAAGGAAACATGTCCGCTGCAGTAACAGGAAGAATAGCCAATGCTGATGATTTTGACGGGAATGATGATTATGTGGATATGGGCAATGTACTTGATTTTAATGGTACAACACCAATGACAATAAGCGCATGGGTAAAAGCCCCTGACAATGACCTAAATAATAACATCATCACAAAAGAACTAAGCTCAAGTCCATATACCGGGTATAACCTTAATGGTGACTTTGACAGTTCAAACAAACTTCATTTTAATCTTATAAAATCTGTGAGTCCTTCTAATAGGATACAAGTAGAAAGTTCAACTAATATTTCTGACAATCAATGGCACTATGTTGTTGCCACATATGATGGCAGTCAAACAGCAGCTGGAGTTGACCTTTATATAGACGGAGTAAATGAAACAACCACAACGAATTTTGATACACTTAGTGAAAGCATCTCAAATAATGCAAACCTTAATATTGGGGCAAGAGATGACGGAAACAATGTCTTTAATGGCCTCATAGATGAAGCCCGTATCTCGAACACCGCCAGAAGCCCTTCCTGGATAAACATGAGCTACTTAATCGTTAATAACCAGTCTGATTATGTGAGCTTTGGAAGTGAGCAGAGCAAAGACACCTGCACTCCTCCGGCTTCTGGCACTTGGAGTGTTGATTGCTCTGATAATTGTTCTTGGACTACTAATCAGGTTGTTCCTGGTAACATGAGTATTACTGGTTCTGGTCATCTCAGCTTATCAGCTAATCTTACTTTTAATTCGTCTAACCAGTACATCTTTATTAGTCCTGGTTGTACTTTTGAGGTTAAGAGTGGAGGAGAGATAAGATGAGGCTCTTAGTTAGAAATTTGATTGTTTAAAAACCGAAAGATTTAAATATTTTGTTTCATATATGAAACATGTGGTTCATAAATGATACAATATAATGTGGATTTGGAAGTTGTACTTGCACTCTTAAAATACAAGGAGCTTCATGTGAGGGGCATGGCTAAAGTTATTAATCAGCCTCACACAAACATCTGGAGAATAATGAAAAAACTCTTAGATAAGAACGCGGTGGATTTCAGGTTTGAGGGAAAAAACAAGTTATTCAGACTTAAAAAAGGAGTTGAATCACTGAATTATGTGTATATGGCAGAGCATTACAAGCTTTTAAAACTCTTTGAAAAATACCCGTCCATGAGCGTAATAACAGAGTTAATATTATCAAAGACTAATGAAAGACTGGTTCTAATCTTTGGTTCCTATGCAAAATTTAATGCAAAGAGAGACAGTGACATCGACCTTTTCATAGAGACAAGGAGGAGAAAAGTAAAATCTGAGCTTGAAAACATTAATTCAAAACTAAGCGTGAAAATAGGAGAATTTAACAAGAATAATTTATTAATAAAGGAGATAATGAAGGATCATGTGATACTGAGAGGGGTTGAATATTATTATGAGAAAAATAAGATTCTTGACTAAGTTAAAAAAAGAAGGAAAACTTGAGATTATAGAGCCATCAGAAGAAGTAGCTGAGTCTTACCTGCATAAATCAGAGAGTCATTTTGAATCATCAAAGATACTCTTAAGAGCAGGGAAACTAGAAGAATCTGTGTCCATGGCATATTACGGAATGTATCATTGTCTTCTCGCATTATTGTTTAGGTGTGGTATTAAAAGTGAGAATCACTCTGCATCCATTACGTTATTAAGAGAACTCTTTAATAAAAGAGAATTAGCAGAAATAATCAGGTTTGGTAAGAGGGAGCGTATTGACAAACAGTACTATACTGACTTTAGATTAATAAAGACTGATTGTGAGGATATGATAAGAAAGACAGAGGACTTTATTATTAGGTGTAGAAATATCATAAGACAACTTGATGAAGAGAAAATTCTAGGAGTTAGACAAGAATTGGATAATATGTTAGAGCAACGAAGAAAAGAAGATAAGAATAAGTAACTCATACATAACCATTAATAGGGGCTGCACTTTTAAGGTTAAGAGCAGGGGTATGATAAGATGAGGCTCTTGGTTTGAAGAGTTAGAGCCGAAACAGTTTTATACTCATTATTTATTCTTTGCTTTAGAAGAGGATTAAACATGATTCTCAAGCAAACCATAAGAATGGTTGAGCAGAGCAAGGCTTTTAAGAGTTTTATTAAGAAGCACCCTGATTATTATCTTGCTCACTGCTTCACCATGCTTGATGAGAGGGAGAGGAAGTATGGGTGGGAGCTTGGCTATTATTCTGAGAAGACTGATAAGTTGGTTGTTTTTGAAACAAAGCCGAGTATTAGGATGAGGCCTGAGGATGAGGTTTTTAAAAAATCAGGTATTATTAAGAAGCTTGAGCTAAGTAAGGTTAGGATTAGTGTTAGCAAAGCCCTTGATATTTGTAATAGGCTCTTAAAGGATAAGTATCCGAAGCAGGTGATTACTAAGAGAATCATTATCCTCCAGCGCCTTAAAAACCAGGTTTATAATATAACATTAATAACCAGCTCTTTTAATATTCTTAATATCAAGGTTGACTCAGTAACTGGGGGGGTGCTGCAAGAGAATATTCAGAGCATAATGAGTCTGGGTAAGAGGTAAAACCTTATTTTCATCATTGTCTACCAGACAGTTCAAAAATTCATTAGGATTTTTGTTATTGTCTTATAAACAGTTACAGACAGTTCAAAAATTCGCTAGGATTTTTGTTATTGTCAACAATTATAAACAGTTCAAAAATTCGCTAGGATTTTTGTTATTGTCAACAATTATAGACAGTTCAAAAATTCGCTAGGATTTTTGTTATCATCCAGTTAGGAAGGTGTAACTCTGGAATATATTTCTTAATTAAAGTTTTATAAGTTATATTTTCAGTCTTAATCATATTTATAAAGAGGGGTTCCTTAATAGTATAAGGTATGGTTATTAATAAGAATACAAAAGGGATTAGTTATGAAGCAATGATGAAGAACAAGAATCTTAACTCCTTCTTTGAGCAGGAACCAGAAGTAAAGGATGAGGAATAAGAGAATAACTAATTATTTCTTAATAAAATTCTCATAGACCAGTATCATATTATTAATAACCTCTTGTTTTGTCTTTCCAGTATCAAGATGAACAAGTCTTGAACCCTTCCTCCTAAATAACTCTTTGAACCATCTGCTTTTAAAACGCTTATAAGCCTTCCCTTGAAAACTGAGCTCTTCAAAGATGGCATGATCCTTTTTTTCAGCTCTCCTACTTAGTCTACGGATACATACTTCTGGCTTAGTATCTGTTATGACGAGCAGGTCTGGTCGATACCTTAATGCCAGCTTATTACCTTCTAAGGATAATATTTTTTTTAATGATAAAGGCTCTGCTTGTACTGGTTGGTAAACAAGAGAAGTAGTAAGCCCTCTGTCCTGAATTATGGTTTTCCCTTTTTTAAGAAGAGGAATAATTATCCTCTTATAAAGGATTAGCCTGTCAAGTGAGAAAGCAGTTGCTGTTGTAAGAGCAGAGTAATTCCTCTTATTCTCGCGTATGAGCTCGTTCCTAATAGCACCTCCTACTAATGAGAATGTTGGCTCTGCAGATATAATAATATCATACTTATATAGTTTTTCTGGTTCTGGTAATGAGTGGGAGTGCTTCCAGTACTCTTTTAAGTCAAAAACCTTTTTATTTTTCCTTCTAAGATACTCAGCCAGGCCTTGCACAATTGTTGTCTTGCCACTACCATCAATTCCATCAATAATTATAAGAACCCCTTTTTTCCTCCTCATATCAATACCTATTCTGAATAAACCTTATTATAAATTTTTTGGAATTTATCCTGGCCTCCGAGAAGCATTGTACTTATAGGTGCTTGTTTTCTTGCAAGAGCAGTCATACTCTGGGCTATACTCCTAATATCCCACTGGGCATGCTCATCCTCTCGCATCCTTGAAACATGGTATAACTCCCTTATATTAATCCCTATTAGTACTCTTCTCCTATGAGCATTTGTTAAGCAATACTCTGCTGCTTTGCCATACCTTGGCAGGAACTCATAGTATAATTCAGAGCTCTTATCAAAAACTTCTCTTAGCTCCTTATCTGCTCTTATCTCTGATATGTTCGGAGGAATGGTGAATCCAAGCTCGGGGTTGTAGTCCTGGCTTAGCAGGGTTATCATCCTATGCCTTTTTAGCTGTGCAAAACAGGTTGAGCTCAGGATTACCTCGTAGACTAAGCCATTACTCATCTCAAATGCTCTTGGTACCTTGTCGTACGCAGAGAGGTGTTTTAAAGCTTCTTTAATAAAACTTTGTGCCTTATTCTTTTCTTTTAGTAAATAAGCAAGTGCATAACTATCCTTTATGCTCTGTTCTGAGTACTCATGAAGAATTGCAGCAATAACATTCGTATCAATATCATTGGATTTAACAAGGGTTACATACTTATCTCTTAAAAACCCAACATGATTTTTGTATCTGTAATAATCCAAGGCTTCTCTATTCTCCTTAAATGCTTTCTCAACAATACCTCTTAGATTCTGCTCTGTATACTTAAAGTTATCCTCCTCTAACTCTTGGCCTGGGTTGTGCTGCTTGAAGACCTCTGGGTCTGTGAGCTGGATTAGGGACGGAGCATAAAGCACTGTTTCATCAAATAATTGTTTTGCGAACTCTCTTTGTTCTATTAGTCTCCCATATTTTCCTCTTCTTATAGCGAGTTCAA
>Ga0190334_1001223_pt1 | contig 11368 bp, 15 predicted proteins | sample 48720478_MG_FD_161270 | JGI IMG/M metagenome (GOLD analysis project Ga0190334, IMG submission 161270) | Hydrothermal vent sediment bacterial communities from Southern Trench, Guaymas Basin, Mexico - 4872-04-7-8_MG | ecosystem: Environmental > Aquatic > Marine > Hydrothermal vents > Sediment ...
CTTTCAGCTTGGCATTCCTTTCTTTCTTGTAAAGCTCGACCAACTCGTCATGATCGGGCGAGCTCCTCGTGATTTCAAGTTTTTTCACGATCTTGAGTGCGAAGAAATACCTTTAAAGGACAAGTGATATCCACGTGACATTTAATGAATGCTTAATTATAAAATGCGTTATAAATAGATAAATTAATATAATAATTTGATGTTGTTTATAATTAGAATTAAAACTTTTTAGAACCATTTATCATGTCTGAACAATACAAGGAGATTAATATCACTTGTCCTATTTGTAATAATGAGAAGACCATCAAGGTTCCAGAAAAGATTTTCTCACAAAAAAAATTTGGTATCATTAAAATTCAAGTACCTCAAGGAGGAGTTTGTCCGGATCATAATTTTATTGTTTTTGTCGATACAAAAGGTATCGTGAGAGGATACGAAAAGATTGATCTATTAATGAAAAAAACTACAGAAGAGCCTGAACCAACAGAATTTTCTTTAAAAAATTTTATAAATCTATTTGGTTTATACGGCTTTTTTTCTTTAATTCATGCTAAAGTCTTTAATTATCCTTCTTATATCATTAAATATGAAGACCAAAAAGATATAACAAAAGAACTGAACACAATTGCAGATAGCATTTTACCAGAAAAATATAAGGGCACGAATGAGATTGTTTTCTTAGAACCAGTTGATTATGATAAAATAAAATTAAAGGATAAAAATGCTTTTTTAATGGATGCTCATCAAAATATACTTAAAACCCCTTGGAAAAGTAAATTAACATTTGAAGAACAAATTGTTAAAAAAGCTCTAAATATAATGAATGAAAATGAGCAGTTAATATTAATCCGAGAAAATATAGCAACTTTTATAAAAGAAGCAGAATTTACTAAGGATTTATTGGAAAATGTTAATGAGATATATGAAGATGAATTAATATCTAAGTTATCTAATGAATTCATGACTAGTAATATTGATCGTTATCGAATATCATTAATAAAGGAATTCATAAAGCAAAGATTTTCTCCTAAATTGGCAAATAAAATTAAGAGTAAGGTTGAAGAATTTTTCTCTCTATTGTAGAAAAGCCGTCAATTTAGTCTATTTAATAATCCAAATACAGACGAAAAATAAATATTTAATGGCTGCTTTTTGTAATAAACATAAAAAAATATAACTCAATAAATAAGGAAAGTGTGAAAAAAATGGACTGGGGAATGCACAATCGTTTAGCTCGCATTATTAAACCTAAGACAGGAAAATGTGTAATGTTAGCAGTTGATCATGGTTATTTTGGAAATATTCCAGGGGCGTTGAAGCAATTTAAAACTCTTGAACCTTTGTTTGAATATGCTGATGCTTTAATGCTTACAAGAGGCATGTTAAGAAGTTGTGTTAATCCTGATTATGATATCCCCATAGTGTTAAGAGTCTCTGCTGGAGCAAGCATGCTAAAAGAACTCTCAAATGAAGAAATTAATGTTACCATTGATGATGCCATAAGACTTAATGTTTCTGCGATTACTTGTTCAATATTTGTTGGAGGAGAATATGAAAAGCAAACTATCATGAATTTATCAAAACTAGTAAATCTAGGACAACAATATGGCATTCCAGTTTTGGCAGTAACAGCTGTTGGCAGAGAAATGGCAAGAGATGCACGATATTTGGGAATGGCAAGTAGATTGGCTGCAGAAATGGGCGCTACATTTGTTAAGACATATTATTGTGAAAATTTTGAAGAAGTAACAAGCATATGCCCAGTTCCTATTGTCATCGCTGGAGGGAAGAAAATTCCTGAAAGGGATGCACTTCAGATGGCTAAAAATGCTATTGAAAAAGGAGCTGTTGGCGTGGATATGGGTCGCAATATTTTTCAAAGTGATAGCCCAATTGGCATGATTCAAGCCGTAAGAGCTATTGTACATGAAAATGCCTCTGTAGACGATGCTTTTGAAATTTACAAGAATGGTCCTAAAGGTTTATAAAAAAATTCAATAATTTTTTTATTTTATCTCAAAAATAATAATTTTCCTTATATTTTTTGATAAATAAGAGAATAGATAATTTCTAAATGCATGTTTAATTATATTTTTTAAAATAATTTTTAAGTAAAAATTGATTAATGCACGTCCCAGAGATAAAGAATTTAAAAATATCTCAAGTAACTCCAAATATATGGTTGGTTCATCAAATTGAAACCCCATTTTACTTTTCTTGCTGCGATGGTTTAATAATTTTACCAAAAAAAGATAGAAACAAAAAAACAGTTGTTATTGACCTTAATATTGAACCAGAATATGTCATAAAAATTAGTGAAATCGTAGGGCCTATTTCTGATTACATTTGTTCACACGGTCACCTCGATCATATTGCCCATGTACATGCTTGGGAAAATATTGGCGCAAAAATTCATGCTCCTTATCCTGAAAGTGAAAATTTGCTTGATCTCAAAAACTTTTATTTAATTTATGGATGGAATGAGGATTTAGAATTTAATAAAATCCAAAAATTTGCAAACTTAAATAAATATAAAACATGTAAAAAAGTAAATTCTTTTACACCAGGCTCATTATTAGAGATCAATGGCTTAAAAATTCAAACAATTGGGTTTTTTGGACATTCAATATCTCATGTTGGATTTTTATTAAAGGATAACAAAGTATTACACGTAAGTTGCTTAGGTTTTGATAAATTAGAAAAAAGTTCAAATGGTTTTGGCCCTTGGTATGGGTTTAAACAATGTTCTATTACTAAATATTTAAAGGATATTGATAAAGCTGAAAAAATTTATCTTAAACATGCTAAATATTTAACTTCTAGCCATGGATATGTTGTAAAAGCTCCTGATACTCATCCATTTGATTACATGCGAGAAAAAATTAAAAAAAGACAACTAATAATAAATGAAACCGTACAAAAATTAAATTTAAACTATAAATTTCAAGATTTAAAAGAATTGATTTCGAAGTTATTAGAAATGGACTTGATCTTTCCTAAGAAAAAGATGAAGGGTTTTATTAGAGAGATCTATAATTTTTGGGAAAAATGGATTATTTTGAAACACTTAGAGGAAGGACAATATGAATTTGAGAAGAAGAATTAAAAAAAGATATACATTAATCTTCAAATTCAATAATCACTTTTAACGATTCTTTCGCTTCACAAACAATTTCAAACGCTTTTCCTATATGTTCAATGGAAAATCTATGAGTTATCAAATCATCAACATTTATGCTTTTTGCTAAAATCCAAGTATAAGATTCTTGCAAATCTTCTGGGGCTGCACCATAAGAAGTCATGATTTTTATTTCATTCCTCCAATATTGGTTTATTGGTACTTTTAGCATAACTCCAGGTTCTGGTACGGCAAAATATACTATGGTACTACCTGGACCTGCGCATTTTAAAGCTTCTTCAGCTGCAGAAATTGCCCCCGTACATACAATAATTATATCAGGCAAACGATTATTATTATATTCTTTAACCCGTTCTGAAATATTTTCAGTTGCATGGAAGACTTCATCAGCTCCAAATTTCTTTGCCATATTAAGTCTGAAATCATTAATATCTGTTGCAAATATTTTTTCAGCCCCTCTCAATCTTGCCAATTGAACATGCAATATACCCGAAACACCACTCCCTAAAACAAGAACACTCAAACCTTTTTTAATATTTGCAAGCCTTTGGGCGCGACAAACACATCCTAATGGTTCAATGAAAACAGCCTCATCATAAGACATTGATTGTGCTAATTTATAAACTCCTTTCTTTTCAATGTTAATTGAAGGAATTCTTACATACTCAGCAAAACCACCGGGATAAAAATTAGTATTATGAAGTAATTCACAAGCAGTATGATGACCAAATTTGCAATAATGGCACTCAAAACATGGCACGTGATGTGAAACAAAAACTCGATCTCCAACTTTATATCCTTTGACTTCTTCACCAACTTCTACTATATCACCAGCAATCTCATGACCAAGAATTAAATTATCTACACCTAATTTTTTCATTTTAGCAAAACGATAATATTCTAAAATATCAGACCCACAAATTCCAGATCTCTTTACTTTTACAAGGAATTCTTTAGGTCCAATAGTCGGTTTAGGCATTTCATCGAGTCTAACATCTTTATTACTATAATATCTTGCTATTTTCATCATTGCATCATTTTTTCTCATAGTATTACTTAAGTTTTTAATAATAATGATAATGTGTGTTTAATTTATTTAATTAATTCTTTTTTAAAAATAAAAATAAGCGTTAATACCATTTGAACTAACACTTATATATATAGGTTGCAAATATTATCTCGAAAATATTCTATATTTCAATAAAAAAACGGTGATTAAAAACATGAATGCCATTAATTTAAGTAAGGATGAAATAAAACAACTAGAAAATATCAAAATTGGCAAATGGGATATAATTGCTGAATACCATAGAATTGATTGGCTTAAAAAAGGATATTCGGAAGAAGAAGCTAAAATTCATGGAATTGTTATCGCAATTGTTGGATATAGGGCTAGAATGGGAAAAAAAGCTACGGGATATAAAATAGAAACAAAAGGTAAGGAAAAGGGAGTTTCATTAACGCATAGAAAGAAAGAACATTGGATTACAACAAAAGAATTTGATAAAATAATTAAGAAAATGGGTGAAAATTTTTACCATAAGGTCTTTTCTCCAGCAATAGAAAAGTTGTATGAAAAGGGATACTCTTATGAAGATGTTAAAAAAGCAGTTGAAATTCCACCTAAAATTGGAGCAAAAATTCCATTAAGCAAATTTTTAAAATTTCTATAATCTTTTTAAGTGAATACATCAAAATTTTAATTACGCTTTAATTAACATTAAAAACTTGATTAATATTGATAGAAAATCAAAAAGAATTGTTAGGGGCTTGCGGCTTGTATTGTGGAGTCTGCTCTATTTACATTGCCCATAAAAATGACAACTTAAAATTCAAGAATGCTTTAATGAAAGTTTATAAGCCATTTGTGAAAACTGTGGATGATATTAAATGTACAGGATGCCGTTCTTCTGGAGAAGTATTCCCTGTTTGTAAAGCATGTCCCATCAAAAAATGTTGTAAATCTAAAGAAATTGAAGGATGTTATCAATGTGATGACTTTCCGTGCAAGTACATCACTAACTATCCTGTAAAGTTAGCAAGAGAGATAATTCTTAGATCAATTCCTTCAATAAGAGAAATGGGTGTAAAGGATTTTATTCAAGCTGAAATTAAAAGATACACATGTCCAAATTGCGGAAACTCACTCTTTAGAGGAGTAAAAAGGTGTAACTCATGTAAAATTGAATTAAATGTAGATTTATAAATTTATAATAAAAAAATAAGAAAAAATTATCTTCTTTCTTTTTTAAGACTTCGGAAAAGTTTCCTAAAAGTCTCATCTTCTAAATCTTCATACATTTTTAATTCTGCTTCAAGAAATTCTCCCAAAGCTTTTCGAATCACCTGGCTTCTTGATGTATAAATGCCTAAATCGTTAAGAATTTGAATAGCTGATAAATATTTTTCAGGTAAATTTATTGTTATGATTCTCATTTTTAACCCTTTATTTTAAATAAATTAGTTTAAATTAAAAACCCAATTTGCGCATTAATAATTATATTTTGTCGGGTTCTATTTAAAATGATAATATTAATGCTTTAATTAAGAAAAAAATGTATTTATGCATTAATAAGAAAATTATTGGATGTCTACTAATAAAAATGTTATTAATTATTTAGGTGCATTTAATGATTTGACATGTAGTATGAGCGAAAAAGAAGATTTATATAACTCAGCATGACTAACTTCCTTAATGTTTTTTAAAAATTCAAGAGAATAATCTTCTTTTCGCTTGATATAAGTTATTCCTTGAGTTTTATGATCGTAATCTAAACAAGCATCAATTTTTAAAGTATTTTCGTTTGATTTAGTTGGAAATTGGGGTAATAAATTGAATGAAAATATTAAATCAGGCATTGTATCATCTTGGGCATCAATTATAAACAGCACATTTGGTTGAGAAAATGATATGAATGATTCTATTGAATGGTAAAAATCATCTATCTTAATCTTTAACTTATTTTTCTCTAAAAACGTGCAATCTGAAACTTTCGGAAAAATAAATTTTTCTTTACCCCTAAATGCTAATTCCATTTCATTTACATCAAGATATTGCTTAAAAATTGGATCATCTTTACTTAAAACAAATTTTTCCGAAATTAATGGACTCCTTGTATAAATAATTAATGGGTCTGAGGAGATCAAACTTATTTTTTGAAAATATATTTCACTTTCCGGATCATATGGAAGGTTAATGACATCTTTCTCACCACCAAGCCCTATTTGCGCTAAAATATTCATTGAAACTTGTGTCGTTAACGTAAATAATAAAAATTGCCTGAAATTCTCTAATTCTATGAAATTGGAAAAATTTTCAAACCTTTTCCTTATAAAATCAACTTTATCAATAAAATTTTCACTCATTATATTCAGACTCTTATTTTTCAATTTATTAATAAGATTTAAAACCTTCAAAAATTCTTAAATCTAACTCAAATATTTTGCTAAAAAATCACTCAAAGAATCTTTTACATCTCCAGTAATATGATGTTCAATTTCACACGTGATACTCTCAACAACGGAATCATCATGAATTTTTAAAACTTCCTTAAAAAATTTCCTTAATAAGTTATGTATCTCATCTAATTGTTTTGCAATGGTTCTGCCTTTTTCTGTTAGACGAATGCGCTTTCGGGGTTCCCAATCAATCAACCTATTCCGAGCAAGCTTTTCCAGCATTCCAGATACTGACGCGGGTTCTACATTCAATTTTTCTGAAATCTCTTTATTTGAAACCCATCCCCCACGCTTCTTTTTTGAGATATCATGAATCACATCAAGATACCTTTGATAACTCTCCGGAATTCTTGCTATCTCAAAATTGCTCTGATCTTTTCGATTAGACATCTTAGCATGAAGCCCCTTAATAAAAATTTTGTCAAAATAAAGTTCCTTAGCTAAATTTATACAGCCTTTTCTATTAAAGTTTAACATTAATGTTGATAAATAATGTTAATAACATGTCAAAAGATTTATAATTGTTTTTTCATGTTTAACAAAATGCCCTCTAAAAATCATGATGTCTTTACTGGAAATTTAATTCTTGTTGTTGGAAACTCAGGATCTGGAAAAGATTCCATCATTCAAGGTGCACTTGAAAGAATACCTAATCAATATAAGAAACCAATTGTTCCTAAAAGATATATAACGCGACCATCATCCAAGACCGAAAAAAATATCTCCATTACGCCAAAACAATTTAAAAAGATGGTGAAAGAAAATAAATTTGCCCTCAAATGGCATATTTATGGACTTTATTATGGCATACCAGTTTCAATTGAAGAAGAACTAAAAAATGGCAATACTGTTGTTATAAATGTTAGCAGAAAAATCATAAAGAAGGCAAAGAAAAAATATCCTAACGTTAAAGTAGTATTCATCAAAGTACCACTTGAAATCACAATTGAAAGATTGAAACAACGCCAAAGAGAATCAAAAAAAGGAATAAAAAAAAGAATAAAAAGGGCAAAAAAATTTCAGGTTTTTTCTCGTGCTGACTATATTGTAGATAACTCTGGAAAACTTGAAGATGCTGTAAATCAGTTTTTAAATTACTTGCTAAAGTATCTTAAAAAAAAATAAAATGAATAAAATTTTTTTAGGAAGAATAATTTTGTAAAAATGTTAGCATTATTAAAATATCTATTATGGGACGGATGGTGTAGCCTGGTAAGCATTTGGGACTGTGAATCCTGAGAGGGGAGTTCAAATCTCCCTCCGTCCCCTTGTTACTCATCTAAACTAATTTTATTGCAACATAACCTTAGTTAAAAGAAAATTCCTAAAATATTAAAAAGTTCTTTATTATTAGAATAATTTTTTATTAATTTTCAATTAAAAGAATTTGATTAACATTAAGATTTTCGAATTAAAAGAAGATAATTAAAATTTTTTCTTATTTTACTAAGAAAATTTTAAATTTAAAGAAAAAGAATGAAATATTTTTTTCAGTATTATTAATATATTAATTGTTTTTGTTTTCAATGTTTCTTTTTTTTGTCTACGAATTATAACTTAAAATTCTCCTTTAATAATGCATTTTATAAGCATTTAAAACGCATTAAGATGATTTTTTGGAAACTTGATTAAATTTAGATCAGTAGTATTTTTGTTTTGGAAATAATTTTAAAAAATATTGAATAAGACTAAAGTAAGTGATTTCCTATATGGTAGATATCACATTTAGCGTGGATGAGGATATTCATAAGAAAATGAAGGAACATCCAGAAGTAAATTGGACAGAAATATTACGTCAAGCAATCATTGATCATTTTAAGAAAATTGAGGAAATTGATATTATTTCTATTAAAGATTTCAAAAAACGTTTCGATCAGGAGCTTATAAAAGAAATTGAAAAATTAGATTATCGGATAGAAATACTTTTCTATAAAAATATAAAAGAAATGGAGAAAAAAAGACAGGAGCATTTAAAAGAATCTGAGGAGACTGTATAGACGAGGTGGTTATTAGATATAAATGCAATATTTCAATGCTTAAATAAAAGAAAGAAAATATCTAATTATCCTTCAGATAATTTAATTGGTATTTCTATCCAACACTCTCCGTCATGAATGATACCTCTTTGGCCTCTATGTGCCCCCGATTTACGGAAAGGATTTTTTAAATCTACTTTACGACATTGAAAAACTAACCTCTTACCTATAATGGAATCTCCTTCATTTACATACCTCAAATAATTTTTCCCTCACGTTTTAATTTTTGGCAAATTTCAAAAACTTTTTTAGCATCTAAATTATATTCAAACGCTATATCGCTTGGGTAAACTGTTCTATTTTTATTGTCTTTTAAGAATTTGATAATTAATTTTTCAATCTCATCATTAGATAATTCTTTAATTTCATCAAACTCTTCGGATTGATAAATTTCATTAATCTTCTGCTTTATTTCTTTATTCTCTTCTTTTAATTTTTCAATTTCTTGCTTTAAATTATTAATTATTTGAAGAAATTCTACTAAAAAATTGTTAATGACATTACTTAAAAAAAATTGAGGTTTTACATGTTCTCCTGTCAATTCTTCTTTTGGAGTTGTTGAAAATTCCAATATATTTTCAATGGGGGGATTTGAAAGATAAGTTTTTTTATCTTCCTCTTCATTTTTGAATATCTGAGTTTGAGTCTCGCTTTCATATGACCCTTCCATTTTAATCTTCTCTTAATCTTTTTAAAAATGATTCGGTTATGGTTTCAAAAAATTTTATTTTTATTAATGCGTGTAGTTCATTAATAATATTTTGGAATTTTCTCAATTCTTTATCTTCTGAAATATTAATTTTATTTTTAAGTGAATTATCAATATCAATTATTACTTCATAAATTTTATTTTTACTTTTTCTAAATATGAATTGTTGATGTATCTCATATTTTTTTTCGTAATATTTTAAACTAAGATGTTGACTTTCAAAATCATTTTTTTCAAAATTTTCTTTTAGGAAAGAATAAAAATACTTTTTCTTTAAATCATTTGCTTTAATTCTATCTTTATCCAGAGGTATGACATTAATATATCTTAATCCTAATCGTGTAAAATGACTAATATTACATAACTTAATAAATTCCTTTAAAATTTTTAAAAATAGTTTTGAAAAATCATCATAATTAGAGTAATTATTTGTCCTTATTCCAAATATACTAAAAGTATTAAGATAAACTTCAGTATCAATATCTTCATTTTTAAAAATATAATTCATAATATTAGTTTTTTCTACTGTGGAGGGAAATCCAATAGGAATAGATAAGCTTTCGATATATGTTGGGAAAGTATCTTTAATAATATTTTGAAATTTAATTATTTTCTCTTTTATTGTTAAATCTGTATTAAATCTTACTTCACAGGCAACTGAATCCAGAAATGTGTTTGGAAAAGTTTCCTTCAGTAGTGATTCTGTTACTTTTACCAATTTATTTCCACTTTTATAGAATTGATGATTTTTTTTATAATTAAATAAACTGTTTGATAAGATTAAGTAAACTTGTTAAAATATGAATTTTTTATTGATAATAAATATTTAAATTGAAATGTATTTAGTTATCTACATTATTAAATTTAAATTAATTGAATTTAATTTTTTTGAATTCCATTAAAAAAATTTTTAACTTAATTTCTTAAAAATAAAAAATTAAAATCTACTGGAAGATTCTATAAAACAATTTAATAATGATTAGAATAATAACATGGTTAAGCTAGATCCGGAAAAGATTCGACAAATTCCAGGTTGGAAAGATGCCCCCATTCATATTTGCATGGATGCAGACTATAGAGGATTAACATTTTGTTGCAAACCTGGTTATTCCTTGACATTTGCCTATAAATGCAAGAGGGATGAGATCTTAAAGGAGATTGGCATAACTCCAGAAGAATTCATTAAAATTAAGGAAGATTTTTCTAAAGAAAATGGATGGGATTCCGATTTAGTTTGTTTTGGATCATTATCATACTGTTGCATGCGTAGAGGTGGGTGCCCAAGGAGGGATCCTGCACTTTTTCTAAGGTATCCAAAAAAAAGTAGAGAAGAAGTGATGGAGATATATTTTGCCAAGAAGAAAGAATTATCAAGAAGAATTTTAGAAGCAGTAAAAGATCCTGAGGGTAGAAAAAAAGTAGAGCCTTTTTTAGAGCTTTTTTAGTAATAGTGTATTTTAAATTAATAGAATAAGAATAAAAAAGTAATGATCGTTTCACTGACCCATGAACATGATTTAGATGGGCTTGGTTCCCAAGCAATTATTTTGAGGTATTATAGAGTAAAAAGGGAAATAAAGAAAGAAGAAATCAAACTTTTTTATGCTCATTACTTAGATTTTAAGGAAAAGATTAAAACAATTCTCGATAAAAAGGATTTACCGGACGAGTTAATCATATCCGATATTGGATTTAACGATGATTTCGTGAACTTGTTTAATTTATTTGAAAGAGCTAAAAGTAAAGGATGCAAAATATCCTGGTTTGATCACCACATTGTAGATGAGAAGATTAAAAAGGAGATCTCTAAGTTTTGTAAAATTTATATTAATGACCCAAAAAGATGTGCAGCAGAGATCGTGAAAGATTATTTCCTTCCAAGTGATCCCATTGCCATAAAAATTAGCCAATATGCCAGAGACACAGATTTTAAGACAAAAAAATATCCCATTGCTACTGATCTCCAATTGATTATTGGTTTTAATAGAGGCGATGACAAGATTAAGGAGAAAATACAAATTGTTC
>Ga0190334_1001225_pt1 | contig 11363 bp, 6 predicted proteins | sample 48720478_MG_FD_161270 | JGI IMG/M metagenome (GOLD analysis project Ga0190334, IMG submission 161270) | Hydrothermal vent sediment bacterial communities from Southern Trench, Guaymas Basin, Mexico - 4872-04-7-8_MG | ecosystem: Environmental > Aquatic > Marine > Hydrothermal vents > Sediment ...
AACATAGAAGTCATGGCTTTCTCCAGCTACTATGAGCTCACCAGTAGCACCTGCACCCAGGGTTCCTGAGTAGGATACAACTATTGAGTCTCCTGCCAGGTCCTTAAAGGTTACTGTGCTATCACCTGTGCTTATGGACTGGTATCTTAGCACACTACTAACAGCTTTGTCCTCTGTTGCACTAGTGGTCCTATCTGACAATAAGAAGTAGTCATTGTCAGAGATAAAGGTCTCATTATCCCATCCATGTGTTCCATCACATGTTAAGCCACAGGTTGCGTTATGATATGTTGGCTCTGTGAAGATGAAGTCATCGTCATCATCTCCCCATTTGTAGGTAGCCTTATTGGTTATTAATGGGAAGCTGTAGCTGTCACCATTCACATTCTCAAATTCCAACTTGTAGCTATAGTCAGACTTTGAATTCCACTTAATAGTGCTTACTCCTGTGTCCATAAGACCTGCGTACAGTACATCCCATGTGTCTGTTAGCATTGCTTCTGGCTCGTACATGAACTCTTTCAAGCCATGGCCTGCTGGCACATAGATGTCATCGTCACTCTGAACCTTGTACTTAATATAGTTCAGTTTCAGCTCACTATTAGACGACTGATTAGTTGCCTTTATTATCAGGTACGCATTGTCAATGGTTTCTCCGCCAACCTTTACTGTCTCCTGAGCATATGCTGTGTTGTCATAGTTACTGTCTTTTAGTTCTAGCTTGGTAGCTCCAAGGTAGAATTCCACTATTCCTTCTCTCTGGTTGGTCAGGATTTCCTGGACACCAAGTGTTACATCAGAGCCAAGTACATCTGTTTCTCCTTCCTCAAGCTCCTTGGTCATCATTCCATTAACACTCAGCTTGGCTGTATTTGGTGTAGAACTACTAATAAAGACAGCTGTTACCTCATAGTCCTTACCATCAATAGTATAGGTCTTGGTTTCACCGTCTCTTAGTGTGTCAGCAACTTGTCCGCCTAGCATGACCAAGTCTATTTCATTACCAGAGCTTCTACTAGCACTCACTATGGTATAAGGTGCTCCTAGTATTGTCAGTGTTTCACTCTCAAAGTCATCCAGGGCGCCTCCTGTTTCTATGTCTGCTACTGCTCCTTCTGTGAACTCCATCTGGTACTCAAACAGGTAGCTTCCATCAGGGAAGTACAGCCAGTCTCCTACTTCGTCATCATCGTTCTCAGCGTATGTCACGTATGCTGATGTGTTGCCGAACTTCAGGTATTGCTGGACCGGTGTTGTGCTCTCACCAGTATCAAACACTCCTGATTTCAGGGCGTCCAAGTCATTCTCTGTGAAGGTTGACTTCACACTTCCTATTGTTTCTCCTAGTCTTACAATGTCTGAGCCGGTCTTGAACTCTGCTGAGTCTCCGACTACTGTTGCTGTTCCTGCTGCTCCTGGTATGCTTATCTCACTTGTTGTTGTTGCTTCTGCCTGCAGGCTTGCTGCCAGGTCTATCGCTCCTACGACGTCTGAGGTAGCTGCGTTAGCTCCTACGACGATTTTACCGTCGAAGACGCCGTCGGACACAAAAGGTGCAGGGTAGTCGCTTAGGTCCAGTGCCATGGCCCCCATGATAGTGGCTCCTAACATGGTGGTTCCAGCAATCAGAGCTGCTATCTTCTTTACTGTTTTTTTTACATTCATTTAAACACCTCCGTGTTTAATCTCTTTGACTATGTTTTCTCTTTGAATATATAGGGTTTGCGCTATAGCTGCTCACACAACTATATTTTAAGCCCCTATACATTCATGTATATAGTCACCTAATCGTATGCTCTTCATAGTTAAGTTTTCTTTATAAAGTTTTCGCAATACAAGGATTATATTAGGCATACTCTTTTTTATAAGGCTTGAAAATCTTGAATTCTTGATTATTAGGCATTCTTAATTTTTGAGTGATTACAATGTTTGTTTTTAAATGAAGGGTGTGTGATGAAGTATTATTTTTCTGATTTACAGGGGAGGTATAATTTATGGATTGTAAAGTGCGGGGAGGAGGACTCGAACCCCCGTAGGCACTAAGCCACTGGGTGTTTTGGCCACAAGCAAAGTCTGTGTAATGTTTGCTCTGTGACACCTAAACCCAGCCCGTCTGGCCACCAAAAAGTTTTGGCCACTCCGGCATCCCCGCAATGTTTTGCATGGGTGCTCTAAAGGTAAAGTCCAGTAGGTGTGTATTCTCTGAGTTTAAAAAGCTTATCAAAAACGAAAGATTTAAATAGAATAGTACTAATATAGGTATAAAATAGTACTAATTATCTAAAATGAGAGTAGAACAAAAAGAGAAGAAGAAACAAAAGATTTAAATAGAATAGTACTAATATAGGTATAAAATAGTACTAATTATCTAAAATGAGAGTAGTTCTTAACAACAAACAGTATAAAATAACCATTCCAAAAGACTTAGCAGAAGAAAAAGGATGGGGTCCTGGTACTAAGATAAGATTTGTTGAAGACCTAGACGGCAGAGTATTCCTCAAAGTCATAGAAACCAAACCCTTCAAACCCAAGAAGAAAAAAATACCTACTCAGAAAGTTAAAAAGAAAAAATGAGACCAGAAGACAGACTAAAGGAACTGGAAGAGAGACAACAAGAAATAATTAGCTTCACAAATGAGTTAGAAGAAAAACTCAGAACAAAAGAAATCAGTGAACTAGAATACAGAGCCTTACTAAAAAAGAATTATGGAGAGAAAACTAAAGAAGAACTAATGAACAAGATACATGAAGAAATAAAAACACTCATAAAACAAATAAAAAAACACAAGAAGACCAGAGTCCAGCTAAGCATAACAGGAATAATCCTAATCCTACTCGCAGTAATCAGCATACTCACACAAAACACACCACAAGGAATAACAGGCCTTGTACCAGGCACAAGAGAAATAACACAAGCCATAAACTACAACAAAACATTCAACCACTACACAGAAACACAACTAAACCTAACCAACATAACAAGCCTAAAAATAAGCGGAGAACTAGAAGGCACAAGAGCAAAAATAAAACTAAGAACACAAGAAGGAACAGAATACCTAGTAGCAGACATAACCAACCCAGAACAAGAAACAAGCCTAATAACAGGACTAACAATAGAAGAAACAACCAACACAACACAACCGAACACAACACAAGAAACAAACTACACCCTAACCACAAACAAAAAAGAATACGCACTAGGAGAAACAATACACATAAACATAACACCAAAAACCCAGAACAAATCCATCTACATCTCTTATAATAATAAAACACAAAAAATACAAGGAGAAACATACACCACACAAAACACCGGAGAACACCAAATAATAGCACTAATCATACTACCAAACAATATTCTCAGACTAGAAACCAACATCACAGTCACCAACACCACAGAACACCCACAAACAAACAAAACAACAAACACAACCATAAACCAAACAGAAAACCAAACAATCAACACCACAGAAGAAACAATAAAATACGAGTTCTCAAAGGTCTGCATAGACACCTGCACCCTACCAGAAACAAGCAACCCAGTACTAATAATAGAACCAGAAGAAAACACAACAATAACAATAACAAACATAACAATAACCAAAAACAAAGAAAACAACGCACCAGAACAAACCAAAACAATACCAGACATAACCATAAACACAGAACAAGAAACCACTCTAAACCTAAACAACTACTTCACAGACCCAGACCAAGACACAATAATCTACGATATCAACAAAATACCAGAAATAAACACCACCATAAAACAAAACACCCTAATAATAAACTCAGAACAAACAGGAACATACACAGCCTACATCTACGCCACAGACGGAAACAAACTAATAACAAGCAACACCTTCAGCATAACAATCATACAAAGCAACAAAACAACAAACAAAAGCATAAACAAAACAACAAACAAAACAACCAACACCACAACCAACCAAACACAAACAACAACACCAAAAACAAACAAAACACCAACACAAACCACAGACCCGTGCAAGAACCCCAACCCGAACCTAAGACCACCAGAATGCATGGAAGGAAGAGAAACACAATACTTCAACCTAGAAAACGTTCTCCTAGAGAATAATAAGAGAAGCCACGTAGCCAGAATAACGCCTCTTGGGAACATGATAATAAGAGGCAGAGTAATAGAGAACTCAAAAGCAGAACCAAGCCAGGATGACTTCAAAATCACAACTATGAACTCTGATTATGAACTAATCCCAGTAGCCTGGATTGATACAAATACAGGAGACCTACACCTAAAAGGAAACCTCTACGAAGAAGACTACTTCCTAATACCCACACCTAATGCTTATGTAATCCAGAACAAGAAGAACATGAACCTAGCCTATATTGACAGAAGAACAGGAGACCTACACCTAAAAGGAAACCTTGTGCAGAACCGGGAGGTGATAAGATGAGAAATAAAATCTTAGTCGCCTTAGTCATCATACTGCTACTAAGCCTTAAGGTACTAGCAGCACATGACCCTGGGCATGACCAATTATACATAGAAGAACAAGGAAACAGCGAACTAAACGGAAGCCTGAACATAACAGATAATGTAAGCATAGAAGACGTCCTATTCACAGGAGTAGCCCTTAACATCAGAGGAGACGACATCCAAACAGGAACAAATAACAGGATTATAGGATTAGATGGTAACGGCTTATCAATACAAAGCCTAGGACCAATATATATTAACACTATGAGCGGAACAACAAGCACAGTATACCTAGGAGACGGCTCAGACTCAGTGAACCTGAACATAACAGGAGCACTATACGTGCAGAGCAGCACAGCCACCATAGGAGGACAACCAATATGCCTAGCCAACGGAACCAACTGCCCAGGAGGCAACAACACAGGAAACGTAACAAGCGTAACAGAAACAGGAAACACACCACTAGTAATAACACCAACCACAGGACACGTAACAATAAGCATAACCATACCAACATGCAGCGGAACAGACAAACTAACCTACAACGGAACCAACTTCAAATGCGAAACAGACCAGGACAGCGGAGGAACAGGAGACATAACAGCAGTTTATACAAATGATAAATGGCTAGCAGGAGGGGAAACAAGCGGAGATGTAAGCCTAATCTTTAATGAAAGCGAACTAAACAACACAATAGATGCAAGAGACACAGACACCACCATAGGAAACTGCTCAGGCACAGGATCATGCTCAAACATAGCATACCTCAACACAGCCAACACAGGATACATAAAAACAAGCGGAGACATCAACACCACCAGCGGAGACATATGCATACAAGGAAACAAGTGCCTGAGCCAAGCAGGAACAGGAAACGGAGACATAACAGCAGTCAACACTAACGGACCATACCTATACGGAGGAGCAGCAAGCGGAGACGCAGACCTATACATAAACCAAACCAAACTCAACACCACAATAGACGCAAGGGATGACACAGACGACACAGTCAGCAGCTCAGAACTAGACGGAATATGCAGCACAAACAACAGAATACTAAGAAGAAGCGGAGGCACATGGGCTTGCTACGACGACTCAGCATACTATGATGATACCAACACCAATTGCAGCATAAGCGGGGGATGCGGACAACTATACATAGGAACAAACATACTAGACGACTCATCAGGAAGCGCAGCAGGAGCAGACCTCTACTGGGGGAATGACTTAGTATGCGATGTGAGCGAAACCGCATGCGGATGGATAGACGGAATAACAACAACAAATGGTAATGGCCTAGACGGAGGATGCACCACAGGCACATGCAGCCTAAGCGTGGATGTAACAGACATCATAGATACCAGCTACGGATTAACAGAAAACAGTAATGACATAAGAATAGACATAGAACCCAACCACGGCCTAGAATTCATAGGAGGAGACCTAGCCATAATAAACGACTGCGGAGACCAGGAAATACTCAAATGGAACACCACCAGCAACAAATGGGAGTGCAAAAGCGATGAGAACAGCGGAGGAACAGGCAACATGGACAGCTTCTACGTAGACACAGACGGAGAAGCAGCCACAGAAATAACAGACGGAGAAACAGTCACTTTTAGTGACAGCACTGGCATGAGTGTTACCAGAAGCGGAAACACCATAACATTCACCAACACAGGAGACACAAATGCTGGAGATGACCTAACAACAAGCACTAACTGGGGAGGAGACCTAAGCGGAACAGGAAGCAACCCAACAGTAAACGATGATAGCCACTACCACACCAAAAGCACAGTAACAATAGCAGGAGAAAACATAACCAGCGGAACAATAAGCACAAGTAGATACTCAGCATACTCAGACCTAAGCAACGAAGGATACCTGAACAACGACGCAGACACAGACCTGCTAACAAGAACACAAGCAGACAGTAGGTACATCAACTACGGATGGGACTTACTAACAGACGGAACACACAGAGACGATATAGGAGATAACGAAGACGTAGGATTTGATAGCGGAGCAGGAATAACAATAACCTGGGATGGGAGCAGGGACATAATAATCAATCATACAGACACCAGCACTCAGAGCAGCAGTGATAACAGTGGAAACACCTTCATACAGGACATAACACTAGACACCTTTGGACATATAACAAGCCTAGCCACAGCAACAGTCTCAGAATCAGACCCACAAGTAGGCACCACAACCAACACCTATGTATGTTATGGAACAGGAAGCCAAGTAACCTGCGCAGATAGTGGCATAACCTACGCCACAGGAACAGACAGCCTAACACTAGGAGGAGACCTCACAGTAAGCGGAGGAGACATAACAGGAGCAGGCAATGCTGCTCTTGACATAGGAGAAGCAACAGCCAGCGAATTCACCTTCTATGACACAACAGACACCAATGAATACGTAGAGTTCAACTGCAGAGATAGTGACAGCACTACTCTATGTCAATTCAACACAGGACTCTATGTTTCTGGTGGAACTTTTTATGCTAATAATCAGATAAGAGCCAGAGGAGGAATACAGGATGACAATAACGGATACCTAGACTTACAAGATGATGTTAATATCACAGGCGACCTAAAAGTTGAAGGAGGAGACATAACCTTTGGCAGCACAACAATAAGCGAAACAGACATAGACGCACTAGACGACGGAGTAATAGCACTAGGAGCAGAAACCAGCGGGAACTACTGCTCTGATAGTAGCTGCGCTGACTCAGACTCAGACGCAACCAACGAATACCCCATAGCAGGAAACGACATAGACGTAAGCACAAGAACAGTCTCAATAGAATCACAACTAGACTACGTTAACAACATATACAGCCTACAAGCACTAAGATACGAAACAGGAGACAGATACATAATACAACTATGGAACGACGCAGACACAGGAATAAGACAAGACGACACCAACAACCAAATAGACTACTACCTAAACGGAGCAGAAAAAGGACGCTTCGACCTGGACAACGGCAACATGCAAATGGACGGCGACCTCACAGTAAGCGGAGGAGACATAACCTTTGGCAGCACAACAATAAGCGAAGCAGATATAGACGCACTAGACGACGGAACAATAACCCTAGGAACAGAAACCAGTGGAAACTACTGCTCAGATAATAGCTGCGCTGATAGCATAGCAAGCTGCACTAATGTCAACAGCTGCACAATCACAGCAGAGGATGTAGTATGCAATAACTGCGTAGGAGCAACCGACCTAGCAGACAGCTTTGATAATTGCAATGACTGTGATGGAAGGTTCTTATTCGAAGATTCTTCTGATGTATGGAATGATGATGGTGGTTCAGACACATTAAGGTTTGAAGGAGATAATGACCAATACCTACTATACTTGGTTGGCTCTAGTGATAGAGTAGGTATCGGGACGAATAATCCGGGCAAGAAACTCTCAGTTAATGGTGATATTAGTGTTCCTAGTAATAACAAGATCTGTCTTGATGGAGCCACATGCTCTAAGTACATATACTATGATGGTAGTCATGTGATAATACAAGGATAAAAAGTGAGAAACAAAAGTGAAAAATAAATGAAAGGAATAATGGACCTGAAAGGAAAAAAGCATGTATCTAATACATTTCGAACAGCAATAATCATAGTAATGGCAACAATATTATTGGTTTGTGTCTCAGAGCCAGTGCATGTTGCTGGCCAAGATTCAACTTTAAAAAAGAATAGTAACTGGTCAAAACAAACTACTAACCCTATAATTTTAGATCCTTCTGTTGAAATTAGTATCATAAACAAGTGCTCTTCTCCTGAGAAAGGAGAGAACTGGACAGTAAACTTCATCACTAAGGGCAGGGCAGATTTAAAAATTATACCAAACGATGAAAAGACTATTATAGATGATGAATTTGTTGGATTATATTGTGGTGACCAAAAAGTAGAACCTCAGATTTTAGAAGGAGACATAATATATTATCCTAACTGGGAATGTGAAGAAACAGCCAGAGTAGTTCATTATACCTTGACAAGAAGCCATCACACATTAAGATTTGAATTTGGAAGAGAAAAGGATTATGCGTATAATGATTGTAACTCAGCCTGTTATCATAATCCAAGCACTAAGAATTGTGATCTGGCCAATCCAACTTGTAGTTGTAGTTATGGGTATAAAAAAATAATACACTGCCTTCAAGAATCATGTGGAAAATGCGGTGATGGTAAGGGTGTTGGTGGTTGTGGTGATTATTTCGCAGGGTGCCCTCATACTTGCTCAGGAACCAGGGATGATTATATTCAGATAACCCGGGTGTGTTGTCCTAATTGTGACGCTAGTGATACTTATGTGTGCTCTGGCGGGGATGTTTACTTTCGTAATTATTATTGTGATACTCAGCAGTCAACTAGTTCAGCATCTGATGCAGTATTTTGTAATTATGCTGATACTCTTTATGATTCCTGTGATGGTTATGAGGAAAGAAATAACGGCTGCCAATACAGGGAGGAAACCTGTTCTGGTGGGAGTTGTGTATGGGGGGACTGGACCAACCAAAATGAAGGCGGATGGTGTGGTTCTACTTGGGAAGCATGTTATGATAGTGGGAGTTGTGATGTTAGAACTTATAGACATAAATGTTCTTCGGGTTCATGCACAGGGACATATGAATACAGTACTGGCTGCTCTACATGCACTGCTTGTAATGGCCAGGATTGTGGAACCTGCTGTGAGTGTAGTGGTGAAACACGTACATATGATCCTACTCAGGATGGTGATTGCTCTGCAACTAATTGTTATACTGGTAATTGTGGGGGGCTTGATTCTTGCGCTGTTTATTCAGGCGGGCAGAAAGGCACTTGCGGAACATGCTATTACTGCAATGATGCAGATCCTGCATGTGACCTTGTAGGCTATGGCTCAGATCCTAATGGTGACTGCGCTGTTGGTTCATGGTCCTGCGACGGCTCATGCCGTTTACAGAGAAATTCAGGTAACTGCAATGGTGCTGGAGCTTGTTTAGTTAATGATGAAAAGTCAAACTGCGCTTATGGCACAGCATGCTCTGCTGGTGTGTGCGGGAGTGGTACTTACTGCTCTGGCACAGACCACTGCTCTGGCAATACACGTTACACAGGCTATTCCTGCAATGGTAATAATGTCTGCAATGTTGACAAAGGAGACATCGGCTGCTGTCAAGGAAACTACTGCCCATCAACAGATTATTGTAAAGAAGCTGATTATTCTTGCCACAACATCAACACAGACTACACATGCGCAGAAAGGAACGAAAACGACTTCGGAGTAAACCCACAAGAAAGTAGCGAAGACTTATGGGGTGAGTGTGGAACAGCCAACTGCTACACAGGCAACTGCGCTGGAGGCTCATATGCCTGCGGGGTATACAGCAATGGAGAACAAGGCTCTTGTAATAGTTGTTATGAATGCAATGATGCAGATGCTTCTTGTGATGAGATAACATTCCGCTCTAGTGACTGGAATGTTGACTGCTCTGATAACTGCGTAATATCTTCTAATGTTGATATGAATGGTTATAGTTTATTGTTCTCAGGCTCAGGAACATTTAATGTCAATGCTGACATCACAGACTTTAACATAGTCTCAATAAGCTCTGGTTGCAGAGTATCCATAGCAAACGGATACAAATTAGGGTAATAGTAAAAATAAGCAGAGTCCCGCCTTGGCTGTTCTTGAGGTTAAGGTTTGACCAAAAACCTTTTTTTAAGCCAAATATTTCTCGAAAACCAGTAAATAAATTCACACCACAAACCGATAACTTTATATATCAATTGATAACTATAATTATCAGATGATAACTAAAAATAACACTTCACTGGTTATGGAACTTTTCTTCAAACACCCTGAAAGGAAATTTCATCTCAGAGAACTTGAAAGACTTACCAAACTCTCAATGCCAGGTGTAAGAAAAATAGTGAACAAACTAGTAAAAGAAGATTTATTAGAATCAAAAAAAGAAAAAATGGTCAAAAACTTCTTTGCAAAAAGAAATGAAAAATTCGTGCAAAACAAACGCGCATATAACCTCTACTCAGTATTCTCTTCAGACCTCCTGAGTTTCCTAAAAAACAAATACGAAGAACCAGAAGCAATAATACTCTTCGGAAGCTACAGCAAAGGCGAGGATATTTCAAAAAGTGATATAGACATTGCAGTTATAACCCAAAAACATGAAAAACTAAATCTCCTGCCTTTTGAGAAAAAACTGGCAAGAAAAATCAAAGTTTATGAAACTAAACTGGGAAGAGCAGAAAAGGAATTCATAAACACTCTAATAAATGGCATAGTCATATATGGCTACCTTAAGGTGGTTTAATGATAAAAGAATTCAAGTATTACCTTGATAATAACCTAGCAAGAAAGGCAAGCCCTGATAAAGGAGAGGCTGAATCACTTATTAACAAAGCAGAAGGAAGATTAAAATTCTCAATCAGAACAAGAGAGCTAAACCAAAACACAGCACCATATATTTTTGAAGATATCTATGAATGTTTAAGAGAAGCAGCACAATCACTTATGTCACTAAAAGGATATAAACCATATTCTCACGAAGCCCTCGTATCCTTCCTAAGAGAATTCTTTGATTTCCCTGGCTCAGATATCACCTCATTTAATAGGTACAGAATCTTAAGAAACAAAACAGTTTATAGAGGCGAAAAAGTTTCTAAACAAATTTGTAAAGAAGCCTTGAATTTTCTCCTTGACTTCTTACCTAAATTAAAAAAGGAATTTAACAAATTATCTACATAAATGTGCACAACAATTAAAACCATGATTAGAGAAAACAAACAACAGAAATCTGCAAGATTTGTTGAAATCAGAGATTTATGAGCTTCAAACAAGTTTGAAACAACTAAAGTCCCGCCTGGCTGTTCTT
>Ga0190334_1001226_pt1 | contig 11360 bp, 6 predicted proteins | sample 48720478_MG_FD_161270 | JGI IMG/M metagenome (GOLD analysis project Ga0190334, IMG submission 161270) | Hydrothermal vent sediment bacterial communities from Southern Trench, Guaymas Basin, Mexico - 4872-04-7-8_MG | ecosystem: Environmental > Aquatic > Marine > Hydrothermal vents > Sediment ...
AAATATTTTCTTATTGGATTTTTGTTTCTCATCATAATAGGTATTTTTTCTTATTTTTTTCTTTTTCCTTCAAAAGAAAAAGGAGTGATTTATGTCAGTGGCCGCATTGAAGGAGATGAAGTGGATGTGGGCACAAAGGTGGCAGGAAAGGTAAAGGAATTAAGAGTAAAAGAGGGAGAGTTTTTAAAGAAAAACCAGGTTATTGCCATCTTAGATGCCAAGGATTTAAAGGCTAGATTAAATCAGGCCTTAGCTGCTAAGAAAAGCGCAGAGGCCCAGGCCGAGGCTGTTTTAAAAGAATTAAATCATTATAAAAAACAGCTTAAAGCGTCTAAAACTGATAGGAATTATTTGGTTAAACAGGTAGAGGCTCAAATAAAGATTACCAAAGCCACATTAGAGAAAAAAGAGGCGGATTTTAAGCGATTTAAGAAATTGTGGCAAAAGAGTGTTATTGCTCAAGAAAGATTTGAGAGAGTGAAAGAGGCATATACCATAAGTCTTGCCCGATATGAGGTAGCTCAAAAGGGCTGGCTTCAGGTAAAGGCCAAAGATGCAGAGATAGAGAGTTTAAAACAAACCATCAGAGCAAAGGAGAATGCCTATAAATCGGCACTATCACAGATAAGACAGGCAGAAGCAGTGATCAATGAAATTAAGTCTTATCTTGAGGATACCATTATTACTTCTCCCTGTAGAGGCACAGTAATTGTAAAAATAGTTGAACCTGGTGAGGTAGTGCCAGCAGGCACTCCAATTGTTACCGTTGTTGACCTTGATGCCCTTTATCTTAAAGGTTATGTGCCTGAGACTCAAATAGGAAAGTTTAGTTTAAATACCCCGGCCTATATTGTAGTAGATGCCTTTCCTAAAAGGCGTTTTCCTGCCTATGTAGGTTATATTAGCCAGTATGCAGAGTTTACCCCTAAAGAGGTGCAAACCAAGGAAGAACGGGTAAAACAAGTCTTTGCAGTCAAGCTCTATTTAAAAGAAAATCCTCATTATTTACTTAAACCAGGTATGCCTGCCGATGGCTACATCAAGATAAAGACCCCATGATTGTCCGTGTTCAGGAGTTAAAAAAACAATTTAAAAAAATAGAAGCCGTAAGAGGAGTAAGCTTTGAAGTAAAAAAAGGGGAGCTCTTTGGCCTTATAGGTCCAGATGGGGCAGGCAAGTCAACAGTGATGAAGATCATAGCTGGAGTAATGAGCTTTGATGAAGGTAAAGTAGAAGTGCTGGGAAAGGATTTTAAAAAAGAAAAAGAGGCAGAAAAGGCCAAGGCAAAGATTGCCTTTATGCCCCAGGGACTTGGTTTGAATCTTTATCCTACCCTTTCTGTGGAGGAAAATATAGCGTTTTTTGCCAGTTTACATAATTTGCCTGAAGAAGAATTAGAATATAGAAAAAAAATACTCTTAGGAACCACTCACCTCCTTCCCTTTCAGAAAAGAGAGGCCCAAAAACTCTCTGGTGGGATGATGCAAAAGCTGGGCATTTGCTGTGCCTTAATTCATAAACCAGAGCTTATTATCCTGGATGAGCCCACCACAGGCATAGACCCTGTTTCAAGAAGGGATTTATGGCAGTTGATTATAAAATTTGTTAAAGAAGAAAAGATTGGAGCTATTATTTCTACCTCTTATATGGATGAAGCAGAGCGTTTTTCTCATCTGGCCCTAATGATGGAGGGTAAGTTTGTAGCTAAAGGAACAGCAGAGGAATTAAAGTTTCATTGTGATATAGTGTATGAGATGCAGGAAGATATAGAAAGGGTTTATCCTTTAGTCAAAGAGAAATTCAGACATATAAGGATTAAAGGGGACACATTAAGGTTTTTGAGTGAAAAGAAAATTGAGGAAAACACGCTTCCATTTATGCCCCAAAGGGTGGAGCCTACATTGGAAGATGTATTTTTAACTCTAGAAAAGGCAGAAAAGATGAAAATTGATATTCCTTTTAGCTTAAAAGAAAAAATACCTAAAAATGCCGTAGAAGTGAATAGATTGACTAAAAAATTTGGTGATTTTACCGCGGTAAAGGAGGTTTCTTTTGAAATAAAAGGTGGAGAGGTATTCGGACTTTTAGGTCCTAATGGCGCAGGTAAGACCACCTTAATAAAGATGCTTTGTGGATTGCTTCCGCATACAAGTGGAGATTTTTTGATAGCCGGGGAAAGGGATATTGCAAGAATAAAAGAACGCATTGGTTATATGTCCCAGCATTTTTCTCTTTATAAGGACTTAACTGTATATGAAAATTTAGAACTCTACGGGCATATTTATAAAATGCCTGCCTCTGCACTTAAAGAAAGAATCAGATGGGCTATTGAGACCATGAAGCTCCAGGAAGTAAAAGATGAAAAGACAGCTAAGCTCCCTTTGGGAATAAAACAAAGGGTAGCACTTATGTGTTCTGTTGTCCACAATCCTGCCCTGATATTTTTAGATGAACCCACTTCTGGAGTTGACCCTATAGAAAGAGAGATGTTCTGGGAGATTATTCATATGTTGGCCAAAAAAGCAGGCGTGACTTTGCTGGTTTCTACTCATTACATGGATGAAGCCGAATATTGTGACCGGGTGTGCTTAATGGATAAAGGAGAGGCCATTGCCATAGGAAAACCACGGGAACTCAAGGAAGAAATAAAACATAAAATAGGGCATATATACCAGATAATAATGGATAATCCTTTAACTGCCCTGGATGTATTACAAAAAAATGGCTTTTATGCCAGTTTTTATGAAAATGGCATTCGTTTGTATAGCAAAAGGTCTTTTACTTTTAATGAGTTTAATGAAATTTTCTCTCCCCAGGGATTAAAAATCTCTGACTTAAAAGAAGCCTATCCCACTATGGAGGATGTATTTGTATATTTGATTGAAGAAAAATGAGATTTAGACAGATAAAATCCATTTATATCAGAGAATGGAAAGAATTTTATAGGGATAAGATTTCTCGGGTAGTGGTATTTGCTATGCCCACCATTATTATGCTTATCTTTGGCTATGGTCTGGCCTTAGATATAGAAAATGTGCCTATGGCTATAGTAAATCAGGATAAAACCCCAGCTTCTAGAGAACTCTGTTATAAATTTATGGAAAATAGAGAGTATTTTGATTTTAAAGGCTTTTTGCCTAAGGCCAAAGGGCTTGAACATGGCATTTTGGCAGGTAAGCTGAGGTTTGGCCTGGTCATTCCTCCTAAATTTGAACAGAGGTTAAAAAGGGGCTTTCCCTCTGAGGTCCAGGTGCTTATTGATGGCAGTTTTCCCACCCGTGCCTCTGTTTCCAAGACCTATGCCTTAAGCATTATCAATGGTTTTAACTTAGAACGACTGAGTAAAACAATAAAAAAATTGCCCTTAGAAATAGAGACCCGTTACTGGTTTAATGAGAATTTAAAACAGAGAAATATTACGGTCTGTGGCCTTATTCCTATTATTTTAAGCATCAGTCCTACCATATTTGCCTCACTTCTGATAGTAAAAGAAAAGGAAAGGGGCTCTATTTATAACATCTGGACATCTGCCATTACTAAAATTGAATTCCTTTTTGGAAAACAGGTATTTGCAGTAACTATCTCTATGGTAAATTTCTTTATTATATTTCTTATATCTATTCTTCTTTTTCAAGTGCCATTTAAGGGGAATTTCTTTTTATTTTTATTTTGCTCCTTTCTTTATATTTTGGCCTCTACTGCTCAAGGACTCCTTATCTCGTGCTTTGTAAATACTCAGGTAGTGGCCTTACTGGGCAGTTTGCTGATCAATATCATTATTGGTTTTCTTTATTCAGGATATCTGGTGCCAGTAAGCTCTATGTCTAAAGATGCCTATTTCTTTGCCCATCTTTTCCCTCCTTATTATGGATTGAGTATCACTAAGGCACTTTTTTTAAAGGCTGCTGGGTTAAAAATAATCCTTCCTCATATTTTGGCAATTTTGATATTTTATTTAGCTTATTTTGGATTAGCCATTCATTTCTTTAAAAAGAGAGAGACATGAGATTTTTATCCCTTTTGAAAAAAGAATTCCTGCAGTTTATTAGAAACAAAGGGTTAGTTATATTGGTTATTTATTTTTTTACTCTGGATATTTATCTGGCCGGTGTAGGGATAGACCTTTCTCTAAAAAATGCCAAGTTTTTTGTGTATGACAGGGATATGAGTGTAGCCAGCCGTGAGATTGTTTCTCAATTGGTTTCTCCTTGGTTTTTATTTGAAGGCTATTTGCAAGATGATGACTTAATAGACACAGTATTGCTTAAAGACCAGGCCATGGGAGTGGTTTGCCTCCCCCATAATTTCTCAAAGCATCTTAAGAAATATAGGGCAAAGATTCAGTTGTTAATCAATGGTTCTGAGGCCCTTATGGGTTATCTCTTTTCAGGCTATGCCAGCCAAATCTTTATCAATTATGCCTTAGAAGGAATGCAAAAACAAAGACTGCCTTTGGCAGAGGCAAAAACTAGGGTATTTTTTAATCCCAATATGAATAGCCGGTATTTTATGGGCATTTCAGAGCTACTGACTGTGATGGTGATGCTGGTGTTTATTTTGCCTGCAGCGGCCCTAGTAAGAGAAAAGGAAATGGGAAATATAGAAATGCTTCTTATTTCTCCCCTTCGGCCTTTTCAGTTTATGCTGGCCAAGGTGATAGTGATGGCTGGAATCATTATTATAGGCGTGATTTTGAGTGTGTTTTTAATTATAAAACCCATACTTCATGTCCCTTTTTGTGGGAGCTTTCTATTATTTTTACTCTTTACCTTAATTTTTGTCTTCACTACCTCTGCCTTTGGTCTATTTATTGGCGCTGTTTCTAAAAATATGCTTCAAGTATCACAATTAAGTGCCATTGTCCTTATGCCCATCCTTTTTCTTTCAGGTTCTTGGACACCTATTGAGGCCATGCCAGACTGGTTACGTCCATTAACCTATCTTTCCCCCCTTAAATATTATATAGATGCCAGCTATAGTATTATCTTAAAAGGGGTAGGACTTTCCTATCTCTGGCCAAATCTATTGGGGCTAACCTTCTTAGGTAGTGTATTGTTTATTTTGACGGGATATAAATTAAGAAGGTTATTTTAATTTACTCCCCACACCCATGCCCCTTTTTTCTCGCCATTCTTCTCCTATGGAATATAGAGTGGGCACCAGTATCAGGGTAATTAAAGTAGAGATGGAGAGTCCACCAATTACGGTGATACCTAAGGCATTCCAGATCTCTGAGCCTACACCCCTGTCCAAGGCCATGGGTATCATTCCAGCAGTGGTGGTAATGGTGGTCATTAAAACGGGCCTTAATCTTGATCTGCCTGCTTCAGTAATGGCCTCAAATAAGGACAATCCTCTTTTTTGCAATAGATGCACATAGTCCAGAAGCACAATGGCGTTATTTACCACAATACCTACTAGCATGACGATACCCATAAAGGTAATAATATTTAAGACTGTGCCTGTTAATAAAAATGCCCAGATAACGCCTGTAAAGGCAAAGGGGACAGAAAACATAATAATAAATGGGTCTAAAAATCCTTCATACAAGGAGGCCATAACCATATAGGTGAGAATAATGCCTAAAATGAGAAGTTGCGTCAGGGCCTTAAATGATTTTTTTTGCTCTTTAACATATCCACCAAATTTAATAGTAATGCCTGATGGAAGACTCAATTCTTTAAGTTTTTCCTTTATATCTCTGGTCACCTCACCCAGTGAACGCTTATAAGTATCTGCCTCTACACTAACAATTCTTTGTCTATTCTTTCTATCTATCTCTGTCATACCCATGGTTTCTTCAATTCTTGCAATGTTTTTTAAGAGTATCATCCTCCCATCTGGGGTAAAGATGGGCACATTGGGCAGGTTTTCTAGTTTATTTTTGTCTCTCTCTGTAAGCCTCACAAAAATATCATAATCCTCAATATCCCTGAACTTTGTGGTCTTATGGCCATAAAAATAGGTTCTTACCTGTTCGGCAATCATGGCCACATTTAATCCCAAGCTAGAGGCCTTTTTCCTGTCAATCTCTACCCAGGTCTCAGGCCTTTTGGGCTTAAAAGAAAGGCTGATATCCACTGCCCCTGGTGTTTCTTCAGTAATTTTCTTTATTTTATTAGCTACCTTAAGCACCTCTCCTAGATCCCTTCCTAACACCTCAATCACCAGTGGCTTTGTGCCTCCCATTAAAATAGATGTCAGTGGATTGGTAGAAATCACCTTTATACGACTTACACCTGGAATCTGTTTTGTATGCTGCCTTAAAATATTGGCAATCTCTTTGGCCGAACGCTTTCTTTTGTCTTTATCTACTAGTTTTAAACCCACCTCTCCACAATTACTGCCCTCTTCAAAGCCCAAGGCCATTCCATATCCCTTTTCTGTGTGTCCAGCAAATCCATAGCTATGACGAAATTCCTCTGGTCTTACTTCCTTGGCAATCCATTTATTTATCTGTTCTATTATGCTGGCGGTTTTTTCAAGCCTGGTGCCTTCAGCCAGGCGAAAGCTGATGCTGACAAACCCTGCATCTGGCTCAGGCATGAATTCACTGCCAATGATTTTGGTCATAAATAAAGTAGGGATAAAGATTAAAAGGGCAATAAAAATGACCGTCTTTCTATGATGAAGCGCCCAGGTAATCAATCTTTTATATCTTTCATCCAGCCAATCAAGGGCAGCCTTCATTTTAAGTGTGAAAAGATTTTTAGCCTTTGGCCCCTGTTTTAAAAGCTTAGAAGAAAGCATGGGGGTAAAGGTCAGGGCGGTAAAAAGAGAAGCTAGTAAAGTAGCGGTGATAACAAATCCCAATTGCTTAAACACAATCCCCGTAATACCTGTAACAAACATTAAAGGCACAAATACAACAATGGTGGTTAAAGTAGAGGCAGAAATGGCCATGCCCATTTCTGAAGTGCCATAAATAGAGGCAATATGAGGATAACTGCCTCTTTCCATGTGTCTAGTAATATTTTCAATGACTACAATGGCATTATCCACTACCATGCCTGTGGCAATGGTCACAGACATAAGGGAAACCACATTAATAGTATATCCGCCTAAGTAAAGCAAAAGGAAAGAAATGATTAAGGAGCAAGGAATGGTCAAGGCCACAATAATGCCACTTTTTATATTTAACAAAAAGGCAAATACCACCAGAATTACTAAAAAAATGGCCTGTAAAAGAGTGGTCTTTAATTCATTTAAGGCAGTGCGAATATATTCTGAATTGTCTTCTACAATACTAACCTTTACATCACTTGGCAATATATTTTTGATTTCTTTTAGCTTTTTCTTTACCCTATCAGCTACCTCTACGGTGTTTTTCCCAGTTTGTTTCTGTAACATCATCACAATAGCTGGCTTTGCATCACCCCATCCCTTCATAATAGGCTCTTTAAAGGCATCTTCCACATGGGCTACATCCTTTAGATAAACAGGTTTACCCTGATAATAGCCTACAATGGTGTTTCTCATCTCTTGCACATTTTTGTATTTTCCAGGAATCCTTATAAAATAGGCCCTTTTGCCCTGTTTTATTGTCCCACAGGGAATATCCAGATTTTCTGCCTTTAAAACCTGTTTCACCTGGGAAGGGGAAAGATGATATCCCTTGAGCCTTGCCAGGTCAAAATAGACATTTATCTGCCTTTTCTCCCCGCCATAAAATACAATGGCTCCTACTCCTGGCACCCGTCTTAATTCATCCCCTATTATTTTGTCTGCAATATGATAAAGGCGTGGCCAGGATTGAGGGCCAGTAATGGTCATAAAAAGAATTGGGGCAGTAGCACTGCTAAATTTGAATAGTACCGGTTTTTCAATATCCTCAGGTAGGTCTCTTTTGGCCAACTCTATCTTATCCCGAATGTCATTGCTGGCGGTATCTAAATCTGTGCCCCATTCAAACTTACATTGAATTAAAGAAAGGTTGTCAATAGACTTGGAGGTAAGTTCATCTAAGTTATTCACTGTAACCAACTGGTCTTCCAGATATTTAGTTACATTTTTTTCTACATCCACGGCACTTGCCCCTGGCCAATAGGTAAGCACACTGACTACAGGGGGTTCAATTTCAGGAAAGAGGTCAATTTTCAGTTTAAAGATGGCCACAGCACTCATGAGGATTAAGGCAGAAAACAGCATAAGGGTGGCTACCGGTCTTTTTACGCCAAATTCTGGTAGCTTCATGTCTCCTCTCCCACTATCTCCACTGCCAAACCTTCTTTCAGACGATTTTGTCCATAAGTTACTACTAACTCTCCTCTCTTAAGACCTTTAATTATTTCTACAAAATTGCCTTCAGATATACCTGTCTTAACATTTCTCATATGAGCGATTTTATTTTTATCAACCACAAACAAATAATACACTCCAGTAGCTGGCATCTTTTGTAAGGCATCTTTAGGTACAGCCAAGACCAGCTTTTTACCCAAAATTAGATTTACATGGGTAAACATACCTGCCTTTAATAGTCGTTTAGGATTTTTAATGTGTATTTCTATAAGGGCAGTGCGGGTAGCAGGGTCAATTCTAGGATTAATGACTTTTACTTCTCCTTTAAAGACCTTATCTGGATAGGCATCTACTTTGATATAAGCAATCTGACCGATTTTTACATAAGGTAAATCTTTTTCATTTATAGCTACATTCACCTTTACTATATGGTCATCGGTAATCCTTACTATGGGTTTTTTTATATCCATCATGGCCCCTTCATCTACATATCTGGCAGTAATAACGCCAGAGATAGGGGCGTAAATGGTATGGTCATGATAACGAATTTGCACTTCTTTTAAAGTGGCCTCTGCCTGTTTAATCTGAGCTAGGGCTGATTTTTTAGCTGCCAAAGTAGCATCATACTGAGCAGTAATATGGTCTAATCTTTGTTTAGATACGGCCTTTTCATTATAGAGCCTTTTTATGCGTTTATAGTCTTTTTCTATACTTTTAAGATTTGCCTCTATTTGAGCCAGGTTTGCCCTAGCTGCATTCAAGGCGGCCTTTGCCTGATTTAATTTAGCCGTGATGGTTTCTTTTTCTATGACTCCGATTAGTTGTCCCTTTTTTACCCTATCACCTTTTTCTACCAATAATTTTTCTAAAATCTCCCCTGCAATTTTGGGATACACATTCACTTCTTGTTTTGGTTTTATATTGCCAATCAGATTCAGCTTCCAAGTCATCTGCCTATGTTGGACTTTGCTTACCTTCACTGGCACTTTAACCTCTAATTTTTTCTCCCTATGTTGGGAGCGTTGATAAAGCTTATAGACCTGATAGCTAACCCCTAGCCCAATTATTACTAAAATCAGCCCGATAAGTAGTTTTTTCATAAAATTTCCTCCAATTAGCTAATCATTCCTCAGGGAGAATTGAACATTGATTGCCTTTCCTATGGCCCTTTCCAATTGTGCAATGGCTGTGTTATAACGATAGAGAGCTCCATAATAGTTATTTTGTGCCTGAGTAAGCAGTGTTTGAGCATCCAAGACTTCAGTGGAAGTAGTAACCTGATTTTTATATTGTAAATCTGTGATACGGTAATTTTCTTTGGCCTGTCTTACAGAAATTCTGGCGGTCTCAATATTTTTTTCTGCCTCTTTCAGATTTAAATAGGCGGTTTTTACTTGTAGTCTGACCTGGTCTTTTATTCTATTCAATATCTTCTCTAAGGCATCTTTTTGCCACCTTAATTTTTTTACTTGGGCCTTTGTCTTTCCCCATTCAAAAAATGTCCACTTTGCCTGTAAGGTAAGATAGAATTGATCTGGATTTTGGTAACCATTTCCATCCACATTGGGATGATTACCAATCCGCTCATATTTTCCTACCATAGCTAGTTGAGGGTAATATTGAGACTTAGCCATCTTGACTTGGGCCTCCATCTGCTCCAACTGTTTGGCAATTTGCTTTAGTTCAGGCCTTTCTTTAATGGCTATTTTTAGGGCATAGTTGAGATTCAACTTTAAAGGCTGATAGTTCAATATATCTTTGATTTTAGTGGGGTGATTGACATCCAGACGCAAAATAATATTAAAGTTAGAGATGGCGGTTTGTAAGTTGTTTTTTGCCCTGACTAAGTCCTGTCTGGCATTGGCAAGTGCCACCTTTGACTTAAGTAAGTCATTCATAGGAATGATACCAGCATCATATAAGGCCTGGGCATCTTTAAGGTGGGCTTCTAGATTTTTTACTGCTATTTCTGCTACTTCTTTGTATTTCTCTGCCAAAAGCACCTGAAAATAAGCTACCTTTACCTGTTTTATGACCTCTTGCTCAGCCTCTATCCTTTCTAAGTGAGCTATATCTACACCCAATTTGCTCAATTTATACTGACTGCTTAGATAAAAACCGGTAAAAATAGGTTGGTTAAATTGAATGTCCCAGGTGTAATTATTCTCTGGACCCATTATAATATGAGGTTGCCCAGGCATTTCTCTAAAGATGGCATAAGGTGAATCTTTTAACCTGGTATAAGAATAACTGGTCTCCAATTTGGGTAAAAATTCACTTCTGGCCACCTTTACCCCTTCTTTAGCAGCCTTAATTTGGGCCAGTTTTTCTTGAATGAGCAAGTTGTTTTTCAAGGCCATATCAAGACTGGTTTTTAAATCCAGCATTTCAGCATGAACTAAAAAGGGGAAAAGCACACCCAAAACAAGGCTTATCATAAATTTTTTTATCATTGCCCTCTCCTTTGTTATATTTTTCCCTTTAGGCCATAAAAGAGAAAATCCAAAATTATAGGTAGTTTTGAAGTCAATTGAACCTCCTCTTCTGACTTTATCCACTCGTGAATAAGGGCCTGAATCATTCCACTAATTAAAACAGCCATTTCTTTAGGAGGAAATCTTTTAAACTCCCCTTGGGAAATGCCTTCCTCTATAATCTGAGCTAATGTAGATAGTCCTTCCTGATATTTTTCATCTATTTTTTTACCCAATTCTTCTCTAAGTAAAACAACTATATTTTGTCTATGTAAGGCATAAATCCTGAAGAAATCACGATTTTTTTGGAAAAATTTTAGTTTTACCTGGATAATAGCCTTAATTTTCTCTAGTGGGGTTTGCGCCTCCTCTATGGCTTGTTTAATAAGCTTCAATAACAAATCTATCTTTTCATGTAATAAGGTAAGGTAAATTTTATCTTTACTCTTAAAAAATTGATAAATGGTGGCCATACCAAATTCTGATGCCTTGGCAATTTCAGCCATAGTGGTTTGATGGTAGCCTTTTTGCGCAAATAAACGCTCAGCCACATTCAAGATATACTGCCGCCGCCAGCGTCTTTCTTGCTCCCGCCGCCCTAACAAATCTTTAGAATTTAAATTTTCCATTTGGAATTTTTTTTCTAAA
>Ga0190334_1001228_pt1 | contig 11352 bp, 7 predicted proteins | sample 48720478_MG_FD_161270 | JGI IMG/M metagenome (GOLD analysis project Ga0190334, IMG submission 161270) | Hydrothermal vent sediment bacterial communities from Southern Trench, Guaymas Basin, Mexico - 4872-04-7-8_MG | ecosystem: Environmental > Aquatic > Marine > Hydrothermal vents > Sediment ...
ATATATGGGTCTTACCCACTTATAACCTGTATTATCCATATTTCTACAATACCATTTTCTATTCCGAGCATCTGTGACACTGGTGTTGCAAGAAACATATCTATTACAAGTTTTACATGTTTTGGTCGGAATATCGCATTTAGCATTATAGCCGCAGTCGCTATCATTAAGGCATTCTACGCATTTGTGGTTAGCAGTATCGCATACCTGGCCGTATCCACAATCACCACTATCAAGGCATTCTACGCAGGTATGGGTCCATGTATAACACACTTTACCGTATCCGCAGTCATAATCATTACAACATTCTACCGGATACCGATATCCGGTATAATTATACCAGGTCCCGGGACAATAACTGGTCCATGTTGTTGCGTTACACCAGGCACCAGACGCAGTACACCAAGCATCGCACTTTCGCCATTCCTTGTCAACGCAAACAGGACCGTCAACAGCATGAGAATCGGCCCATGCCTGTCCAAAAACCATAATAGAGCCCATTAAAACGAGAAAAGGAACAATAAACAATATCTTTTTTTTGGTCATTTTTTTTATTATTAGAACTATTTTCATTCTTGCCCGGAATTAATTTCTCTTAATGGCTGACCGGACAAAAACTTAAACTGTAATTGGCCGTATTTGTTTATTACAAAAATTTGGTACTGAATATCCTCGGGATACATAGCGCTTTCGCTCTTTATAGGAGAGGCGAGCTTAACCGTGGCAATAAAAATATCTTTACACATAATATCTTCTCCGCTTTGGTCTTTTGCTCCAAAGGAATATTGACTGTAATAATCCACAGATTCTATTTTGTCTTCTTTGTTGTCTTTTTTGCTGTTTACCAAGTCCCTTATGTATTTTTCTGGCAGCATTTGAACTTTATTGTCTTTAACAAAAACAACAGCGGGCTGCATCATGCCTTGGACTATTTTCCCTTCTACCAAAATTCCGCCTTCGTATGGCTCTTTTTTTTCTATAAAAGAAAAACTAGGCACATCTTTTTTAATAATTCTCAAAAGCTCTGAGTCTTCATTGGTCTGGGGCTGGAAAGAGCCCGCTTTTGGTTGCCATAAAAAATATAAAAACAAAGCAATAACCAAAACCAAGGCAATTAATATCACGATAAATATTCTCCAATTTTTATTAATAAAACCAGTGTCTATTTTTATTGATGGCATATTTTTTATTTTCCTTAATTCATTATCTTCATATTTTTTATTTGTACTCGCAGGAGATTTTGTCTTTTGGGTTGATTATTGTTTTGTCTAGTCCTTGGGTAATTTCTTTGTTGTTAATATAGCAATGCCATTGCTTTTTGCCATTATTGGAAATATCTTCAAGAGCGCTTAAATGACCGTCGGCGCTAAAATTAAAATTGCCTGCCTCGCTGGCTGCTTTTAAGGCTCCTAAAACAGTCATTCCGTTTATAACCTCGCCCTTAAACCATCTTTGTTTTCCCTGGCCGTAATTCAAAACCAAAAGAGCTTCTTTGTCAGAAAGAATCTTTTGATAAGAGTTTGCCTTCTGCTGGAGGTAAACAGCTAAAACCAGACCTATTATTAAAAGGGTAAAAACCAATAGAGATTTTTTGTTGAAGACTTTCATCATTTTTATCTTAACAAGTTTAATGAAGGTTAACAAATAAGTTTTCCACAGGAACAAATTACTTTGCAACTACCTTAATTTGTTAATTCTCTTTTTAATCCTTCTTTTGCTTTTTTCGCTCTTGTCTATATCCTTCTTCTTTAAAGCTGATTTTAACTTTGTTAGTTAAAGGAATTTTCACCTCCCCCTCCTATTATCCTCCCCCTCCAAAGGAGGGGGAGGATTAAGGTGGGGGTTCCTCCCCTTCCGCTCTGTGGAGGGGGAGGATAACAGGAGGAGAAGGAGGAGAAAGGAGAAACTCGCTTTAATTGTTAAACTTTACAGTATTTTTATCTGCTAATACTTTTACCGGAAAAAAAGATTTTCTATGCAAAGGGCAGGGAGAATGTTTTTTCAGATTTTTCAAATGGTCCTTCGTGGCATAGCCTTTGTGCCGGTCAAAACCATAAAAGGGATAATCTTTATGGCGTTTTTCCATTAATGTATCGCGCCTCACCTTGGCAACAATAGAAGCGGCGGCGCAGGAAAAAACTTTTTCATCGGCTTTAATAATTGATTTTTGGGGCAGAGGAAGGCTTAATTTTATCTTTCCGTCAAGGATAAGATAGTCTATCGGTTTTCTATTTTTTGGGTTTTTCTTCCTTAATTTTCTTTCTAAATTCCAAATGGCCCTGGTCATTGCCAATTTTGTCGCCTCTAAAATATTTATTCTATCAATCACCCTTTCCGAAACCCTGCCAATGCCAAATTCCAAAATGGGGGCGCGGATAAATGCCTTATAAAACTCCTTTCTTTTTTTGGGGGAAAGCTTTTTAGAATCCTTCAAGGTTCTAAAATCAAAAGGCGCTGGCTTACGAAACGCTGACTTGCCTTTGTTAAAAAATTCTGGCTCCAAAACCACGGCTGCGGCAACCACTGGGCCAGCCAGACATCCCCTGCCCACCTCGTCCAAACAAGCCACTCCCCTATACCCTTTTTTCCATAACTTTTTTTCTTCCTTTAAACTTGCTTTCATCTTATTTATTATTCCATTATATACTATAGCTGGGTCTTTTTCTATTTTAAAACATTGACGGACAGGAAGAGAAAAAGTAAAATTAAGTAATCAATCTAAATCCTATGAAGTTTACCCACTTACATGTCCACTCTCATTATTCCCTTTTGGACGGCCTTCCGAAAATAGACGAGCTTTTGGATTATGTCAAAGAAAAGGGAATGACCGCCGTAGCCCTTACTGACCACGGCGCTTTATATGGGGCTGTAGAGTTTTACAAAAAAGCAAAAGAAAAAGGAATAAAGCCCATTATTGGGGCAGAATTATACCTTGCCTTTGAAGGAATGCGCCAAAAAAGGCCTAATATTGACGATAAAAAATACCATATTGTCCTTTTGACCAAAAACGAACAGGGCTATAAAAATTTGGTAAAGCTAATAACAAAAGCGCACTTAGAAGGGTTTTATTATAAACCACGCATTGATGAAGAGCTTTTAAAAGAGCATTCCCAAGGCTTGGTCGCCCTTTCAGCATGCATCCAGGGAAAAATCCCCCATTTGGTTTTGGCAAACAAGATAAAGGAAGCGGAAAAGACCGCTCTTTTTTATCAGGAAATTTTCGGCAAAGACAATTTTTATCTGGAAATACAGCACCACCCAAACAACCCGGACCAAATAAAAGTGAACAAGGCCTTAATAGAATTTTCCAGGAAATTAAAAATTCCCTTGGTTGCTACCAACGACTGCCACTATCTAAGACCCGAAGACGCTGAAATCCAAGACATACTAATGCTTATCAACACAGGGGCCAGCCCCAACAACCCTGAAAGACTGACAATGAAAAACGACGATTTTTCAATGCGCGAACCGAAAAAAATGATTAAAGACTTCAAAGATATCCCTGAGGCTATTGAAAACACCCAAAAAATAACCGAACTTTGCAATTTTGAGCTTAAACTGGGCGAAACAAAACTGCCCTATTTCAAAACGCCAAACAACAAAAAACCCGACGACTATCTGGCTGAACTCTGCCGCCAAGGACTCAAAAAAAGATACGGCCCCTCCTTGGAAAAGAAAGTCCTTGACAGGCTGAAGTATGAGCTGGAAATAATTAAGAAAACCGGCTTTGCCTCTTACTTTTTAATCGTCCAGGATTTTGTCAGCTGGGCAAAATCAAACAGAATTATCGTTGGTCCCGGCCGAGGCAGCGCAGGCGGCTCTCTGGTGGCCTATGCCCTGGGAATTACAAACATTGACCCTATAAAATACAACCTTTTGTTTGAAAGGTTTTTAAATCCAGAAAGAATATCTTTCCCTGATATTGATCTTGATTTTACTGACCGGAGAAGAGACGAGGTAATAGAATATGTTGCTCAAAAATACGGGAGAAACAATGTTGCCCAAATTATTACCTTTGGCACTATGGCCGCCCGAGCGGCAATCAGAGACGTGGGCCGGGCCCTGGGATACAGCTATTCCTACTGCGACCAAATCGCAAAAATGATTCCTTTTGGCTTGAGCTTGGAACAAACATTAAAGAATGTTTCAGAGTTTCGGGAGACATATCTTAAAGACGAAAAAGCAAAAAAACTGATTGATGTGGCAAAAAAATTAGAAGGCTGCGCCAGGCACGCCTCTACCCATGCCTGCGGGGTGGTAATATCAGACACCCCTCTTGATGAAATCTGCCCCCTCCAGCATCCCACCCAAAACGACTCTTCTATTGTTACCCAGTATGAAATGAGCTCCATTGAAAGCCTGGGGCTCTTAAAAATGGACTTCTTGGGCCTGAAAAACCTTACCATTATTGAAGATACCCTCTCGCGGGTATATGTGGTTCAGAATAAAAAAGTAAATATTGAAAATATCCCTCTAGACGATGAAAAGACCTTTAAGCTTTTGCAAAAGGGAGAAGCAGTAGGCGTTTTTCAGTTAGAGAGCGAGGGAATGAGAAGGTACTTAAAAAAATTAAAACCCACTGAAATGGAAGACCTTATTGCCATGGTAGCCCTTTATCGACCCGGCCCCATGGGGTTGATCCCTGAATATATTGCCGCCAAAAACAAAGAAAAAAAAGTTCAGTATCTCCACCCAAAGCTCCAGCCCATTCTGGAATCCACCTACGGCATTATTGTCTACCAGGAACAGATAATGAAAATTGCCCAGGAATTAGCCGGTTTTAGTCTGGGGGAGGCCGATGTCTTAAGAAAAGCAATCGGCAAAAAAATTAAAAAATTGCTCTTGTCGCAAAAGGGCAAATTTATCCAAGGGTGTATAAAAAACAAAGTGCCCGAAAGGGTGGCCAGAAAATTATGGGAATGGATTGAACCCTCGGCTCGCTACTCTTTTAACCGAAGCCATGCGGCTGCCTATGCCACTATTGCCTACCAAACCGCTTTTTTAAAAGCCCACTTTCCAGTAGAATTTATGGCTTCCCTATTAACCTCAAACAAGGCAGATGTTGAGAGGATTGGATTTTTGATAAGAGAATGCAAAAAAATGGGGATTGAGGTCCTGCCCCCTGATATTAATGAAAGTCTGGCGAACTTCACAGTGGTGCCAAACGAAAAGAAAATACGCTTTGGCCTCTCGGCTATTAAAAATGTGGGCTGGAACGTAGTTGAGGAAATTGTTAAAGAACGGAAAGAAAACGGAAGTTATAAATCAATAGCTGATTTTCTTTCAAGAATGGGTCCAAAAACTCTTAATAAAAAATCAATGGAAAGCCTTATCAAGGCAGGCGTTTTTGACAAGCTAAAAGAACGGAAAGAGCTGTTGACAAATTTAGAAAAAATGCTTGACTGGGCAAGAGAAGTCCAAAAAACGAAAAATACCAACCAAAAAGGCCTTTTTGAAGGAATGAATTTTAATAATGAAATAAAATTGGATTCCTCTCCCAAGGCCACCAAGGCAGAAAAGCTCGCCTGGGAAAAGGAATTATTGGGGCTCTTTGTCAGCGCTCATCCTTTGGAGGATTTTGAAAATGTTTTAAAGAAAAAAACGATAGCAATAAGAAATATTGCAAAGGTCCCCTCCCCTTCCCGGTATAAAATAAGAATCGGGGGGGTTATTTCTTCTATTAAAAAAATTATCACCAGAATCGGAAAACCAATGCTCTTTTTAAAGGTTGAGGATTTGACTGACAACATTGAGGTTATTGCTTTTCCTTCAATAATTGAGAAAAACCCGGCGGTCTTCCAGGAAAACAAAATTGTCCTGGTTTCAGGCCGGATTGACAGAAAAACAGGAACATCTAAAATCATTTGCGAAGAGATTGAGGAAATTGTAGAATCTTAACTCCCAAAACCCACAGCTAAAAAACTGTTAGAGGACGGGCCTCTATCCAGCTTTACCTTAACTAGACTAAGCAACTAGAACAAATAAAAAAATAAACAAGATCTAAACCTTATACAAATAAATAAACAAAATATGGCAAATAAAATTGAAACAACAAGACATTCTTTGGCCCATATCCTGGCGGCCGCCGTTAAAAATCTTTACCCTGGGGTTAAATTTGGAATAGGCCCGGCGATTGAAAATGGATTTTATTATGATTTTGAATTTACCAAGCCAATAAATGAAGAAGGTCTTTTGGCAATTGAAAAAGAAATGAGAAAAATAATTAACCAGGGCCTTAAATTCCAAAAAGAAAATGTCAGCAAAAAAAAGGCAAAAGAGATTTTCAAAGACCAGCCCTATAAGTTGGCCTTGATTGAAGAAATGAAAGAATCCCAACTTACAATATATACTCTGGGCGATTTCATTGACCTCTGCAAGGGCCCCCATATTAAAGCAACAAAAGAAATAAACCCAAAGGCCTTCAAATTAACAAAGGTGGCGGGCGCCTATTGGCAGGGAAACGAAAAAAACCCAATGCTCACCAGAATCTATGGGGTCGCTTTTGCTAAAGAAAAGGAATTGGAAAATTATTTCCAACTCCAAAAAGAAGCGGAAAAACGGGACCATCGCATTCTCGGCCAAAAACTGGATCTCTTTATCTTTGACGAAGAAGTAGGCTCTGGACTTCCCTTGTGGAAGCCAAAAGGCGCAGTCCTAAGAAAAATAATTGAAAACTATCTTTACCAAGAACTGAAAAAAGCTGGTTATCTATGGGTGGTCACCCCTCACATTGGAAATCTAAACCTATGGAAAACCTCTGGGCACTGGAACCTTTACCGAGAAAATATCTATTCTCCTATTCAGATTGATGACGAAAAATATCTTATAAAGCCAATGAACTGCCCCTTTCATGTAAAAATCTATAAGTCAAAAATCAGGAGTTATCGCGACCTGCCTATAAAATACGCTGAATTAGGAACAGTCTATCGCTATGAGAAATCAGGAACCTTGCACGGGCTGACAAGAGTAAGGGGTTTTACTCAAGACGACGCTCATATCTGGTGCACCCCCGAACAGCTAAAAGCAGAAACAGAAAAACTTTTGAAACATGGATTGGCTATCTTGAAGACCTTTGGCTTTAAAAACTTTAATATCTATCTTTCTACTAGACCTGAAAAATTTGCCGGAACCGAAAAGGGCTGGAAAAAAGCAACCAATGTATTAAAAGAAATTCTCAAAAAATTAAACCTTAAATTTCAGATTGATCCAGGAGGCGGCGTTTTTTACGGTCCGAAGATTGACATTAAAATTAAGGATGCCTTAAACAGGGAATGGCAATGCACAACAATACAAATTGATTTTAACCTGGCCGAGAGGTTTGATATCACCTTTATCAATAAAAAAGGAAGGAAAGAAAGACCTTATATGCTTCATAGGGCGCTCTTGGGCTCTTTAGAAAGGTTTATAGGAGTTCTGCTTGAACATTATGCGGGCGCCCTTCCCCTTTGGCTCTCCCCGGTTCAAGTCTGGATAATTCCTGTTGGGTCCAACCATAAAAAATACGCAAAAGAAATAACAGGCCAATTACTTGAAAATGACATCCGGGCAGAATTAAAAGATGAAAAAGAAACGGTCTCCAAAAAAATCCGCGAAGGAGAGGTGCAGAAAATCCCTTATTTGCTGGTGGTGGGAGATAAAGAAATAAAGAAAAAATCAGTCAGGGTGCGGCAAAGGGGAAAAGGAGACATTGGTTTAATGGCAAAAAAGAAATTTTTAGAAAAAATTAAAAAAGAAACAGAAAAAAGAATATAAAATAACTACTAGTAAAAAATGCCCGAGGTCTCCCAAGAAACAAAAAACCTAATCAGCTCTTACGAGCAATGGGTCCGGCTCCAAGAGAAAAAAGAAGGTCGGTCCACCATCCATGTGGACGAGATCGCCTCTCGACTGGCCTCTTTTTATGAAAAAATTAGAGGAGTCATTGAGTGGAAAGAAGAACACCTCTTAAAAAGGGCAGCAGTGGAAAGAAGTCTAAAAAGAAGACTCCTTATTAAAACCAATGCCCAAGAACTGGCCGAACCCCTTGTTTTAGAGCTTATAAGAGGAGGTTATTTTCCCAATGATTTTATTGAGGACTCAAAAATCGAAGAGGTCAAAAAGATACTGGAAAAATATATTTATATATTAAACCACAGCCCCAAACCCCCTGAAGAAAAGCTAAAAATCCACCTTTATGACTGGCTCTTGGGTATCTGCGCCTGCGAAATTGAAGCTGTTTTGTCTCCCCCTATCAGAGAGCTTGCCCTTATTGATTATATGACCGAAATAATGAAAAAAAGGATTGAGGTTGGCAGCGGAGGCATTATCCAAAAAACACTGCCCGAACAAGAAAAGGAAATCCAAACCTATATTGCCGTTCATCGGGCCCTTTTCAAACTAGACAATCCTATAGTCAGCTACCATCTCTTGCGAAAAAAATACCCAAGCTGGCAAAACCTTTCCCAAGAAGACCTTGAAGAAATCAGCAAAAATATTTATCAAGTCTGGAAGGAAATAGAAAGCCAGCTCAACCATCCCTTGACTGAGAAGTTTTACAGTCTCTGCGAGAAGTATGACACCTTGTTTTTAATCCTGGGAGACATTATCTCTGAAAATCCCCGAGAAATTTCCAAAATTTTATCCCACCCCGAAACCTTGGAGCAGAAAATCAGGCACTTTTACCAAATAAGGTTGAAAAAATTAAAATCAAAAATAGCGAGGGCGGCCGTTTTCAGCACCATATCAATCTTCCTTACAAAAATGCTCATTGCCTTTGCCATTGAGGTTCCCTTTGATAAATATGTATTAAAAGAATTCAACCCCACCAGCCTGTGGTTTAATCTGCTTATCCCTCCCCTTTTAATGTTTTTCTTGGTCGTCAGCGTAAGAACGCCGAGAACAGAAAATCTGGAAAAAGTGGTTATGGAGGTAATGAAAATAGTTTACAACAAAGAGAGAAAAGATGTTTACCAAATTAAGATTCCCAAAAAAAGAGGGCTGGTTGTGGGCTTTTTAATTTTTATTATCTACCTTTTGACCTTTTTGGTTTCTTTTGGTTTAATCTACACCGGTTTAAGAAAATTAAATTTCAGCCTTTTGTCAATAATAATCTTTATAATGTTTTTCTCTCTTATCTCTTTTGCCGGCTTAAAAATAAGAGAAAGGGCCAAAGAATTGACAGTAACAAAAGAAAAATCCGGGCCCTTAAGTATCCTGATTGACACTTTTTCTCTTCCTTTTTTAAGATTGGGCAGATGGCTTTCCAAACAATGGTCAAGGTTTAATATCGTCGTTGTTTTAATCACTGCCTTTTTTGATATGCCCTTTCATCTTTTTGTGGAATTTCTAGAGCAGTGGCGTTATTTCTTAAAAGAAAAAAAGGGGGAAATTCATTAGAATAAAAATTTGAGGTGGAAGGAAATTAAAAGGAGGAGAAGGAGAAAAAAATAATGACCTCCCCCTCTTTAATTCTCCCTCTTCTTTTGAAGGGGGAGGATAATAGGAGGGGCAGGAAAAAAAATGAACAAATCTTTTCTCTCTCAAATTGATCCAAAAATCTATTCTCTGGTAAAAAAAGAACACAAACGCCAAGAAGAAGGAATTCATCTAATTGCCTCGGATAATTACACCAGCCAGGCTGTGCGGGAGGCAGTGGGAAGCATATTAAGCTGCCGTTATGCTGAAGGATACCCCAAAAAAAGATATTACTCGGGATTGGGCTTTATAGACCAAATTGAACAATTGGCTATTGAGCGAGCCAAAAAATTATTTAGGGCAAATTACGCCAATGTCCAGCCCCATTCCGGGTCTCAGGCAAATATGGCTGTTTATTTTGCCCTCTTAAAGCCGGGGGATAAAATTTTATCAATGCGCATTGACCAAGGAGGCCACCTTTCCCATGGAGCGGCGGTTAACTTCTCGGGCCGATTATACAACTTTGTATTTTACGGGGTAGACAAAAAAACTGAGATGATTAACTTTTCGGAAGTAAAAAAAATAGCTGAAAAAGAAAGGCCCAAGCTGATTATTGCCGGCGCCTCCAGTTATCCAAGAAAAATTGACTTTTCAAAATTTAAAAAAATAGCCCAAGAAATCGGGGCCCTCTTGATGGCTGATATTGCTCATATTGCCGGCCTGGTGGCCGCCGGGCTCCACCCCCACCCTTTCCCCCATTGCCATGTGGTGACAATGACCACTCATAAAACATTAAGAGGAGCCAGGGGAGGAATAATTCTTTCACGAGATAAAAAAATAGCTGAAAAGATAAACAAAGCGGTTTTTCCCGGGCTCCAAGGAGGCCCTCTTGAAAATGAAATTGCTGGAAAGGCAGTCGCTTTTTTAGAGGCCCAAAGAAAAGATTTTTTCAGCTACCAAAGACAAGTGCTTAAAAACGCCAAGGCCCTGGCTGATGTTTTCCTTGAAAAAGGGTTTAGGCTGGTAAGCGGAGGAACAGACAACCACCTTCTTTTGATTGATTTAACTCCCTTGGGGATTTCAGGCAGAGAAGGGCAAGAGGCTCTGGAAGAGGTTAATATATATGTAAACCGCAATGTTATCCCTTATGAGAAACGACCTGCCTGGGAGACCTCGGGCATCAGGATAGGCACCCCGGCTGTAACCAGCAAGGGTTTTAAAGAAAAAGAAATAAGAAAAGTTGGCCTTTTTATTGACAAGGTCTTAAAAAACATCAATAAAAAGGCGGTTAAAAAAGAGATAAAAAAAGAAGTGATAACCCTCTCAAAAAAATTTCCTCTCCAATAAATGGAACTTATTGATGGCAAAAAAATAGGAGATAAAATTCTTTTTGGCTTGAAAAAAAAACTAAGAGGAAAAGAAAAACCCTTGGTGGCTGTTATTTTGGTGGGCCGCGACCCTGTTTCCAGTTTTTATTTGAAGGTTAAAGAAAAAAAGTTTAAAAGGTTTGGCATCAAGATAAAAAAATATCTTTTTGAAAAATCAGCCCCAGAAGAAAAGATTATAAGGACGGTTTCCCGATTAAATAAAAACAAAAAGGTTAAGGGTATTATAATTGAACTCCCTCTACCCCCTTCTTTCTCAACCTCAAAAATTATTTCTTTTATCTCGCCGGAAAAGGATGTTGATGGACTTTTGGAGAAAAGTAAATTTCAGTCCCCTTTTATTCTGGCCATCTGGCAAACCCTAAAAACAACGGGGCAGAATTTAAAAAATAAAAAAATAACAGCTTTGGTAAATTCAAAAATTTTTGGGGAAAGATTAAAAAAATTCTTCAGAAGAAAAGGACTGGCTATGGACTATTTCTTTACCCAAGATAAAAAATTTAAAAGCAAAATAAAAAAAACTGATGTCTTAATTACCGCCCTCGGAAAGCCAAACTTTATTAAAGGAAATATG
>Ga0190334_1001231_pt1 | contig 11339 bp, 9 predicted proteins | sample 48720478_MG_FD_161270 | JGI IMG/M metagenome (GOLD analysis project Ga0190334, IMG submission 161270) | Hydrothermal vent sediment bacterial communities from Southern Trench, Guaymas Basin, Mexico - 4872-04-7-8_MG | ecosystem: Environmental > Aquatic > Marine > Hydrothermal vents > Sediment ...
TGGTCGTTATATTAGGGTCAGGAAGATGAAGGAGCAGGAGGCTGATAATGGTGATCTTGTGGCAGTGTCGGCAGCAATGAATATAGTGGGTGGTTCTTGTGTAGAGACTCTCGACACCAAAGGGACCGATGGTGCAAATGTTCATCTTGGAGGACCGGATACGATAACCGGATATTTTGGCGGCCCTGGAGAACCGAATGATTATCCTCTCAAATGGGTGGATGAGTTTTTATACTACTACACAAACTATGGGGTGAAGCAGGTTTTAAATATCAATCCAGGTACTGTGCTGATTGGATATCTTTTATACAAGATTGGTATAAATATAGAATTTAAGATATCTGTTTTCATGGGTAACGACAATCCATATTCCGTACTCTGGACACTTATGACAGCAAAACTTTTCACAAGAGAGGATGGAACAACACCGCTGGTTGGTTTTAATTTTTCAAATTCTGTAAATAATGAGACAATAGAATTGTGTAGTTTAATAAGAGCAGCTCTTGACTTAGAGGATAAGGTTCGGTTCGAACATCACATAACTGAAACATGGAAACACATTGTTCGACAGCCATACGACAGGACAGAAGAGCTTCCTCTTGTGGCTAAAAAAGTCAAAAATATAAGCGCCAAACATGAGGGTGGTGCTCCAGAGGTGGAGGAGAAGAGAGATTATCCATCAGACATTCTTGACTATTTCAAATCAAAGGAGGAAATTATCGAACAGGGCATAATGGAGAAGATGGAGCAGAACTATCTCGACAAGCATAGATCCATGAATCGCACTGCACGAGTCTTAATTGAAAATGGTGTTGATGTGATTGCTGCAAGAAATCTACATTATCGATAAAACCAATGGAGGATTGCGATATGGCTCATACTTTCAAAGAGTTGAAGGGAATGACAAAAGCAGAGCTGAGTGAGATAGCAAAGAACATTGAACATGAGGCTGTTAAGGGATACACTCAGATGAACAAGGAGCACCTTCTGGAAGCAATCTGTAAGGCACTGAATATTGATATGTATGAACATCATAAGGTTGTTGGTATAGATAAGGCAAAGATAAAAGCAGAGATAAAAAAATTGAAAAAGCAGAGAGACAAGGCCATTGCAGATAAGGATCATAAAAAGTTGAAGGAGGTGAGGAAGCAGATTAAAAAGATGAAAAAGACGCTGCGCCGAGCACTGGTCTAATATTGAATTAGATGGTATTTAAAAAATTTTTTACGGCTCAGAGATCTGCCCAAAATTTAAAAGCAGGGTCTTGAGCCTTTGTTGCAGGATTTCGTATGAAAAATATTTTGATGCTATTTTGAAATTCTTCTCGACCATCTCTTTTCTTCGTGAAGGATTTTCAAGCACTTCCTTAATCTTTAATATTACATCATCATTAACATAATTGTTCATGGTTATTACATCGAATCCATATGGTTCGATGTCCTGTTGAAAGATAGAATATCTGTTAACCAGGATTGGTTTTTTAAAGAAGATCGCCTCTAAAAAAGCGTTGCCAAATCCTTCGAATGTGGAAGGGTATGTTATAAAGTCTGCATGGGGATAAATGTCCCAGATCGAGTACTTTTTGTTTCCGTTTTTATCCTTTCCTCTTTTAAGATCAAACAGATCCGGTCTTATTACTGGCTTTACATCGAGAAGCTCTGCATAACTGAGAACTCTCTTGAAATATGATTTGCCTTCATCTCTGGATGAGTGTGTTATCACGAGTTTGATTTTTGGATTGTTCAACCTGTGTATCACCTCTATTGTTCTTTCTATTCCCTTTCTTTCTATTATTCGTGTTGGCTGCAGGAAGATTATTTCATCTTTTTTAATGCCGAGCTTCTCTCTTAGATCCTTATTATAATCGTCTATTTCTAATGGCCTTTTCTTATAATCAAATACATTTGGTATTATCATTGAGGAGATGCCTCTCCTGTAGCTCAACATCTTGCGGGCCTCTGTATTTATGACAACATGAATCAGCGAATAAAGACTCGGGGGAAAGGCCATGTTGATGTAGTCATTGACACAGTTGACCATAAACCTCTGTCTCTCCCAGTAAAAGTCGTGATGATGCCCCACCGAAGGGATATTGGTCTCTGCTATTACTTCTGTAATGGCCAGACCAAAAGGAATGTTCAACGGGATCGAGATGGCATTTTCAACTATGAGAAGATCTATTTTGAATTTTTCTATGAATCTATAGAGATGTTTTTTCAGTTCACATCTTATTTCATGGATCCTGTCTGTTAATTCGCATTTCCTTGTTTTTATTCCATAGAATTGTCGATTGAGTTCATCGATTGTTGGATGCCTGAAAAATGCAATAGGCTCTATCATGCTTTTCTCAGGATTCCAGTCTGAGAGTCCTGAGAAAAAGTAGCACTGAAAACCCATTCTCTCGAGAACCTCCACCCATTTTGCAGTCTCGAGTGAGACTCCATCTGTTCCTTGAAGTCTGGTAGATACTATGCCTATATTTTTGATTTTTATAGTTCTATACATATCTATACCCCGATACAGTTTTTAAGTTGTATCAATTCTGTCAGGATGATGTCGGGTTCGATACCCTTAACTCTTCTGTCATTTTTATGGATCCTTAAGGATCGTTTATCACCTGCAAAGAGTGCCGTCTTAAATCCGGACTCTTTAGCAGGTATTATGTCGTTAATCATATCGTTGCCAACATATAGAACCTCTTTTGGATCTATGTTTTTCTTCCTTAGAGTCTCTTTTGCCCTGAGATACATATGTTTTGATGGTTTTGCATGGCCGTATTCAAAAGATAGATATATTAGCTCCCTATCAAAACCAAGCTGGTAGAGAGTGTGGTCAAGGAGAGCAGGGAAATAGAGTGGAGTAAAGAACTGACCGTTTGAAATAGTGCCCAATAAAATTTCCATATTATAGAAGTAGTCTAAGGTCTCTCTTAAAAATGGCATTGTATAGACAGGATTTATGATCATCTCGAATCTTAGAGTAAACTCTTTTAATTCTTCTGTATCCTGAATTGGCAGTACGATTCTCCACATCTCCTCATAACGCACTTCTGGATGATCTACTCCTCTTTTCTTTAATTCACTATGGGTGGCCTTGACCATCTCGATAAAACCATTCTGAATTTTTTCTGCGTCTTCCCTTATTTTAAATCTTTTTAAAAGCCTCTCTATCTTGTCTTTTTTGCCAGTCTCCATCATTCCTATATCGCCTGAAGAACTAATGAGCATTGTTCCATATATGTCAAATAGCACTGCCCTGATGCTATCGAGTTTTTTATAAATTGGCTTTATGTTTGTTGGAATTGGCCTTAGGGGGTATGATCCCGATTTTATTATTCTTATCAGCCTGTCATCCGTTTGATCCATTTTTCCACCGAAGCATGCTGAAATTCTTTAAGTCGAAAAACTCTTTTAAGACAACCTTTTTGTCTATTCTCTGTTCTACAGCAACATCTCTTACCTTCTCATATATTCTGAGAAGTCTTTTCTTATAGTCTCTGTCTCCATAGTAGTTTCTTACGATTCTATTGTTGTGTTCGATTATTTCTGGATCGGGTGTAAAATTTTGTAGTTTTGCTATCCATGGATTGTATTCTAATGTTTTATTTTTTAATCTTTGACTAGACATTATTTTGAGTATTGCTTCACTCTGGAAATCTTCACTCAGATATTTAAAATCGATGCGGTCGTTTTTTATTATCCATTCAAAACCATTCTCTATCTTTTTTTTACTAATTCTATGGTTGAAACCATTTGCATAGAGAAGTACCATTTTTTCCCACTCTTTGAAGAACCCATTAACATCAAAACACTCGATAGGTATGTCAAATGATGAATAGAGGTGATCCATCTTTACCCCTTTATTTGCAAAGTCGTTGCATACATGAGGAAGCGATCTTCCAAAGACCATCTTGCTTGCTGTCCACGGTTCAAGAAATGTAAATCCAAATCCTTCGTTGATGCTTGTTGTGATCATATATTTTGCATTTCTGACGAGCTCGATGAAATTTGTCTTGAGCGCAACGTCGAGTCGAACATTAATATTTTGGGTCTTTATAAATTTTTTCCACTCTTTGTAGATATTGTAGTCGTCGGGACTGTTGGGTGGCAGTGTTATACCAATGGTCTGATCTTTATCGAGGAAAAGGGAGAGGAGAATGGCTTCGCCAATATTTTTTCTTCTAATGGCTCTTACCGGATAGAGAATGAGACCATTGTTTGATAGGCTGTCAATATTAAAAGGGGTCACTTTGTTTTCTAATAAATGAACACCCTCCTTCTTAAGACCGGCCTTTCTAAGAATTTTGTAATCTCTCGAGTTGATTACTCCATAATGAGCGTTGTGAACATATTCTTCTTCAGAATATATATGGGGCCTTCCGTCTTCTGCAAAGTCGTGGATCTGCAGAAAAAGGTGATAGCCCCTTCTGTTTAAAATGTTCAGTGCTCCTGTCAGTTTTCTGTTCTTGCCAAGAGTGGGATTGTGTACATGAAGTATGTCACATCCTCCGGGCCACTTTTTACCTACAGCCTCCTCGATAGAGTCGGCAAGCTCCTCTGCATCGGATTTTCCTCCCAGTTCGGATTCATATGCAAGCAGAGGCACTGTGATTATCTCTGTTCCAATATCGCGATCTGGAGGCTGGGATGTCAGCGCAACCGTTTCACATACATCGTTTATGGTGGATATCTGACTCTTTATGACCGATGTCACACCGCCCGGGCGCAGGTGGTAATGTAGGAAAGCAATCCTCATTTCGTGTCCTTCTTCTTAGAGTCGAGCGAAATTCCAAATTTTTTTCTATATTCAGCAATCTCGATCATCGGGGGCCTTTCCTGTTCTTTGATTTGAAAGATTCTTGGCATATAGGAACTAACAGAGGCTTGGTACTGAATCATTGTGTTGTGTAGCTCCTTATTTATTGTGATGAATTCCTGCCTTTCCAGCCTTCTTAGAAAGGTTTGAAGAATGCTGAATGACATTCTGCCCAGTGCCAGAGTGTCCTGATTTCTATGAACACGTCTGTCCAGATCTACCTGGGCAATTACATCGAGTCCCCATTTCTCATAGAGTTCCAGCAGCATGCTGGTTTCAATCCCATATCCAATTGGAAATGTCAATTTGTCAAATATTGAACGGTATCCCGCATATTCTCCAGAAAGAGGCTGAATTATTTGTGTAAGTTCTGGATACAGGAGAGAAAAAAGAGGCCTTATTACAAGTTCCGTAACACGGCCTCCACCAGATGGTCTTATCATCTTTGAATCTACTGTGATAGGTCTGTCGTAAAATGCCTTTGCGAATTTTATATTATTCATTAGAAGCAGAGGGCCGAGAAGTCCATAGCCAAATCTATGATGTATGTTTTTTATATCTGCATCAAGATAGATGATTATGTCGCCCTTTGCAACATATAGAGCCTTCCAGAGATTTTCACCCTTCCCACTGTATTGATTCTTCAGGTTTGGAAGGATTTCATTCGATACATATACATCTGCACCATATTCTTTTGCTATTTTTCTTGTATTATCTGTCGATCCTGAATCTATTACAAGGATCTCATCGATTAGAGGGTACTTCAGCATGAGTTCTGAACGCATTATTATTATTTCCTTTGCGATTGTCTTCTCCTCATTCAGTGTTGGAAGACAGAGAGATATCTTTATGTTCTTTTTCTCCTTTATATCTACGAGTTTTCTAATGTTGGAAAATTGGGAATGATGAAATGTATTCTTATTGAGCCATTTTTCATTCATCACAGACTCCTCGATCGATGGCTGTTATTATGCCTATTAATTGCGCTATTCCCCTGTACATAGAATCAATGTTGATGCGTTCATCCTCCTGATGGTAGTTTTCGCCATTTGCAATACCGATTGTGATTGCTGGTATTTTGTTATGGAGAAACACGGATAGCTCAGATTCGCTCGATTCTATCATGGGTTTTATGCCAAGAGCATCCATTACCTGAATAGCAGACTTGACAAGAGGATGGTGATATGTGAGGGAGGCTGCTTTTACATTGTTTATTTTAATAAGATCAATTTTTGCACCGTATTCCATTGACAGTTCTGTGCATATCTCTTCGATCTTATAGTAGGTCTCCTCAACCATTTTGTCGGAGTCGCTGTGGATCTCGAAGCCGAGCTTGGCAAAGAGCGGAATGTCTCCATGCTGAACACCACCTCTGAATTTTCCGATTATAATTTCTGTCTTTGGGCGCTGCGGAAGACGGATTTTCAGCATGTTGTTTATTATCTCGTTTGCTATTACGATTGCATTTACACCATGTCTTCTGTCCCATCCCAGTGCCACAGGTACTCTGCATTCTACCTCTGCCTGGACCATGCCTTTTGAGTAGTAGTTCAAACGTCCCTTTATTCCCCCCTCAATACAAACAGCACCTCTGAGCGGATGTTTCCAGAAAGATAGTACCTCTCTGATGCTTTTAAGATTGTTTTCCCTCAGAGATTCAGGAAGGCCTACAAGTATCAGGTCGGATTGAAATTGGATTTTAAGCACCTTCAGTATGTCCGGAATCGACATTAAAACACCTACACCGAGAGAGTTGTCAAGCAGCCCCGGCCCTATGATCTGTTCGTTTGTGATTGAGTAGTGGAATTCGTGATCACTCTCAAAGAGTGTATCCATGTGGGCAACAAGCATTATTGGAGGTTTGGTTTTTGATTTGCCCTTGATTATGGCATAGGGATTTCCGTAAGAGTCCATTGTACATTCATCTGCATTGGCATCACTCAATCTTTCTAAAAATATTTCTGTTCGCTCTAAGTAGTCAAAGTCGCTCTTTGTTTTTCGAGAATATGGAGTCTGGCCTATTAGAACAATGTTTGTAAGGATTATTTCCCTTATCGATTTTGTTTTCTCAACATAGAGATTTAAATTTTTTAAAAATTTCTTCATTGTTCCTTTAACCATAAAATTTCGTATGGGTTTACTATTATCTGGTTTGATCTGACAGGTTGATCTGTAATCAGGTTTTTTAGATTCCCGCGGCCGGTCATTCTGTTCAGCCTGAGATCTACAGGTTTTGATGATACATTTGTAAGCGAGAGGATCTCTTCACCTTCGTACTCTCTTCTTATTGCAAAGATTTTTGGATCGATCCGCATTATCTCAAAATTCCCATTTGGATGAAATACTTTTTGTGACCTTCTGATCATTAGCAGTCTTCTGTATTTGTAAAATACTTGACTGCAAAAACTATACCTGTCATTGAGAAGCTTCATCAAATCATTGAGCATGTGTTTTTTCCGATTTATGGCTCTTGGTTTTCCGCATTTTTTAACACCTTCTGTCCAGTTGCGCGAACCAAGAAGACTGTTGATATAGACTGCCGGGACCCCTGGAAGCGCAAGCTGAATGGCCTGAGATGCCAGAAATCTATTAGCAAGAAGATCATCATTACCGGTTCCTTTTGAGAGTGCATCGATATATGTAATATTCAATTCATAGGGCAGTGTTGATCCATTTCTGTTGCTTCTTACGGAGACTGTTCCTCCATTTTCTTCTGTTTTTTTAATCATTTCCTCTATTTTCTGTTCTGATACAATACCTTCTATGGGCCGAATTCCTATTCCATCATGAGAGGCAGTAAAGTTAAGAAATGTGGTCTGCTCTGACGGCGTTTTGAGTGCTGAAGTCCACTCATTGATTATGGTGGTATCCTCTGAGATGAATGTATAGAGTAGAAGTGGGGGGAGAGTAAAATTGTAGATCATCTGAGCTTCATCATGTCCATTTCCAAAATAGGTTATGTTCTCTCTGTGGGGAACGTTTGTCTCTGTAACAATGATCCCTTCTCTCCTTACTTCATTGAATATTTTTCTCAACAACCTGACGATAATGTGTGTTTGTGGAAGATGGATGCACTCTGTTCCGATCTCCTTCCAGAGGTAAGCAATTGCGTCGAGCCTGATTAGTGATGCCCCTCTTTGAGAGTAATAGAGAAGAACATCAACTATTTTTATCAGAGTGTCGATGCTTTTGTAATTTAAGTCTATCTGATCACTGCTGAATGTTGTCCACAGGTGTACATTTTGGCCATTGTATTTTGTAAATTGTGTGAGTAGTGGACTCGAGCGAGGTCTTGTTACCATAGAGAGATCTAGATCAGGGTCTACCTCGATAGCTATTTTTTCGAACCCTTTTTCTCCTGCAAGATATTTTCGAAACCATATGCTACGTGAAGATATATGATTCAACACAAGATCGAACATCAATCTGAAGTTGCTGCCAATACTATTGATGTCGTTCCAGTCGCCATATTCAGGATTGACACTCTTATAATCGATGACAGAAAAGCCGTCATCCGATGAAAAGGGAAAGAATGGCAGAATGTGAACTGTTGATATGCAATTCTTTAGATGTTTGCATAAGAAGCTGTGGAGCGTTCTGAGAGGCTTCTCACCATCTTTTCTAATTATATCGGGATAGGTAATTAGCATTATATCTTTTTCCGAAAAGTATGAATCGTTTGTATTTTTTACACCTCTCTGTTTTTCTATCATCCTACAGATTTTGATACAGCCGGCTTCTGCCTCTTTTCTGTTGTAGAGATGGTTCAGCAGATTTTTAATCTCATCCTTGAAGCTCACAGAACACTCCAGATTTTAACAGTTGCCTATCTGTCCTCAACAGGAAGAAACATCGGATCCCAGGGATGAAGAAGTATTGGTTTTTGTTTTCTGACTTTCAACACTCGTGGCGACACATACTTTTTATGCACAACGAGCCTGAATCCATACTCATCAAACCATCTGTCTGTCATTGTAAGAAATCCGTTGTGTCCAGCACCCTTACCCCAACTGTTTTCAAGGAGCCACTTTACCGGCCTTCCCGATTTAGATGTGTCGACTCCAACAAGAGCCATTCCATGAGTCGATCCGCTCGAATATGTTAATATCCTTTCGGACTTGTTCATTCCAAAGTGTATGCCGTAGAGTGATTCATAATCGTAATTATCCACGCTGAGTATTCCATTTTTTCTGTCGAGTTGCTTTCCAACATCGCAAGAGAAGTACATTGGCTCGCCATTGATTAGTGAGAGTTTGGCAAATTTTTTCAGTACATCGTTTGGAAGGTTAATATATGTCCAGTCAAATGCCTCAAACACATCTCGATCATACTCTATTTTATAGAGTTTGTAATATGGGCGGGTCGGATCGTTCATCATCATTACATAGTCTTCGAGGTCGACGTCCACTGTCTTGTGGAAGAATTCCAGCGGTGTATAGGTCATGGGTTCACTGAGAGTGCCGTCTTTATTCTCATATCTCCATGTAAACTTTTCTGGAGGTTCTCCGAGATGAAATACAAGAAGTTTGTAGATTTCTTCAAGCATTTTTATCTTTTCTCTTCTGAGTTCATCTATTGTTTTTCCCCTCTTAGCCATCTCTCTCAGACGAATCCCATGTTCGCGAAGCTTCTGCCTCAAGATGTTTCTCATTGCAGATGTGTTTTCGCTGTGAAATGATTCTGGCATTACACTTTTGGGCACAAGACCATATTTTTTTATGATTGCCACTGCCATGTTCCACACTCCACCGTCGCTAATCGGATTCTTGAAGAGCCATTCCACTCTCCTGTCTTTCAAATCCAGATTTGTTGTTTTTATGACTCCTTCGAGAAAGAGATTTGCCTTTTCGAATTGATCCCAGAAAAATGAGAAGTTTTCAGAAAATTCGAAACTACCCATATTGAATTTTTCCCTCACTCTCTGTCTCAAAATATTCAGGCTTGTGAAGAGCCAGCAGCGGCCAGAGGATTTCTGGTTTGTGATTCCCTTTATATCTAGTTTAACCGCAAAGTGGTGATCGATCTTTCCGAGATTTGTTCTGTTGTGCACTAGGTTCTTTATATTGTTGCTGCTCACAGCATTCATAATGCCCCTTGTTTCTCCCTCGAATACTATTGAAGATCGTATATTTTTCAGGATTGCATCCGTTATTGCTCCCTCTTTTGTTTCCTGTGCAGGTACCGGGAGATTAAATGTCAGCAGTGCAATTAGAATGAGAATAATGTATCTTTTCTTCATTTTCTAACTCCTTTCGTTTAGGTTCATAAAAAAATCGATCTTAAATTTATTCTTTGATAATCCCGATATCAGATGATACAGGGCAAAGAGTTCCATTGAGAAAGGAATATATCCAAGATAACCAAGAAGAGGCATTTCGAATAGGTGGCAAAAATCTACATGAGGAGTCCTGTATACCCATTTGGGATATGAAAGATAGTTCCACATCTCCCAGAAGAATCCGCATATCAATACACCAATCCATAATGAGATGAGGGGACGCCAGTCTCCTTTTGAGAGGTAGTCCAGAAGTGTGGGATTTTCAGTCAGGATATTTATTGGTTCGATGATCAGATAGATTGAAAGCCACAAGAGCGGATAAAAATAGTCAGGCATCAATAGTACAGCAGATAGAGAGGCTGTTCCGATGATTATAAACAGTACTGCAACTTTTTTATTTTTAGATATGCTTGCTCCCCTTTTTAAACCTCTTATCCAGCTCGAGGTGCTGATAAGTTCTGATGTTGTGAATACTGACGGCATTACCGTCGAGAAGTTAATCGATGCATAGACAAAAAACTCGATATTGGAAAAGTAGTTTTTTCCTTGATAGAACCAGTTGTTTGTGCGGTGATTAATAAGCTCAAACAGCCACCATCCAGGAATTGATATTAAAAACATGAAAGCAAATTTCACCGGATTTCTAGAGATAAAAGATGAGCCGCTCCTGAAGTAGAGAAGTCCATCAACAGTTAGGCAATATCCAAGCCAGAGAGGAAAAAATAAGAGATGGGTTCTGAGCCCCGGCAGTGACCAGTTTAGAATCCAGAAGAGAATTGTTAGTGTTAATCCAACGATGAGCTGAGGAGAGAGTTTTCCCTTATTTAGTATGTTGCCTTTTTTCTCAATCATTTATTTTACTTCAGTTACTGTATGGTTATATATTTAACTTCTTATAAAATACATAGTTTATCGGAAAAAGGCAACAATTCATTTCAGGCTTCTTTTTATTGGTTGATTTTATTTAAAGTAATTTTATATTGTTTGTTAAAGAAGTATTTCAATTACACTGCTCTATAAAGAAGGGAGAAGTGATGAAGAGATATAGTTTTGCTGTCATACTGATCTGTTTTCTCTTTATGAAAGAATTGGTATTGGCACAGCAGGATGTGATAGATGGATTTAGCTTTAAAGAAAATAGCATCAAACTTGAACGTCTTGCCCAGCCAAACACGCCCTTTGATAAGGTAGGTCGAAGATTTGCCATGCTTGGATTTGAGGATGGTTCATTCGAAGCCTGGGCTTA
>Ga0190334_1001233_pt1 | contig 11313 bp, 7 predicted proteins | sample 48720478_MG_FD_161270 | JGI IMG/M metagenome (GOLD analysis project Ga0190334, IMG submission 161270) | Hydrothermal vent sediment bacterial communities from Southern Trench, Guaymas Basin, Mexico - 4872-04-7-8_MG | ecosystem: Environmental > Aquatic > Marine > Hydrothermal vents > Sediment ...
CGAGCTTTACAGAATGAACGCATATGATTTATTACACCCGGATGATAGAATGAGAGTTTATGAGATGGGAATGCGCAGGATCCGTGGAGAAAAAGTCCCCGACATTTATAGTGCCAGAATTATAACCAAATCCAAGAAAGTAAAACATTTAGAATTTTCTGTTTCCTTGATTACAGTCGGGGGAGAAAGGGCAGTTCTGGGCGCTGTGAGAGACATTACAGAACGGAAAATGCAGGAGCGAAAGCTGAGAGAAAGCTACGAGAAAATTTACAAGATTTTGAATCAGACCGTAACTTCTCTTGCTTCCACAGTGGACTTTAAAGACAACTATACTGGAAAACATCAGAAGAGGGTCACCATGCTTGCAATGAAGATTGCAGAAAAACTGGAATTAGAGGAAGATAAGAAAAATGCCTTACAATTTGCATCTGCGATGCATGACATAGGGAAACTTGGAATACCTACAGATATTCTTATAAAACCGTCTAAACTCACGGATAAGGAATTTGAATTTATTAAAATGCACCCCCAAATAGGATACCAGATAGCCCAGCAAATAGACTTCCCATGGCCTGTGGCTGAAATTATATATCAGCACCATGAAAGGCTAGATGGTTCTGGTTATCCACGAGGTCTCACAGATGATCAGATTTTAAAAGAAGCCAAAATTCTTGCAGTAGCAGATGTTGTAGAGGCAATGTGTTCACCCAGGCCCTATAGACCTGCATTGGGCATTGATGCAGCTCTGGAGGAAATAGAGAAAAACAAGGGAAAACTGTACGATTCTGAAGCTGTAGATGCATGCATTTCTTTATTCAAAGATGAAGGGTTCTCTCTCACTTAGAGTTTCTTGTCCACTTTTCATACAGGTTTTATAATCTTTCTATGAAAAAGATTCTTCTCATTAGACTTTCTTCACTGGGAGATATTGTCATACTTTCATCTGCTCTTGAATACTTAGAAGGGAAAGCAATGGTGGATATTGCACTTTACGAGCAATTTGCAGATATCTATATGGACGACCCTCGAATAAGAAAAATTATACCCATTCCTCGCACCATTAAGGGTAAGATAAAAGCATTTAAACAGATAAGAGAGGAAAAGTACGATGTGGTAGTGGACTGTCATAAGAAATTTTATACAATCTTGCTTTCTCGTACAGCAAGGACATGTAAGCGAATATCAATAAAAAAGAACAGCCTCAAGAGAAGGATGGCGGTCTGGTTTAAGAAAGAAATCGTAGAAAGGCCTCTTTATATGACTTATATTGAACCACTTGTAGCCCTTTTCAAAGAAAAAAAATATCCTGTGCCAAAATTAGTAGCCATGAAAAAACCCCCTTTTGATATTGAGGGTAAATATGCTGTGTTTGTTCCAGGAGCGAGTAAAAATACTAAAAAATGGCCCAGGGAATATTTTTTGCAACTTGCAGAGATGACATACAGAAAACTCAATATAAAACCTGTTTTTGTAGATGCACAACCATTGAATATCAGACTTAGCTTTCTCATAGACCTTGGGGGAAAGACTAATCTCAGAGAACTTGCTTATATATTGCATGGAGCAGAATTTGTTGTAAGTAATGATACAGGACCAGCTCATATGGCGGCTGCACTCTCCACCCCTCTTTTTGTAATCTTCGGATCTACCATACCTGAATTCGGGTTCAGGCCAGTTAGCGAAGCTCCGGTTTTCTTATTCGAGAGAAAACTTAGATGCAGGCCCTGTTCCTTGCACGGGAAAGACAGGTGCCCTCGAGGAGATCTACTGTGCCTTAAAGATATTAAGCCTGAAGAAGTATTTAGAAAAATCGAAGAATTCCTATCATGGAGAAATTTGTAAGAATTACCGAAACAATTGGAATAATTTTGTCTGTAATAATTTATATAACCACCGGGTCCTTAAAATATGCACTTCTTTTTTTCGGGGGCATTTCACTGATTGTAGCGTTTTTTCAAGGGTTTTACTTTCTCGGTAAAAAAAGATAAATTGTTCAGCCCTTCTGCATTAGAATTAAAAAATGGCGGTAGCAGCTAGTCTCTTATCTGCTTTTTTGGGTGGACTTGTTCCAGTTTTAATAAAAAGAGGAGCAGAAGAATTACCCGCTACACTGGTGACGTGCCTTAAATTTAGCACTGCTTTTGCATTTCTCCTTGTATCGGTGGGTATTTTTCATCCAGAATACTTTCAAGAAATCACTTTAAGAGCACTCACAATAGCTGTAATAACTGCTCTCATAGGCCCTGTGATAGCTTGGGCTTTCTATGTTAAAGCCATGAGTTCTTTGGATGTTACCTTCGTACACCCCATAGTTAATTCCTATCCCGCACTCTCCATAATTCTTGATCTGATATTCTTTAAAATAAAACCTCAAATACCGGCTCTTCTCGGTTTCGCCTTGATAGTGACAGGAATTACCCTTATCAGAACAACTTACAGAAGATTTAAAGAGATCCGAGCACTGTATTTTATCTTTCCATTCTTCACAGCAATCCTCTGGGGAACAACATCTTTCCTCTTCAAAATTGCACTACTTGATATCAATCCCATATTGATGAGTTTGCTTCGTTCCTTTTTTGCATCTCTCTTTCTATGGATTTTCAATTTAACAAAATTAAAAACACGCTCGTTTAATCTTCCAAAATTTCATCTATTTAAAATTGGACTCGCAGGTCTCATAGGAGATGTATTGGGGATCTCGCTTTATTTCTTTGCTATATCTAAGGCTCCCTTATACATAGTTCTCCCCCTTACCGCTACAAGTCCCTTCTGGAGTGCTTTAATGTCAAAAATATTTCTAAAAGAAAAAATAACACTTACAAGGATTCTGGGAATTGCTGGAGTGGTTTCAGGCGTTATATTTATTGTATTATCAAGATAAATTTAGCTCACCTTTGAAAACATATTCTGGTTTTCCTGTGAAAAATATTGAATTTCCTTCTTTTCTTATGATTAATATCCCGCCCCTGGAGATGAAGGATACCTTCTCATCTACCAGACCGAGAGCATAAATTATCATAAAACTGGAAAGGGCTCCTGATGCACAGGAAAGGGTCTCCCCTGCCCCCCTCTCCCATATACGATGAATTACTTCACTTCTTGAATTAATGGTAATAAAATCTACATTGGTGCCTTCAGGAAAAAAATTGCGCTTCTCTATTTCGCTCGCCTTCTTGAAATCAACGTCAGGATTTATTAATACAAAATGTGGATTTCCAAACCCCCTTGTATAATAACCCTGAATTTTCCTCTTTCCAAGGAAGATTGTAATTTTTTCAAATTTAAAATCCTTAATTTCAAAACGTACTATTATCTTCTCCTTAAGAATGATTTTTGCTTTTTTGCCCTTTGTAGCTACTTCTACGGAACCGCTTTGCCTTTGTGAAATCCTCAGGAACTCACCATACGCAAGTAGTGCATTTCCACAAATTTCAGCCTCACTCCCATCAGGATTAAAAAATCTCAGGAAATTATGCTCCATATTATAAATAACTAAAATATCACCACCTACTCCAAAATGTCTGTCCAGAATTCTTGTAGCCACTCCACTCAGATCGACATTTTTTACATCTTTTTCATCTATGAATACAAAGTCGTTTCCTTGGGATTGAAGCTTATGAAATGAAATCCGCATCAAGATATCCTTTAGACTTCATCCAGCGATCATTATAAATTTTTGAAAGGTATTTAAAGCCGGAGTCAGGCAAGAGGGTAACTACAATAGAATTAGGAGAGGCTTCTTTATATACCTTAATGGCACCCCACACATTCGCTCCAGAAGACCCCCCTACAAAAAGTCCTTCCTCCCTAGCAAGCCGTCTTGCCATAAGGAATGCATCCTTATCTTTAATTTGTATTATATCATCCACAAGAGAAAAATCTACAGTAGGAATTATGGCATCATCTCCCAGACCTTCTATTTCATACTCTCCATATTTTCCGGGTCTACCTGTTTTAAAATAGTCATAGAAAACAGAGCCCACTGGATCTATAGCAATACATTTTATATTTTGATTTCTCTCTTTGAGAAATTTTGCAATGCCTGTAAAACTTCCACCCGTTCCCAATCCCGCTACAAAATGAGTGATTTTGCCCTCCGTATCCTCCCATATCTCCTTCGCTGTGGTTTCATAATGGGCCATAGGATTATCCATATTCTCATGCTGATTCACATAAAAAGCATTTGGAGTCACCTCTGCAAGCCTTCTGGCTACTTCATTCCTGGATTCTGGAGAACCATGTTTAGCATTCCCCGGACATACGATTACTTCAGCCCCTAAAGCTCGGAGATGGTCTAACTTTTCCCGAGATACCTTTTCCGTCACAGTTAATATAACCTTAAAACCTCTAACGGCTCCGTACATTGCAAGTGCAACTCCAGTATTTCCAGAGGTGGCTTCCACAATAGTTCCGCCCTCTTTTAATTCTCCTCTCTCAAGAGCTTTCTCAATCATATAAATGGCAAGACGATCTTTAATACTCCCACCGGGATTAAGGAACTCGGCTTTAGCAAGTAATAGTTTATTATCCAAGGGAGAGATCACTTTCTGTAACCTCACCAGCGGAGTATTCCCTACAGCCTCAAGTATATTTTCCAAATATTTCATAAAAAAATTCGAAGCGGAGAGGGTGGGATTCGAACCCACGGTACCCCGGCTAGGGGTACAACGGCTTAGCAAGCCGCCGCCTTAAACCACTCGGCCACCTCTCCGTAACGTAGTTGTAATAATTTAATGTTTTCTGAAGAGATTATCAAGTTCTTCCAGTGAAACCAGCACCTTGCGTGCTTTTGTACCCTCCTGGGGACCTATTACCCCAATCTCTTCAAGCTGATCAATAATTCTAGCTGCCCTAGCAAAACCAACTTTTAACTTTCTTTGAAGCAAAGTAGCTGATGCTTTCCCTTCAAGAACCACGAGTTTTGCTGCTTCTTCTAAAAGAGAATCATATTCCCCTTCAACTTCCTGTATTTCTTCAACTTTCTCCAATGGCACTTCAAGCATCTCTGGAATCATCCTGTAATAATTTGTCCGTATTTCTGCAATTCTTTTTCGCACTTCTTCCTCTTCAAGTCCTGTTTCCTCCAAAAGAAAATCAATGAGTATGTTTTCCCTCTCATCCAGCCCAGGTTCATCAATTCTTATCATAGGAATGTGAAGATTCCGTTCCACGAGTTCCTTCACAATTTGATACCCGCCCTCCATCTCTGGGAAATATTCGGGAAGCAATCCTGCAATATAATCGATGGTAAGAGTCTTTGTAATTTCTTTAGTCTCCTCTTCAGAAACAAAGGGACCATGAAGTCTCAATAATTCAGAAGTGCCAGGTGGTATAAATAGCATATCTCCTCTTCCCAGAAGCTTCTCGGCGCCCATCTCATCAAGTATAGTTCTCGAATCTACTTTGGAGGGAACTTTAAAAGCTATTCGAACAGGGAAATTAGCCTTTATCATACCGGTTATCACATCCACTGAGGGTCTCTGAGTAGCAACTACCAGATGAATCCCCACAGCTCTGGCCATTTGAGCCAGTCTTGCAAGGGGTTCTTCAATCTCCCTCCCTGTGGTGAGAATAAGATCTGCAAATTCATCAATTATAATAACAACATAAGGTAGTAATTCTTCTCCTTTCTCTTTTGCTCTCTTATTGTGACTCTCAATATCCCTTACTCCGTCCCTTGCGAAATGTCGATACCTTATATCCATCCACTTCACGGCACTTTTCAGTGCTTCAACTGCAAGCTTTCTGTCCTTTACAACAGGCAGCATGAGATGAGGGATTCCTTCGTAATAGGAAAGTTCTATCCTCTTTGGATCAATCAGTAAAAATCTTACTTCTTCTGGTGTTGCTCTCAGCAAAACGCTCGTAATGATGGTATTTATACATACAGATTTGCCACTACCTGTGGCACCTGCAATAAGAAGATGCGGCATCTTTGAAAGGTCGGCATAGACGGGATTACCGGCTGTGTCTACACCTAGAGCGAATCCCAAGGGAGATTTCAATTTTCTAAATTCCTCTCTCTCAGCAAGCTCTCTAAAATACACTATCCTTCTCTTTCTGTTAGGGACTTCTATACCTATAAGCCCCTTCTCCGGGAGCGGAGCCACAATCCTGATTTTATTTGATTTCATCCTAAGGGCCAAGTCATCAGCAAGATTGACTATCCGGGATAACTTAATACCCGGAGCTGGTTCATACTCATAACGGGTTACCACCGGACCTGGATAATATGCAACCACCCGTCCATCAACGCCAAATTCCTTTAACTTTTCTTCAATGAGCTTTTTATTTTTTTCACACTCTTCCCTGTCCACTGTAGCTTCTGCCACGGGCACCTTATTCAACAATTTAATGAGTGCCTCACCAGAAATTGCAGGGTACACATATGGTTTTCCCTCTATGGAAGTGACAGGTTTTTCTCTCGTTTTCCTCCTTTTCACTTTGCCAGCAGTTTTCTCTCCGATAACAATTTCCCTTTCAGAAATTATTTTTTTTTGAGCTTTCTCCTCTTCACCCTTTTTGCCAAAAATACCTGGAAATAGTACATAAATGGACAAAAGAATAAAAAGAAGAGAAACTATAATTTTACCGGCAATTCCCGCAAAATTCTCAATCCATTGAAAAACTGATACTGCAATGGATCCGGAAAAGGGCACTTTTATGTAGCCAGAAAGAAAAAATAATATAAGAAAAAGCGCACTTAATTTTATAATTATTTTATTTGAAAGTCTGGAGAATGCCAGAAGAATGGTCATTACTAAAAGTGAAAATATCAGGTAGTATCCAAGAATATATCCGAAGGTATCGATAAATATTTGAGCAACACTATAACCAAATCTCCCTCCTAAATTTGCATCTATATTTCCACTTTTATATGTAACCATGCTTACCAAGATGAGAAGAAAAACGGAGAAAGAAACAATCCCTGAAACCACTGTGAGGGTGTGCTTCTTATCCTCTTCCTGTAAAAACATTAAAAATAGCAAAAAAGCAACAACTATTACAAAAACAAGTAAATTCACCATGTTTTTATCATAATCCAAGGGATCAAAAGAATCAACTCCTTGACAATATACTCGTCTCGCGTAATAATAAATCTCGAGGGAGATGGCCCAAAAGAAAGGAGGGTAGCATGAAAAAAGTAATAGCGGGTGCCTTATTACTCCTTATTGGATCCCTATATGCTGGAGGGTGGGATAACGAGGTGATGGGGGTAAGGCAGCTGGGTATGGGTTCCATATTTGCGGGGATCGCAGATGATGCAACCGCAATTTTTTATAACCCAGCTGGTATTCTCAGTAAGAACATGGATGTAATTGTTGAAGGGGTTGCACTACTTCCCAAACATTCCTATTTCTCCGATGCACTGGGGAAAACAATCTACAGTAAGAAAAATTCATATATACCCCAACTCTTTTTCACCTACAAGTTAAACGATAAGGCAGGCTTGGGATTGGGAGTTTATGCCCCATATGGTGGAGGCGTTGTGGGATGGAAAAAAGAAGATCTGGGCATGCTACTGGAATCTGGTCTTGCCGTATACACTTTGACACCCACCCTTGCCTATCAGCTAACCCCTAGCCTCTCCATCGGAGTAAAAGGGAATATATACTATGGGTTTGCAATGCAAAAACAGGAAAACACAGACACTATAAACGTAGATGCAAAAGGGCCGGCCTTCTCAGGAGGATTAGGGATTCTGTGGAAAAATGACAAAATTGGCATCGGGCTCTCTGTAAGAGGCCCTGCTAAAATTAAACTTTCAGGAACTTACGATAGTAAGCAGATGGGGGAACATGATATAGATATGGAATTCAACCTCCCTACAAATATTCTTTTTGGTATAGGTTATAAGGTAACTTCTAATCTTACCTTGGGTATAGATGCTGAGTATTCCATGTGGTCTGCACTGGATATATTTAAAACCACCATTAAAGAGGTAATTACACCGCTGGGAACTATTGATTTGGAGCAAGAAGACACCCTTGATTTTGAAAATATTTTCAAAATCAAGGCGGGAGGAGAATATACTTTGGGTAACGGGCTTGCTCTGAGATTAGGAGCTGCCTATGATAAATATTCGATTCCTGACAAATCTCTTGATCCAGTCAACATCGATGTAGACAAATACGTGGTATTTTCGGGCCTTGGTTATACCATGAATAAGGTCCAGTTGAATCTCTCCTTCCTCTATGCCATGGGGCAGGAGAGGGAGGTTACAGAGGAGGTAGCTCCTGGGGTTACAATAACTAGCAAATACAATCTAAATGCATTTGTGATTGGAGCAGGTATCAGGTACAGCTTCTAATTTAGATATTGAGGGCCATCTCCCTCAATTGTCTTATTAACTAATGAAAATGTTAAAAAATAGGGAGTTTGGGCAGGCATTAATAATCTTTCTTTTACTCCTTATAGCTCCAGTTTTTTTCTCATTAAATCATTATTATTCTCAGAGAGCGAAACTTAAAAAAGAGCTTAATATTGCTTTAAAGGGTTTGATTCGGGATGTAGAGCGTTCAATAGAAATTGGACAGTTATCCTTTGAGAAAATACAATCCGCTATTGAAGAAAGGGGATATGTTGACTCTACCTATTTTACGGATTTAGCAACCAGATACTACCTCTTAATACCAGGAGTAAGAGCTATAAACTGGATTAATTCGGAGGGGGTAATAAGCATAGTGTACCCATATATATCCAACAAACCCGCCCTTGGTAAAAGTCTTTTTCAACATCCCTATGCCAAAGAAACATTTAAAAAAGCTTACTTTACCCGGACGGTCCAAGTTACTCCTATAATTCCTCTTCTACAGGGTGGTGACGGAATAGCTTTTTACTACCCTGTTGTTTCTAAAGGAAAACTTTTGGGATTTGTGAATGGAGTGTTTAATATAGATACCCTTCTCATTTTTTCCAGCCATGAAAGCTGGAGGGAAGATTTTAGACTCATCGTGAAGTACGGTTCAACGGTGTTATATCCATTTGGAGTTCCTAAAAAAATCGGTAAAATCACAAAAACGGGTAATCTAAAAATCTTAGATAAAACATGGGAACTTGTTGTAATACCAACATCCTCTAAAGTCCTCAGTACTTATGATTTTTATTCACTTGTTGGTTTTTTTGGTTTGTTTCTTTTATTTTCTATGGCGGTATCTATACTCTATTACAAAAGTCAAATCCGTGAGAAAAGAGATTTAAGAATTAAGCAAAGACTTTCCAGAATCGTGGAGGAAAGCAAGAATGTAATATTAATCACAGATGAAGAAGGGAATATCGTATACGCTAATCGAAAATCCACTACGATCTTTGGACAGGATATTATCGGGAAAAATATTACGGAGATTGGATTTCACCAAGTAAAAGATGAAAAGTTCAATATGGAAGTGATTATTCCACCGGATAAATATTACATTGTTGACGTCCTAAAAATCAAAGAAGATAGCGGTTACGAATACTGTTACATGGCCCATGACAGGAAAGAAATATTAAAAGAGAGACAGGAACTTAAGCTTGAAACTGAATTTCTCAAAAGATATGATGAAATCCGCCTAAGGATTCTTAACGAAAAAAGTTTTAAAAGAGGTGTCACCAAGGCCCTGAGAATGCTTAATAGACTCTTCTATTCCAAGGGAGCGGCTTTATATATTAAAAGCAACGGCAAAATAACACTGTTTCATTATTTTGCCCCGGCAAATATTAAATTACCACAGGAACCTGGTCTGGATCACCCTATAACTGTCTCTATGCTGGGCAATTTAAAATTAAACTACGAAGAGAATGGCGAAAAATTCCTTTCTGTGCCCCTTTTTGCACGTGGAGAGTCTGTGGGTTCCCTGTTACTTGTTCTATCCCCCAGATTTCAGGAAGGAGAATTATTGGAACTCATTCAACATGACCTGGGTTATTTCGTATATACCCAGAAGCTTATAGAAGACCTGCATAGTCACAAGAAAGAACTTGAACTTATTTTATCCCTGGCTAAAGCTCTGGCAGGTATTGAAGACTTCCATAAAGGGTTAAAGAAATCCGCTTCAGTCATTCAGAAACTTACGGGTGCGGATATCATCATGATTGGAAAGGTCTTTGACGAAAAAAGACTGCTGGTTACTTACATCCATCCCTCAGCGAAGATACCCATAAAAATTGGAGATACATTGAACATTAAAGAATATAAAATTCTCAGCAGCGCAGTGAAGCAGTGGCAGCCGGTGAAAATTGATTCTCTTCTTGCATTAAAAACCGGAAGATTAGTGGATACTCTTAAAGATTCAGGAATAAAATCCATACTATATTATCCCTTACTAAGAACCCATGGACATTCTTATATATTCATCCTTGGGGGATTCAAAACAAATCAGTTCAACTCTAAAACCATAGAGGAAATGGAGAAAATCGATGAATTGATTGCACCTTATATCCATATAGTGGAACTTATCGAAAAACTTAATCGCTCAAAATCCCTATTTGAATTCTTGTATTCCTTTATTAAGGAAGCTGCAGATGAAACAGATATGGAGAAAGTAGACAAAATCTTATTAGATATGCTGTTTAGATACACAGGGCCTGAATTTGCAGGTCTTTTTGAAGTAGATGAGGAAAATCGTCTATTCAAAAGGCTCACATACAGAATAAATACAGAACTCAAGGGATTAGAAAAAGTTATAAAACAATTGCCAGATTTTATTCCATTTGGTAAAGGTTTAATATCAACTGCATATGAAAGATTATCTCCTATTGTTGTAGAAGATACAGAAAAAGCTAAAGATTTTTTCACCTATCCTGAAATTGAGAAATTTTATACTCCTCTTTCCACCATGGTAATCCCTCTCGTACAACATGGAAGAATAAAAAGGTTAATACTTCTTGAAGCCAAAACCCCTTATCATTATAACAAAGACTACAACTCACTATTGGAGCTATTGTCAAGCACATATAGATTTCTTACAGAACTTGTGAGAAACCGAGAAGAACTTGCTAAAAACCTTCGTGAAGTGGAGCTCATTTTAAACAGTGTAAACACTGGAATATTTATATTAGATGAGACATTTACTATTATCCGGGCTAATAATACTATTCAGAAAATTCTTGGGAAGTCCGGTAAGGAACTATTGGGGAAAAAATGTTTTAGTGTGGTCCACCATGACAGTAAACCAATTCCACAATGTCCTCTAAAAAACATAATATTAACTGGAGCTTCAAAGTCAGAACCCGAGATAATATACGAAAAAAGTCTTAACAAATATCTCAAGATACAACTTGCTTACCTCTATTCCAGGGAGGGTAAAAACTATTATGTTCATACCTTTGAGG
>Ga0190334_1001235_pt1 | contig 11306 bp, 10 predicted proteins | sample 48720478_MG_FD_161270 | JGI IMG/M metagenome (GOLD analysis project Ga0190334, IMG submission 161270) | Hydrothermal vent sediment bacterial communities from Southern Trench, Guaymas Basin, Mexico - 4872-04-7-8_MG | ecosystem: Environmental > Aquatic > Marine > Hydrothermal vents > Sediment ...
GTTGAAAAAAAATCGTACAGAGCAGTTATCTGCTCTCATGTCGAGCCTGAAACTGGTGTTTTGAGTCCCATTGATGAAATAGCGTCTATCTGTAAGGACAGTGGCATTGTTTTACTTGCCGATCTGTCGTACAGCGCTGGTGTTGAGGACTTGGGTTTTGTTAAGAGATTCGCACCGGGTATCGTACTTGTGCCAAGTTGGGAGGGTTTGGAAAGTGAAGCTGGGATTTCTTCGCTGCTCGTTAGCGAAGAAGCTGCGAGACAATTGAAAGTGAAAGGACTCGCATCTGAGGGGAAGATACTTCTCAGTGATAGAAATTTCAACTTTTCTTCGTTGCTGCTATCCGAATTCGAATCAGGTCTTTCTGATGTGGTGAATCAAGGCGTTATTAGAAGAATCAAAAGATTCAGAAAAGTTGCTTCCATAATCGATGATTCACTCGAAAGAATGGGGTTTGAAATATGCGCAAAAGGGGGATCTCGTGCAAGTAGTGTGACAGTCATCAAGCACGGCGGTGTGAGAATCACCGATCTGGTCGCGTTTATGAAGTCAAAGTATGAGCTGGAATTGCTTGAGGGAACTTTGTTTGATAGATTTGCCGAATGTGCCACTGCTTTTCATTCGAGTACTCTTAAAACGTCGCTCGGTATAATCACAGGGCTTTTGTTTGGGTTAGAAGATTTTTTGAGAAATTCTGGGTTTGATATTCCATTTGGTATTTCTTTGCAGAGTGTGAAGAGTATCACAGATTTCTGCGGTTGAAAAGGTGACACATTTGAAGAGAGAAGCTCTTTTCTGGGAAAGATACGATTCGAACACAGTTAAATGTCTGTTGTGTCCTCACAATTGTCTGCTAAAAGAAAAACAATCTGGAATTTGTAACAGCAGAAAAAATGAAAATGGAACACTTGTGAGTTTGAATTACGGAGATGTCGTTGTGAAGAAAGTTGACACGCTTGGAAAAAGGCTTCTGTTCTATGGAAATCATGAAGATCCAGTTCTTTCATTGGGTAGCTGGGGATGCAACCTATGCTGTGATTGGTGCTACAATTGGGAAATTGCAAGATTGAAGCCTTTGCACCTTGTGAAAAAATATTCACCCGAAGAAATTCGCAATGAAGTACTGTACTTGAGAAAAACAAAAGGTGTGCAAACTATTGTTTTTACCTACAACGAACCTCTCGTCTGGGTAGAATTCATTATCGATATTTGTGAAATCCTTAAATCGGGTATCGATATTGTCCTAAACACAAATCTTCATGTAAATGAAAAGCCTTTATTGAGAATCATTCCGTTTATATCAGCTCTCAACATAGACTTGAAGGCATTTAGTAGCTTTAAATACGCCTTGGGACCAAAGGGACACTTTGATGCAGTTTTGAAAAACCTGAAACTGTGTGTAGAACACGGCAAATATGTGGAAGTGACATTCCCCCTGATAAAAGGATTTAATGATGATGCTGATGAATTTGAAGATCTGGTTGCTTTCCTGTGTAAAATTTCCTCGGAAATTCCCTTGCAGATACGCAAAGGTTATCCAACTTATCGACACTTTGAGAGCAGTCCATCAGAAGACGAACTTCAATATTTTCGAGCGATCGCGTCAAAATACTTGAAACATGTTGAGCTTGTTTTTGAAGAGCAATAGTAGTCGGTAAGATAATCAGTTGAAATATGCAAATATTTTTCGTTCAAGCGTAATAAAGTCTTATAAATGCTGAAAATCGGTGTCAGACCTGCTTCTTTGATTCAAAATTCTGTGGTAATATGTTTATGTGTTTCCTAAAAGAAAAATATATTTCTTATATGGAAATAGTGAAGGAGAATTGAGGAAATGGGACACTACCTTGAAAGAGCGGTGTGGTGTATCACCACGGGTGTTTATGTTATTACAACTAAGGCCAAAGACGGGCGGATCAATGGCATGGGAGCGGCGTGGGTAAACCGCGTATCGGAAGTCCCACCAATTGTTTCAATTGCCGTATGGGAGAACAATTACACCTATGAGCTCGTAGGCAGCGCGGACTATTTCGTGATCAATATTCTCAGCGAGGGTCAGCAGGCAATAGCGAGACATTTCGGTAGGCAATCTGGAAGAGATGTTGATAAGTTTGAGGATGTGGATTACCAGGTGACAAAAAATGGTACTCCATATCTTCCTCAAGCTCTTGCAATTATTGAAGCCAGGATTGTCTTCAGAAGAAAGTTTGGCGATCATATGCTGATAGTCGGCGATGTTGTGGAAGAACGAGTACAACATTGTGGAGTCCCACTTGTTTACAGGCACGAAGACTACTTTAAGAATGATGAGGTTGGGGAAGGTGAGACAAGTGAAACTAAGGGTTAACAAAGAGAAGTGTACTGGGTGTTTATCTTGTGTCTTAGCGTGCTCATTTTCTCATTTTAAGTACTTTGACATGAGCAAGAGCCGTGTGAGTGTGTCCGGAACCCACGACCTTGCGGAGTTTGAGCCAAGTGTTTGTATTCAATGTGAAGAAAGGTATTGTGTGAACTCCTGTCCTACAGGTGCTCTTAGTGTGAATAGCGCCACAGGAGTGGTGACTTTGGACAAAGATAAGTGTGTTGGCTGTAAAGTTTGTCTCAAGAGTTGTCCTTATGGAGGAGTGAAGTGGGACGCAGATTCTTCAAATCCCTTGATTTGTGATCTCTGTGGGGGAGATCCTCAGTGTGTTAAACACTGTCGCTACCCTGAGGCTTTGTATGTGGAGGAGGGGTGAAACATATGCCTGGAACGTATGCTGGCAGAGTTCTTTACATCGATCTATCTACGAACTCTTTCAGGGAAGAAATCTTATCTGAAGAATCGATAACTAAATATGGAGCGGGCAGAGGAATGGCTGCCAAACTCCTTTGGGATATGACGGGACCACAGACAAAGCCGTTCGATGCGGACAATACGTTGATAATTTCCACTGGTGTGCTCACAGGGACACACGCTCCAATGTCTGGAAGAGCGACACTGACTTCTAAAAGCCCTGCTACAGGAAGATATTTCAAGAGTAATTTTGGTGGCAGGTTCGGTCTTGCTTTGAAGTTTCTCGGTTACGATTATCTGGTAATTACAGGAAAGGCTCAGAATCCTGTGTATCTGTACCTTGACGAAGATGGCGTTGAGTTCCTAAGTGCTTCAAATCTATGGGGGAAAACCGTAAGAGAGACGAACGCGCTTCTTGAGAAGAAACATGGAGAGGATATTGAAACGATATGTATAGGTCCTGCCGGTGAGAACGGTGTGAAGTTTGCCGCTGTGATGGCTTCTTACTACAACGCGGCGGCAAGAGGCGGTATTGGAGCCGTGATGGGTTCAAAGAATCTCAAGGCAGTGGCGGTTCCAATTGGAAAAGGCAGAGTTAGTGTCTCGGATCCTGACAATTTTCAAATTGTTGTGGAAAAAGCTCGAGAGGCTTTGTACCGAGACACAGGTGCTTGTGACCTGAATATGTATGGCACGGGTGCGACAACTGATTGGCTCTCTGAAATGTCAATTCTGCCCTCTTACAATTTCAGGCGCGGAAAATTTGATGGAGCTGATAAGATCACTGGAAAATATCTTAAAGACAACGGTTATCTCAAGCGAGAAGTTGGTTGTGCGGCGTGCATCTATGCCTGTCATAGGCTTACGGGTATAGATTCCGGTGAGTTCAAAGGATCTCACAGTGGGGGTCCCGAGTACGAAACATTGGCATCTTTCGGTTCTGGTTGCGGAATTTCAGATATTGAGGTAATTCTGAAGGCGAACGAGATTGCCAACGACATGGGAATGGATACAATTTCGGCAGGAGCAGTCATTCAGTGGGCTATGGAGTGCTATGAAAAAGGCTTGATTAACAAGAAAGACACTGGTGGATTGGATCTGTCTTGGGGAAACAAAGAGGCACTTTTGAAGCTTCTTGAGGATATTCCCTACAAAAGGGGGTTCGGGGCAGTCTTGGCAGAGGGAACCAAGGGAGCCTCCCAGATTGTAGGAGGAGATTCATGGAAATGGACAAATCAGGCAAGAGGACTTGAACACAGCAGAGTTGAGACGAGAGGAGCTTTTGGCTATGCGCTCGCTTTTGCCTTGAATCCAAGGGGTCCAGATCATCTACATACTGAGGTTCTCGCGGAGTTCGGGTTAAAGGAAGAGGCAAGACAGGTGATCAAAAAAATAACCGGAAGTGAAGAGTACGCGAAACCTTATCTGCTTGAAAAGAGAGCAGAGATCGTGAAGTGGCATGAGGAAATATATGCTCTCACTGATACAGCAGGTCTGTGTGCGTTTACGAGTACTGCGTCTTACGGAGTTGATGAGCAGGTTCTGGCTGATTTGTATTCTTACGCGACGGGCTATAAGTTCACCGCATCGGATATCCTTGAGATCGGCAGGAGAATCATTACTCTGGAAAGATGCTACAACATTCGAGAGGGACATACACGAACTGAGGATATTCTTCCATGGAGAATAATGAACGAAGTGCAGCAAGATTTGGTAGGCAAGCAGCCTGAAGTCCCGGTCGTTTCGAAAGAGAAGTTGGACAAAATGCTCGAAGACTATTATGCGCTCGTCGGTTGGGATTCTGAAACCGGCTGGCCGAGCAAGAAGACTTTGAAAAATCTGGGTTTGGAATTTTGCATCAAACCGGTGTGGGGTGATGACAATGAGAACAGTTGATCCCAGTGAACTGGAAGCCTTGATAGAAGGAGCTGCCATTCTGGGAACTGGGGGTGGGGGAGATCGAGAGTTTGGTATTGCTATTCTTGAAGATGATGTGAGGAAATCAAGGGAGTGGATCATGATTGACCCAGCAGATGTACCTGACGAAGCTTTAGTTGTGAGTGGTGGAATAATGGGATCTGTAAAAGCTCTGCTTGAGAAGTCCGTGAGAGCAATAGTAGAAAAATGGGAGAATGACTTTGAATTGCTCAACGTAACCAGGTTGATGGAAAGATATTTAAAACAGGATGTTGCTTACTTTGTTCCCTTTGAAATTGGCTGTTTGAACACGCCCGTTGTGATGACTCTGTGTGCCCGAATGGGTATTCCCATGATAGATGGTGATGGGTTGGGAAGAGCGGCACCTGAGACACAGATGACGAGCTTTATAGGTCACGATATAAGGCTTTGTCCTATGCCCTTGATCGATACTGAAAGAAACGCCATCATTGTTGACTCTGATGACATCTTCCTTCCGGATGAAGTTGGAAGGTGGTTCATAACCAGGAGTGGACAGATGGGAGCCAACAATCATTACCCGATGACCGGTAAACAACTGAAAAAAGCAGTTATTCCAAATACTGTTACGAAGGCAATAGAACTGGGAAAGCTCGTCGCTACTCAGGACAACGTTGTTGAGAAAGTAGCGGATTTTCTTGGAGGTAAGGTTCTTCTCTCGGGTGAGGTTGTCGGTGTTGAAGAAGAAGACAGAGGAGGCTTTTTCTACAAGTTTGCCAGCATCACTGACGGACATAACACAGTGCGGATAACCATCAAGAATGAGTACATGCTTTGCCGCTTCAATGAACAAATTGTGACTGTTTTTCCTGATCTCATAGTTGTGGTGGATGAGAATGGAAGAGGAGTCATGAGCACGGATCTTATGAAAGGCAAGAACGTGACGGTCATAGTGGCTCCAGCGCACGAAAGACTCAGAGAGGCCGTCAAAAGCTCTCTGGGTAAGATAGCCATGTCTTCAGATAGATTTGGTGAAAATGTTTCTTACGAGCCCGTAGAGATATTGCTTTCAAGGGTGGGAATTGAATAATGAAACTCAAGTTCATTGGTTATTCCACGAGTCCCAGAAAATCCAATACTCTCAATTTTGTCCAGGTTGCCCTCGAAGCGGCAAAGCGTTTCGCCAACGAATTTGGTGTTGAAGCTGATACTCAGGCTATTTCATTCAGTAAGAAGAAGGTGTATCCCTGTTATAACTGCGATATGTGCATAAAGAGGAAAACACTCTGTGTTTTGAAAGATGACTGGCTTGAACTTGTAAAACCATTACTGGAAAAACCAGATGGGTTGATAATTGCCTCACCCGTTTACTTTTTCAGCACGAACTCCATTGCCCGAGCGTTCATGGAGCGGTTCACGTGTCTTGAAAAGAAGATTTGGGATCCATCTTTTCCATACGAACCGCCAGATTTTTCGAAAACAGTGGCTGCAGCGATGGCTGTGGGATTTGACAGAAATGGTGGCGTTGAGCACACTGTTTCGAATATTATCGATTGGTTATTGGTAACAGGATTTACAACCGTTGGAGGATTCTACACCGGTGGAATGGGTTGGACAATGGAACAAGACGGTACTTCAAAGGTTTTGGAAGATGAAAGAGGAGTGAAGTCTGCGAAGTTGTGTGGTTACAAGGTGGCAAAAGTAGCTTTGCTGATGAAAGGTTTTTCTGATCTTCCAAATATCACATGGAATTTTGAGCTTTAACGCAAATTTTAAGGGGGAGGTGTTTTTCTATGAAGAAATTCTTGGTTGTTTTGCTGGTGTTGAGCGTATCTTTGCTCGGGTTCAGTACTCTTAAGGTTGGTGTCAACGTTTTCGGAATGGCGAATTTCTTTGCAAGGGCTATCTACCAAGCCATGATAGAGGAAGTTGAAGCTCTTGGCGCGGAGGCTATTCCCACCGTTACTCCAGATGTTACCAGTAGGATGAACGCGATCGAGGACTACATTTCGAAGGGTGTAGACATCATAGTGTTTTCGCAGGGTGACGTCAATATGGTGAAACCTGCCCTTGCAGAAGCGAAAAGGGCCGGAATAATACTCGTTTCAGCGGATGCGGGATACTGTGAGTTCATCGACGCGGCTGTCGAATCAAACAACTGGGTCATGGGTGCGATGGCAGGAACTGCACTGATCAACCTGATTAATGCGAAAGGTAATGTGGTTGAGATCTACAATGATTTGGGGCAAATGATCCGAATGCGCACCAAGATGTTTGAAACGATGTTGACAGAGTATCAAGAGGTAAAGATCGTCTCGAGATTTGTTTATGCCTGGCCGGGATATTTCCCCGATGTGAAAGCTAAAATGGAAGCTGTACTCCAGAAATATCCCAATCCTGGAGACATAGTGGGTGTGTTTGCTCCATTCGATGGAGCGGGTGTTGCTGCGGCTCAGGCTATCGAGGAAGCTGGGTTAGCAGATCACATTGTCGTTGTCGGAATTGATGGCGATCCCCAGGCTTTTGAAGCCATGAAAAAGGGAGGCCCGTTCAAGGCAACTGTGGTTCAAGACCCCGAGGGAATAGGACAAACGGCTGTTAGAACGGCATTTAAACTTTATGAAGGTGGCAAAATTGATGGGAAGTACATTTACGTGCCTTCGAGACTTGTGACACAGCAAGAGGTCATAAATGGCGAAGCTTCTTGGTGGGAAGAAAAGGTACGCAAATGGCAGGAACAGCAGTAGTTATCAAGGTGCGCGGGAATTTCCTGCGCACCGTTCTTTCATGAGAAAGGAGAGTGTAGGAAGTTTTGAGCGACGCCAAGTTTGTTCTCAAAGCAGAGGGTATTTCAAAACAATTTGGAGGCGTTTGGGTTTTAAAGAACGTTGATTTCGATTTAAAACCAGGAGAAGTTCATGCCCTTGTGGGAGAAAACGGAGCCGGTAAATCCACTCTGATAAAGGTAATAAGTGGTGTTTACAGTCCAGACAGAGGGAAAGTTATCGTTGCCGACAAAGAAGTCAAAAGCTTCAATGTGAAGCAAATGGAAAGTCATGGTATTTTCACGGTTCACCAGGAGATAAATCTTGTTCCCTTTATAAGTGCTATGGAAAACGTGTTCATAGGCAGTGAACCTGTAAGAGGGAGATTTCCGAAGATCTTAGACTACAGTTACATGAAGCAGAAGGCGCAAAGCCTTGTTCAGACCATTGGGGTTGAACTGAATTTGAAGGCTCCAGCGTACACTTTGAGTGCCTCGGAGCAGCAGATTATTCAAATATGCAGAGGATTAGTGGCAAATGCCCGCGTTATGATTCTTGATGAACCAACCTCTTCACTGAGTGCCGAGGAGATATCTTCCCTATTCAGCATGGTCAAGAAACTTAGAAAAGAGGGTGTGGGGATAATCTTTGTTTCGCACAAACTCGATGAGGTTCTTCAAATATCCGACAGAATAACCGTTTTGAAGGATGGTGAGAAGATAGGAACAATTCCAAGGCAGAACGCTACTGAAGAAAAGATAGTGAGCATGATGGTTGGCAAGAGCGGCTTCAAAGCGGTTAGGTTTCATGTTTCTAAAAAAGTCTCTGAAACAATTCTTCAGTTGAAGAACATTACTACAAATAAGCTCCGTGGCGTCAATTTGGAGCTAAGAAAGGGAGAAGTTCTTGGGATTGTTGGTGTTGTTGGAGCCGGAAAAACGGAGCTCGCTGAAGTGCTTTTTGGCCTTGATCATCCTAAAAGCGGTGAAATCTATCTTGAGGGAGAGAAAATTGCTATCAAATCTCCCACTGATGCCATAAAAAAGGGGTTTGCTCTGGTTCCTGAGAATCGAAGAATTCAGGGCATATTTGCAAGACTGTCTCTTAGCAACAACATTACCGCGGCTTACTTATCACAGTGGTGTAAAGGAGGAGTGATTTTTCCTTCTCTTGAAAATGAAGTGACTCGATCGTTCATTCAGAAACTCGCCATAAGAACGCGAGGCCCCTCACAGTTACTTCAGTATCTGTCTGGTGGAAATCAGCAGAAAGCTGTCTTGGCCAAATGGCTCGGTGGAAACTTCAAAATCCTGATGGCCGATGAAGCGACACAGGGAGTGGATGTTAAAACAAAGGAAGATATATATTCTCTGGTCCGAGAGATCGCTTCAGAAGGAAGAGCTGTTATGTTTTTCTCATCCTACGTGCCGGAAATTGTGAAGGTATCTGACAGAATTGTTGCAATGCGTGAGGGCACGATAGCTGCCGAATTCTACCCAGACGAGGAAAATCTTGAGCACAAGATAATGATGGCCATTCTCACTGAAAAAGGAGGAAACGTGTATGACAGCAAAGAATCCTGAAAACTCTGCTGCTGTTGCAGCCAATACCTTTTTTAAAACGCTATTGAAAAAATATGGGGTTCTTATCGCCACTTTTGTGCTTATGGTGATCTTCTCGTTTGCCACTCCTGCTTTCATGACTTCAAGAAATATGTTGATGCTTTTACGCCAAATTAGCATGTTGACCATGGTTTCAATAGGCATGACTTTTGTCATGGCAGCCGGTGGATTCGATATGTCTGTGGGATATGCCATAGGGCTTATCAATGTAACCGTTGCAATGGCTTTAAAATCGGGGATGGGCGTGTTTCTGTCGCTTGTGCTGGCTTTGCTGGCTGGCATGGGGGTCGGTTCACTCAATGGTGTTCTTGTTTCTTTCATTGGTCTTCCTGACTTTATCGGTACTTTTGCTGTTGGTTCCATAGCGTTTGGTTTGAAAATGATGGTTACCAGAGGAAATCCAATAATGCTCTGGGATGCTCCCGAAGGATTTTCTTTTATAGGACAAGGCTATGTTGGTGCGGTTCCTTTCCCGATAATACTTATGATCACAGCAATTGTATTGACCTCATTTGTGATGAAATATACACGGCTTGGAAGACGGTTGTATTATATAGGTGGTAACAAAACCGCTGCCCTTTATTCGGGAATTAACGTGAAAAGATATCGATTCCTTTCCTTTGTGATCTCTGGCTTTTGTGTTGCCGTAACTTCAATAATACTGACTTCGCGCGTGGGTTCTGGGCAACCACTGGCAGGAGAGGAATATCTTCTTGACGCGATATCAGCAGTATTTCTTGGAATGACGATGTTCGGAGAAGGAGAACCGAATGTGCCAGGATCCTTTGTTGGAGCTTTTCTCATAGGCATGCTGACAAATGCGTTAACATTGATGAATGTGGCATACTACTTTCAGTACATCACGAAGGGAGTAGCGGTTATACTGGCTGTGACGGTTTCCATTATCAGCAGAAGTAAGGAGTGAGGAGTATTGGCTATCGGTTCTGTGGAGAGGTCTTTGAAGATACTCGAGTATGTGGTTTCCTGCAAAAATGGTGTTCGAGTTCAAGATGTGTCCGAGAGAATGGGAATATCGCCACCGACAGCATTTAAGCACCTTGAAACGCTTATGAAAGCCGGCTATATCTGCAAAGAATCTTCAAACCGTAGATATCATGCGTCCTACAAAATTGTAGAACTTGGCAGTTCTATTCTGAGAAATGTGCAGGCAAGAGAAATAGCAAGGCCTTTTCTGGTGAAACTTATGGAAAAAACCGGAATGACAGTGCACTTTGTGTTGAAAGACGGAGATGAGGGCGTGTACATAGATAAAGTGGAAAGTGCCCGAACTATACCCACGATATCGAGAATAGGGATGCGAATGAGACTTTATTCAACGGGATTTGGCAAAGCTATTTTGGCATATGTAACTGAAAAAGAGCTGAAAGATTATTTGAGTAACGTCAAACTGGAAAAACAAACTGCAAACACGATAACAGACGCAAAGAGATTAATTGAAGAGTTAGAGAGAGTCAGAGAGAACGGTTACGCTGTTGATAACGAAGAGAATGAGCCGGGAATAAAGTGTATTGGAGCACCGATATTTGACTACACTAACAGAGTACTTGGTGCTGTGAGTGTGACAACAGCGGCGAGTATTCTGAGTGATCAAGTGGTTGAAACTGTCGCAAGAGAAGTTTGTCACGTTGCACACGATATATCAGAGAGATTGGGGTGCAAAAGATGAGAGAATACAAACTCATGATACCCGGGCCTGTCGAAGTGAGTCGGGAGGTAAGAGAAACTTTTAACAGACCAACGGTGGCGCACTATGGTGAAGAATGGGCTCATTTCTACCTGAGAACAACTGAAAGGCTTTCGTCCATGCTTGGGTGCACGGGACAAACATTCATTTTGCCTGGTTCTGGGTCAGTCGCATTGGAAGCGTCAGCATCCACCTTCGCGCCAGAGAGGAGATCACTGATTCTGAACAACGGCTTCTTTGGAGAGAGATTGTACAATATATTCTCGAGATATTCGGATGAATGCGAGAAGCTCAACTTCGAGATGGGAAAGCCTATAGATCCTGATGTCCTCAATGAGTTGTTGCGTGGCAAGCGCTTTGATATTGTGGTTTTCACTCATGTGGAGACAAGCACAGGAGTTCTGAATCCTGTGAGAGATATAGCAGAGATTGCCAAGTCCCATGGGGCTCTGGTGATAGTTGATTCGATATCCAGCGCGGCTATCGAAAAACTCGATATGGATTCATGGAAAGTGGATGTTGTTGTTACAGCTTCACAAAAG
>Ga0190334_1001237_pt1 | contig 11290 bp, 11 predicted proteins | sample 48720478_MG_FD_161270 | JGI IMG/M metagenome (GOLD analysis project Ga0190334, IMG submission 161270) | Hydrothermal vent sediment bacterial communities from Southern Trench, Guaymas Basin, Mexico - 4872-04-7-8_MG | ecosystem: Environmental > Aquatic > Marine > Hydrothermal vents > Sediment ...
GACGAGTTTTTTGATAAGGTCGGAGAAATCAATATAGATTTTTGGATAGGAAAGAAAGACAACTATCTTTACAAGGTCTGGGTAGACAAGAAAATAGATTTAAGCAAACTCGCGAATGGAGAAAAGAGCAGTATTAATTTTTCTTTTAGCGCTGTTTTTTCTGATTTTAATAAACCGGTTGACATTACAGCTCCGGAGGATGCTGTTAAATTGGAAGACCTTATACCCGTGCCTTCGATACCCGTATATCCAGAACCGGGAGGATTTCCCGAAAGAAAAGAAAAGAACAGTTTTGGTCATTTAGAAGAGGAAATTATGCCCCAAGAAAGTTATAACCCTGTTTATTCAGGACTTCAGGCAACCGTTTTTCAGCACCTGATTGAAATTTTTAAATAAAAGGAGCTTAAGGTAAAAAGGGACAAAAAAACCCGAGCGATTCTTAAAGAATCGCTCGGGTTTTTTGTGTCGGCTTTGCAAAATTTGGCCTGTGAAAAAAATGGGGATAAAAGGGGGTTGACCAATACCTATGAGGTGGGGTATAAAGAATGTAGAGTGTAAAATTGTGGAAAACTATGGGAAAACCCTTGGTTTTTGTGGAAAACCTATGTTAATCGGAGAATATCGTCATACTATAGATGCTAAAAAACGTTTGTCCTTGCCGGCCAAGTTTCGTCAAGAACTTGGCAGAAAGGTAATAGTTACCAGAGGTTTTGAAAATTGTTTAGTTATTTATTCAGAAAAAGAATGGAAAAAGGTTACGAATAAATTGGAAAGTTTGCCAACGAGTCAGGTTGGAGTCAGGAGTTTCAGCAGAATTATTCTCGCTGGAGCTATGGAAGTCGGATTAGATAAATTGGGAAGAATCCTTATACCAGATTATTTAAAGAGATACGCTGGATTGAAAAAAAATGTAATAATCTGCGGACTTTCCAATAAACTAGAGGTTTGGGATATTCAAAAGTGGGAGACATATAGAAAGAGAGCTGAAAAGGACATTGAGAAAGTGGCAGAGAACTTGCCGGAATTAGGAATTTAAAGTATGCGAATTGTTTTAAATGACAGCGCACATTCCAGTTTTAAAAAAAGAGGTTTTAGAGTATTTGGCTCCTAAAGCTAATGAAAATTTTATTGACTGCACAATTGGTTTCGGGGGTCATACGAAGGCGATTCTTAAAAGAATTAAACCAAAAGGAAAGGTTTTGGGAATTGAGCGGGATCCTGAGATTTTCAAGAAGCTTAGCTCCTTGAAAATAGAGCGCCTTGTTCTGGTTAATGGTTCCTATTCTGACTTGAAAAGGATTGCTAAAGAATACAATTTTAGGCCTGTTTCTGGAATTCTATTTGATTTAGGGGTATCAAGTTGGCACTTTGAAGAATCGGGCAGAGGATTTACTTTTCAAAAAGAAGAACCCTTGGATATGAGATATGGGACAGATGAAGTGACGGCAGGGAAAATTGTTAACGAATACTCCGAAAGCGATATTGTAAAGATATTAAAAGAATATGGGCAGGAAAGGTTCGCCAAGAAAATTGCCAAGAGGATTGTTAAAGAAAGAAAGATAAAGCCAATTAAAACCACTTTTGAGCTTAGAAGATTAATACCGAGAAAAACCAAACCCCAGAGAACATTTCAGGCCTTGAGAATTGCCGTAAACGACGAACTGGGCAGTTTGAGAAGCGCTTTGCCCCAAGCATTAGAAATTTTAAAACCGGGGGGAAGGATTGTGGCCATTTCTTTTCATTCTTTGGAAGATAGAATTGTTAAAAACTTTTTTAAAAATTCTAATTTAGAGATTTTGACCAAAAAACCTATAAGACCATCAAAAAAGGAAATAGAGGATAATTCTCGCTCGAGTAGCGCGAAGCTCAGAGCGGCCGAAAAAAGGTGAAAATTTTAATAATATTTTTAATCGCGATTATCGGGCTTTTGGGTTTATATATTTTTCAGGTTAACGCCGAAATTTCAGAGAGATTTTTAATTAAAGAATGTGAGCGGACAAAGAATGATCTCTTTCGGGAAAATAAGATTTTGGAGCTCGGTTTTTCCAAAGACAATTCTTTGGAAAAGATAATGAAGCTGGCGAAAGAGCTTAATTTTGAAGAAATAGATAAAATTCATTATATTAGGGTCTTGAATACCCAAGTTGTCGCAAAATAAAGATTAACAGAGGATAAATGAAAAGGTGGCGTTTTATTTTAGTTTTTATTCTGATTATTTTATTCGGAGCGGTCGTTGTTGGCCGCTTGGTTTCTGTTCAAATCCTTCAGCGCGACCTTTATAAAGCTTTGGCCCAGGGCCAGCAGAAAAACTTTCAGTTTTCAAAGGGAGAAAGGGGAGAGATTTTTTTTAAAGAGGGAGAAATTTTAGCCACAAATATAAGGGGAAGTTATCTTTTTTTATCACCAGAAAAAATTAAAGAAAAAGAAAAAACAGCTCAAGCTCTTTCCCAAATTTTGGGACTGGAAAAGGAGGTGATTTTAGAGAAGGCAAATAAAGACAGTTTGTTTGAGAAAATAACCGTTGACCTTACAGAAGAGATGGAAGAAAAATTGAGAGAGCTTAATCTTCCCGGGGTTTATCTTGGAGAAGCTGTCCTTAGAAAATACCCCCAAGGAAAGATGGCTTCTCAAACCGTCGGTTTTGTCGGAGGAACAGAAAAGGGTCAATATGGCATAGAGGGTTTTTATGACGAGATTCTTCAAGGAGAAGAGAAAATTCAGAAACAAGCTGAAAAGGGAGCAGATATTTTTTTAACTCTAAATTATAATGTTCAGTTTATGGCCGAGAAATTATTAGAGGAAGCGGAAGAAAAGCTGGATATAGAAGGGGGTCAGATTATAGTTGCAGAGCCAAACACAGGAAAAATTTTAGCTTTAGCCAATTTCCCAGGTTTTGACCCAAACTATTATTATGAAGTTGAAGATTTTCAGGTTTTTCAAAACGGCATTTCCCAAAAGCTTTTTGAGCCGGGCTCTGCCTTTAAGCCCATCACTATGGCAGCGGCTCTGGATCAGGGAAAGATAACTCCCGAAACCAGCTATATTGATGAAGGCAAACTAAAAATCGGCAAAGACACTATTTATAACTATGATCAAAGAGTGTGGGGCGAGAGAACTATGACAGAGGTTTTGGAAAAATCAATCAATACTGGAGCTGTTTTTGCGGAGAGACAGCTTGGCCATGCCCTCTTTTTAGAATATATAGAAAGGTTCGGATTTTTCAAGCCAACTGGAATTGATTTGCAGGGCGAAGTTTTTTCGCAAAACAAAGAGTTTAAGAAGGGTTATGAGATAAACTTTGCCACCGCCTCTTTCGGGCAGGGGATTGCCATAACTCCAATTCAGCTGGTTCGGGCATTCTGCGCCATTGCTAACGGGGGAAAGTTAGTTAAACCCTATGTGGCGGAGAGAATTGTTAAAAATGGGAATGTAACAGAAATTCAGCCGGAAGTATCTTCAGAGCAGATTATTTCTTCAAAAACCGCTTCTCAGCTTTCGGCTATGCTTATTTCAGTGGTAGAAAACGGTTTTGCCAAGGCGGCCAGAATTCCCGGCTATTATATTGGAGGAAAAACAGGAACGGCCCAAATCCCCTGGACAGCCCTTGGCGTAAACAGGAAAGGGTATTCTAACGAAACTTGGCAGAGTTTTATCGGTTTTTTCCCCGCCTTTAATCCTCAATTTTTGATTTTAGTAAAACTTAACAATCCTAAAACCAAAACAGCTGAATATTCAGCTGTTCCGATTTTCAAAAAAATGGCAAAATATATAATTGATTACTACCAAATTCCTCCTGACTATGAATAAATTCCTGTTTTTTATCAAAAGACCTCCCGTTATACTAGCAGTCGGCAGTTTTCGTTCTGAAATTTTAGACAGAAAGAAAGTTTTGATTTTTAAATCGGATATAGAAGAATTGGAAAATTTTAAATTTTTTTTAAAATGGTCTAAGAAACCGATTTTGACGATAGAAAGCTTAAAAGACGAAAAAGAAGTCTTGCAGATTGAAAAAATGGCTAAAATTTTGTCTAAACGAGGGTATTTGCTTTTGAATTTTGATGATGATAGAGCAAGAGAGTTAAAAGAATTGAGCCGTTGTTTAACTTATGGTTTTTTTAAAAAAGCAGACTTGCAGGCTACAGACTTGAATATTGATTCAGAAGGAGCAAATTTTAAAATAAATTATCAGGGAAGCATTGTTCCTTTCTGGATAGAAAGTATTTTTGAGAAAAAGCAAGTTTATGGTTTTTTAGCGGCAATAGCCGCAGGAATTATTTTAGGCCTAAACTTGGTTGAAATGTCTCAAGAAATAAGAAGGCCCAGCTCTTTAAATAAAATAAAAAACCCTACTAATTAGTAGGGTTAAGAACTGTGACGTCAAGCCACTTGACGCCAAATTTTTTTGCCTCTTCATGGTCGTGGAATCTAACATCAATATGATAGATTCCCTTTTCAGCGCTTCGCCGCATAGCTCCGCCAGTATCGTCAACCTCTCTTATCCCCACTCCCGGAATTTTTAGTTTTGTGCCGTAGGGCAGAAGTTTTGGATCCGCGGCCACTCCGAGAGAGTTCCAAGCATCGCGGTTGGTTGATGTTTTTCCATCCGCGTATATGCCGCAGCATTTTTTGCATGGGCAATAAGCGGTTACTTTCATTTTTATTATTCGATACGAAAGCGCTATTGGTTCTTTTGGTTTCGCATCAAATTTTACGCTCGGATTTTTCGGTCTTGGAGATGGGGGGTCGCAAAAAATATTTATCCCAATAACTTCCAAGACGAGCAAGAGAATAAACAAGCCACAATTGGTTTTCGTAGTAGTCTGTTCCACCTTTAGCTCCTTTCACTGATTTTGGACAATATTCGGTTGTTTAAGAACTATTTTAATAATATCATAGACATTATTATTTGTCAAGGTCTTGAATTTTTAAAGAAATAGTGTTAATTTGAATATAAGCTCCCATCGTCTAGCGGCCTAGGACACCAGCTTCTCAAGCTGGGAACACCGGTTCGACTCCGGTTGGGAGCGCAGTGTGACCGTGGTTATGGGCCTGTTTTTTTGTTGACAGGTAGGGTGGCCATAACCGTAGAATAGTTTTTTAACAATTTAATAAGGGAGAAAGCTTATGAAGAGATAAAGTTAAAGCATAAAAGGGTACATGGCAGAAGTGTTATTTCTTCAGAAGGACGAAGATGTATTCTTGGGATGTGCCCTCCGCTTAAGAGAACGGGGCATAAGTTCACCGAAGGATTTTTAAAAAGCAGGTGACCACCCCACCTGCTTTTTTATTTAGATGATATTTGTTAAAATAGAATAATGCCAAAGGAGACTTTATGGCATAATATTTCTTGGAAAGAGGCGGTAAGAGTTCTAAATTCTGACGCGGAAAACGGATTAACAGAGAAAAGAGCCAAGCTTTTGAGGGGGAGGTTTGGCAGAAATAAGTTGCCGGAGGAGAAACCGCTTTCCAGGTTAAAAATTTTTCTGGAGCAATTCAAAAGCCCCTTAATTTATATTTTAGTAATAGCGGGGCTTATTGTTTTGGTATTTAAAGAATTTACAGATGCCATTGTTATTTTCGGCGCTGTTTTATTAAATACCGTGGTCGGTTTTTTTCAGGAGAGCAAAGCCACAGAGGCCTTAAGGAGGTTAAAGAAGGTTGTTAAGGTTGAAGCCACGGTTTTAAGAGAGGGCAATATTAAGGTTGTAGATTCAGAGCAGTTGGTTCCGGGCGACATTTTTATTTTAAGCCCCGGCGACAAGGTGCCGGCAGACGGCAGAATTATTGAATGTGACAACCTTAGAACAAATGAAATGGCTTTAACGGGAGAGTGGCTTCCGGCTCAGAAGAAAAGAGAAATCTTATCCCCAAAAACGCCTTTAGCAGACAGAGACAATATGGTTTATATGGGAACAGTGGTTGAAGACGGCAAAGCCAAGGTTATAACTACGGCTACAGGATTTGAAGCAGAGATCGGCAGGGTGGCTCAGATGATAAGAGAAGCTAAAGAAGAAAAGACTCCTCTTCAGAAAAAATTGGCCCGCTTCGCCAGAATTATTGGCATAATTATTTTTTTTATTTGTATTATCATTTTTATTGAAGGCCTGATTACGGGAAACACTTTTTTAGAAATGTTTGAAACAGTCGTAGCTGTGGCCGTGGCCGCCATTCCAGAGGGTTTGCCCGTAGCTCTAACAATTATCTTAGCCATAGGCATGCAGAGAATTTTAAGAAAAAAGGGGTTGGTTAGGAGATTGTCTTCTGCTGAAACCCTGGGGGCAACATCAATCATTGCCACAGATAAGACCGCTACCTTAACAGAAGGAAAGATGCGGGTCACAGAGGTTATTACAGAGACAAAAGGAGACAGGCAATTAGCGTTGAAAATCGCTACTTTATGCAACGAGGCCTTTATTGAGAATCCGGACAAGCCGATGGAAAAATGGGTTTTGCGAGGCAGAGCTACAGACAGGGCTTTGCTTTTGGCCGGTTTACAGGCGGGAATTAACAAGAAAAATCTGGAAAAGAAAATGAGAAAAATCGCCGAACTTCCTTTTACCACGGTTAATAAGTATTTAGCCAAAGCTTTTTCTATAAATAAAAAAGAGGATATCCTTTATGTTGCCGGAGCTCCGGAAAAATTATTGGAGATGTCAAGATTTTTAAGAAAGGGCAGAAAGGAAATCGTTTTCAGTTCAAAACTTGAAAAACAAATAAGAAAAAGGTTGGAAGATTTGACCAGTCAAGGGTTAAGAGTGGTGGCTATAGCTTATAAAAAAATAGATAATCTTAAAAATTTATTTGATAATTTGGTTTTTGTAGGTTTGATTGCCTTAAAAGATCCCATTAGAAAAGAAGCAAAAAGAGCGATAAAAATGTGCAGGCTGGCAGGGTTGAAGCCGATTATTGTTACCGGCGACCATAAATTGACAGCCAAGGCCGTGGCCAAGGAAATTGGCTTGGATGTAGAAGAGAAAAATATAATGGAGGGGCAAGAATTAGATAAGCTTTCTGATAAAGATTTTGACAAAAGAGTAAAAGATATTCAGGTGTATGCCCGAGTAGAGCCCAAGCATAAAATGAGAATTATTTCTGCTTGGCAGGAAAGGGGAGAAGTAATAGCAATGACTGGAGATGGTATTAACGACGCACCAGCTCTAAAGAAAGCAGATATCGGGGTTGCCTTAGGTTCCGGAACAGAAGTTGCCAAAGAAGTTTCGGATTTAATTTTGCTGACAGATAACTTTAACATCATTGTAGCCGCCGTAGAAGAGGGAAGGGGAATTATTGATAATATCCGCAAAGTTATAACTTATTTGCTTTCCGATTCTTTTGCGGAAACAATTTTAATCGGAGTAGGGCTTTTTTTCGGTTATCTCCCCGTTACAGCCGTTCAAATTTTATGGGTGAACCTTATTGAGGACGGCTTGTCTGGCGTGGCTTTATCTTACGAGCCGAAAGAAAAGGATTTAATGAAGCAGAAACCCCAGGGTCATGATATCCCGCTTTTAAATACAGAGATGAAGGTTTTGATTTTTGTTATTGGTGTTATAACCGACCTTTTTCTTTTAGGGTTATTCTTTCTGCTTCTGAAATTCACCAATTATGGGATAATCCATATTAGAACAATGATTTTTGCTGGCTTGGCTATTGATTCTATTTTTTATGTTTTCTCTTGTAAAAGTTTAAGACAGAATATTTGGCATATAAATTTTTTTTCAAACAAGTTTTTGCTTTTTGCCTGGACCTTTGGACTCGTTGCTCTTATTGGAGCCATCTATCTTCCCCCCTTACAGATTCTTCTGAAAACCGCGCCCCTGAATTTTTTTGATTGGATTTTGCTTTTATTATTAGGGCTGGCCAATTTATTTTTAATTGAATTTACCAAGTGGATATTCATTAGAAAATCACTAATTAATCGCTAATTTATTAACGAATATCCGCGAATAAAATTCGAGACGTATTAGAGATCTATGTTTTGGTTATTTATCTTCATTATCTCTTGTTTTATTCTTTTCTGGTCCGGTTCTCATTTGGTAAAATCCTTAATGGGCATAGCCAGATATCTGCATCTGCGGGAGTTCGTGGTGGCTTTTTTCGTAATGGCTTTTGCCGGTTCTCTGCCCAACCTTTTTATCGGAATCAATTCTGCCTTACAGGGAATTCCAGAACTTTCTTTCGGAGAGATTGTCGGCGGCAATGCCCTTGATTTAACCTTGGCTGTAGCTTTGGCAGTTTTAATCGGGGGGAATGCTCTGCAGGTTAAAAGCAAAATGGTCCAGACGAGCACTTTTTTTACAACAGTAATCGCTATTTTGCCGTTGATTTTAATCTGGGACGGAACTTTAAGCAGAAAAGACGGCTGGATTTTACTTATTGCTTTTTTTCTTTACCTTTTATGGCTTTTTTCAAAAGAAGAAAGATTTAGAAAGGTTTATAAAAGTTATAAGAAAAAAACAGAACACAAGCCGGTTTTAAGTTTCGTTGATTTTATAATACATAGACAACCTTACAATCCTTTTAGGCGTTTTCGGATTTTTTTAAAGAATTTCATGGGAGTCTTGTTTTTCCTGGCGCTGCTTTTAATCGCCTCTTGGGGGGTGGTTGAGTCAGCTCAGGCATTTGCCGCTTTCCTGGGGATTTCGCTTCCTTTAATCGGAATTTTAATTGTTGGTTTGGGCAATGCTTTGCCGGAGACCTATTTTGCTATTGCTTCTGCCAGAAAGCATCAGACCTGGATGATTTTAGGCGATTTAATGGGTTCTGTTATTGTCTGCGCTACTTTAGTCCTGGGGGTTGTCGTTTTGATTCATCCGATTGAGAACATAGATATTTCACCTTTTGTTATTGCTAGAGTATTTTTGATTATTGCGGCAATTTTCTTTTTTATTGCCATTAGAACAGACAGTAAGATAACCAAAAAAGAGGCCTTATTTTTACTCTTAATTTTTATTATTTTCTTTATCGCCGAAATAATTTTTAGATAAAAACCAATGTTGCGAGAATAGTTCTTGGAATGTAGTCTTGATTTTTTATTGGGGGTGGTATAATATAATTTAATGGAGTCCTTGATAATTGGCTTGTTAATATTGATTGTTGCGGGTTTGGCGATAGCTATTTTTTTATTATGGGGGAGAAAGCCGAAAGAGCAGTCAGATTCGTTAATGATGTTGCAGCAGCAGATTCATCATATCAGTCAGGTTTTGGACAGTAAATTGTCAGAATCCACGCGAGCAATTCAGAACCAGTTCAGTCAGTCGGCTAAAATCGTTCAGGATGTTACAGAAAAACTGACTCGTTTGGATGAAACAAATAAGCAGGTTATCAGTTTTGCCGATCAGCTTAGAAATCTGCAGGATATTTTAAAAAATCCAAAACAAAGAGGCGTTTTGGGAGAGTACTATTTAGAGACGGTCTTAAAGAATGTTTTGCCGCCCGGTTCTTATAAAATGCAGTATTCTTTTAATGACGGAACAATAGTGGACGCCGTGGTTTTTATTGATAAAAGAATTATTCCGATTGATTCCAAGTTCAGTTTGGAGAATTACAACAGAATTTTAGAGGCCCAGAATCCGGAAGAGAAAAAAAAGTACGAATCTGTTTTTATTTCCGACCTTAAGAACAGAATTGAAGAAACGGCAAAGTATGTAAAGCCGGAAGAAAATACAATGGACTTTGCCTTTATGTTTATTCCCTCTGAAGCTGTTTTTTATGATCTGTTGATAAATAAAGTCGGGGCAGTAACGGGTGATACCAATAATCTAATTTATTATGCCGGAAAGAAAAGAGTTGTTATTGTTTCGCCGACATCATTTTTAGCTTATTTGCAAACCGTTCTCCAAGGGTTGAGAAATCAGAAGATATCTGAACAAGCAAGAGAGATAATCAAGCAAGTTGAGAAATTAAACCGCCATTTACTTATTTATTCAGATTATATGAAAAAACTCGGCAGTCATCTGACTGCGGTTGTAAGCAGTTACAATAAGGCCGGCAAAGAGTTTGAAAAAATCGATAAAGATGTAGTAAAAATAACGGGGGGAAAATCAGAGATAAAAATTAAGCAATTAGAAAAACCAAATGTTGGCAGCAATTAAAACCGGGGGAAAACAATATCTTGTTGAACCCGGTAAAAAAATAAAAATTGAGAAAATTAAAGGGAAAGAGGGTAAAGAAGTAACCTTTAAAGAAATTTTGTTGGTGGAAAAAAATAAAAAAGTAGAAATTGGAACTCCTCTGGTAAAGGGGGCCAAGGTTATAGGCAAGGTTTTGAAGCAGGGTAAAGGAAAAAAAATAATCATCTTTAAGTACAGACCAAAGACTCGCTATAAGAAAAAAACGGGCCACCGTCAGCCCTTCACCGAAGTTGAAATTTTGAAGATAGAAACAAGCGATTAAATTGTATAAATTGATTTTATCTTCTTCCCTCAAAAGCGCTGGAAAGAGTGTCTTCATCAGCGTATTCTAGTTCGCCGCCCACAGGTAGGCCCCGGCCAAGCCGGGTTATTTTTATATTAAATGGCTTAAGTTCTCTTTCAACCAATAAAGCCGTTGCTTCTCCTTCTGGGGTAGGGTTGGTGGCAATAATTACTTCTTTAAAGTTATTATTTTTTATTTTTTGTTTTAGCTCCTCAATTCTGATATTATCTTTATTTTTTCTCAAGCCGATTGTTCCGCCCAAGACAAAATAAAGGCCTTTGTATTTTTTAGTTTTTTCAATCGCGTTTAAATCCATTTCTTTCTCAACTATACAAAGTAGGTTTCTTTCCCGGGCATTGTTTTCACAAATAGGGCAAAATTCTGTGTCGTCCTGAAAGGGGTTAAAGCAAGAAGGGCAGATTTTTATTGTTTTTTTTAAGTTATTCATTAAGGAGGTTAGTTCTTCTATTTTTTCTTGGGGGAGTTTTATCAGATAAAAAACAAAACGAGCGGCAGTTCGCGGTCCGACCGTCGGGAATTTAGAAAATAGGTCAATAAGTTTTTGAATTGATGGAGGATACATATTACTCTGTGTATTCTTCCTTTTCCAGGTTTCTGAAGCAAACTCTTCGGTCATCAAAATATAACTCTGCCTTGCCTACGGGTCCGTTTCTGTGTTTGGCAACGATAATGTCAGCGATATTTTTTCTGACAGTGTCTGGGTTGTATCTGTCTTCGCGGTATATAAAGAGCACCACATCCGCATCTTGTTCTAAGGATCCTGATTCCCTTAAGTCAGCCAGTCGGGGAATTTGGGGAGTTCTGTGTTCCACGGCTCGGGATAATTGCGATAGGGCAAGGACCGGAACATTTA
>Ga0190334_1001239_pt1 | contig 11284 bp, 9 predicted proteins | sample 48720478_MG_FD_161270 | JGI IMG/M metagenome (GOLD analysis project Ga0190334, IMG submission 161270) | Hydrothermal vent sediment bacterial communities from Southern Trench, Guaymas Basin, Mexico - 4872-04-7-8_MG | ecosystem: Environmental > Aquatic > Marine > Hydrothermal vents > Sediment ...
CAGGCTCTCTTGTGCTGAGGTATTTGTAATCATTTTTGAAACGAGTACAGGAGCCTCTTCATTAAATTGTATCTCAAAAGAGCAGTTCTTGATATTTTTTTCTTGAACTTTTATAGCCCTGTCAAGAAGGATTGTATTTTTGTCAGGATCGAACTCTACTGCATTGTATTTATTATCAGGAGTATTCAAGAATATTAGCGATGATCCCACTACAAGATCAGAGGGTGCCGACCATCTTATTATTACCTTTATTCTGTTTTGATCGATGATTCTTTCGACTCGGCCGCGAAGTGAGCTGCTGCTGAGCACCTTTGCCCTGTAAAGTTTGCCCTTTGAATCCAATGCAATACAATCTGTAAAAGTACCGCCTGTATCGATCCATATTCTCCACAGTCCATCTGAACCAGTATTTTTGTTAGAAATACTCATTTTCAGGTCACCGAATTTTATATCTCTTTAATAAAGATGTTCCGAAACCATACAGATGTATGAACATCATGATTCTGAAGTCCAATATATCCACTCAAAGAAAAATCTTTCACTTTTCCTCTCGGTTCTGCTTCCCAGTCGATTATCTTGACGTCATTCAGTTCTACATCTATGTGGCTGCCCTTGAATGTTATTTTATAGTGATTCCATTCTCCTGTATTTTTGAATGCATCCTCTGATGGGGGTTCTGCGTCATAGACTGCACCCGTCTTGTGAATCCCATCTCCAGCATCATATATTTGAATTTCAAATGAGTGATATATATAATCGTCGCTTACAGGGAGACCGGGGACGCGGAGAAAGACTCCTGAATTGGCATTCTTTGCAAGACACTTGAAATCAAGTTCAAGAACAAAGTCCTTGAATTTTTTTCGGCTGTACCAAAAAAGCCCCATACCCTTGTGTGATTTTAATATGCCATTCTTCTCATCGAGTTCAAAATATCCAGGTCCATAGTGGTTCCATCCATGCTTTGAATATCTTCCATTTGAATATTTAAGAAGTTCCTCATATCCCTCGTAATATGTAATGCTTTTAATATACTCTATACATTTTCTTATCGAAGCTTCTGGATTCTTGGCCTCTTTTTTATTTTCATATTCAATACAAAGCCACCCATGATAGTTTTGATTTGTAAGTTCTGCAAGAATATCGTGAATGTTTGCCTTGCCCTGTCCAAATGGAACATCATAAGCATCCTTATTACCAAATTCATTAAGATCTTTGAGATGCAGGTCGATCATTCTACCACTTAAAATTTTCAAACCATCCACTGGTCTTACACCGCTCCTCATCCAGTGCCCTGTATCTCCGCATGCACCTATACCCTCCCCTACTCTACTTATATGTTTTAAAACTGTCTGAGGCAGACTATACTTTGAAGGTTCTGGATGATTGTGAATAGCAACTCTTATGTTGTATTTCTCTACCATCTCATCTAATCGTGAAAAATCGTCAAAACCTGGCTCGGCAACTATTATTTTAATATTCATTTCCCTTGCAAATCTAAAGACCTTCTCCATATCCTGTTCATTATCAAGATTGACTACGCCATAACCATAGATAGTCAGCTTGTGTTCTTTTAATTTTTTCTTTATAAGATTTATCTGTTCGCTATTTAGATTGTGATCAAATTTTACGCTTTTATTTTTGTCAAGAATCTGACCTGGATAGGCCTGTATATACTTTACTCCCAGTTTTTCGATCCTATCGAGCGCTTCAAAGAAAGAGTATTCTCTAAATGTCCAGCACTGGACCGCAATTGGGAATTTTTTTATCCTCACATCCTTATAATCAGGATTATCCACAACCACTTGACGATTTGTATTGCTACAAAATATGAAAAAAAGTATTGACGAATTTAAGATTATCAATGATATCATTCTTATTAAGAAATTTTTCTCACTCATTTTTTCCCTCTCAAATTTTATTTACTCCTCGATGGGTTCCATTCGCCTTTTGCAACTGAAGGAATATAAGATTCCAGATCAGGGGGTGGGAACTCGACTGTCTTTTCATTCTCTGCACTCATATAGGCGGTCATTAAAAGTTCTGTTACATTCACACCATCACTGAAATTTTCCATTGGTCTCTTCCCATCAAGAAAAGAGCGAACCATGTGTCTGTTTTCCACTTCATAACCATACTCGCTTTCTTCATTGGTAACTACAGGCATCAGACCTACTTCAGCATTCTGTTTTTCTACAAGATCTTCGCCAACCGTTCCTTTGACATTACGGCTGAAGAATACCTTCAAACCCGAATCGAGTGTATTAATCGACAGAGAATACTCAGGTCCCAACAGTTCCATGCTCAATCTCAATCCAGCTCCTACATAGCACCATGAAGTTGTGGTTTCAACTATTATCTTTTTACCATCTTTGTCCATGTATTCGATGAGTGATCTAGCAAAATCCTCTGCCGGATGTTTAATGTAATCGAGCCTTCCATCACTGTTTTTGGAAAGAATTTCTGCATATTTTTTATCCTGCCACTTCAAGCATGATGTGTGAGCTGTTACTTTCACTGGTTTTAGGCTATCTCTTGGCTCTCCAGGTGGTGTTAACATGAATCTAGCAGTTTCAACAGAATGACACATCATGTCGTTCAGTACACCGCCTCCCTGTAGTTCTCCCTGCCAAAACCACGTCATGTGTGGGCCGCTGTGTTCTTCGGCTGCTCTGGCAAGGTATGGCCGTCCAGTAAGCGCGGCACCTCTTCTCCAAACTATATCCTTTCCCCTGATTACTGAGGGTGAAAATATCTGGTTCTCAAGGTAACCATCCAGGAGATTGGCCTTTTTTGCAAGTTCCAGCATCTTCCTTGCTTCTCTAACATTTCTGCCAAGTGGCTTTTCACATGCTACTCCGATCAATTCTCCCTTTCCAGAGTCAATTGTATGAACAATCTCTTCCATGACTTCTATTCTGGCAAAATTTGGAGCACATATCCATACAGCATCTATATTAGTATCACTAACCATATCTGTTATTGATTTAAATACCCTTGGTTCTCCAACTCCAAGTTTCACTGCTGTTGATGCTGCCTTGCTGCTCTCTTCTTCGCTGAGAGAGACTATTCCCATTATATCAGCATCCCTTACCCCAACCCACGAACGTATATGAAAGTTTGCAACAAATCCAGCCCCTATTATTCCTATGCCCAACCTTTTTTTAGACATAGTGAACCTCCAATTTTATTTAACTCTCTTTTCACGAAAAAACAGTATAAATGCAACGGCACAAATTACTGTTAAAATACATGGTACTAAAAATACACCTGTCCAGTTTGTGACATCCTGTGTTGTAAATATTGTTTTTATTTTACCGGCAAATAGACTCCCAAGAAAGCGCCCAAGTCCAAGAGCAATTATTGCAATCAAACTCTGTGCAGAAGCCCGAATATCGGCAGGAGCTACCTTATCTACATAGATAAATGCTGCAACAAAGAAGAAAACATAACAAAAGCCGTGTAAGGTCAGCGATGCGATTACAAGCCACGCAGGCTTTCCGATTGCAAAAATTATATAACGTATGGGCCATGCAATTGCTCCAATCGCAAGGGTGTTTCTCATTCCAAATCTCTTTAGGAATCGAGATAAAAGATAGGCCATTACAAATATCTCTGCAACCTGTGCAATTGTCATGACAGCAGGTACATATTTGGCTGAAATTGCTATCTTTTGAGAGGTTAGAAAGGGAGCTGTCAAGATATAATAGAATTCCAATTCGGTAGCCACAATGAATGTTATGGCTATAAAGATAGAAAAATTTTTATCTTTCATCATTTTCAATGCTTCAACAAATGCCCATGGCTTTACACCCTCCTTTTTCGGAGGCGTATGAGGTAGCCCAAACGAATGAATCCCCATAATTATCGATAGTATTCCTGCAAGGAAGAGAGTATCGCCATGCAGCATAAGTTTTTCTCCAAACATTCTGTATCCTGAGAGCATCAATCCGGCTGCTATCCAGCCAATGGTTCCCCAAACTCTTATCTGGCCAAACTCTCTTTCAGAATCTTTCAAGTTTATCATTGCAACAGAGTTTGTTAATGCAAGGGTTGGTGCATAGAGAAGACAGTATATTAGCATCAATATGAATATCGTGCTGTATGATGACATGAAAGACATTACTATCAGCAGAATCCCACCCGAGAGTTGTAAAAATGATATTATTTTTTCTGATGCAAAGTGTCTGTCTGCTATCTGTCCTCCGATGAATGGAGATACAATCGTGGCGAGTGGAAGCAGAGCATATATCCAGCCTACCTGTACACCATTGAAGCCAAGCTCATTCATAAGGTATTCAGATAGAACAGGAGCCCACGCACCCCAGATTGCATACTGAAGGAACATCATAATTCCGAGACGATATTTTGAGTTCATGACTGCCTCCAGGTTAGATTTTTTCAAATCAAAATTCTAAACGATTCTTTTTTTCCGAGAATCCCAGAAAACCTTTCGACCTTCTAAATAAGATTTCGTTGCCATATGGCACGTTATCGCTTCCTCAAATCCCCTGTCGATGTTGCAGCTTGGCTGTTTTCCATTTCTAATGCAGTCGAGCCACTCCTTAATATGAAGGTGTGTTACATCTACTAACCTGCCCTCTCTGTATGTATACATCAATCCTCTTGTTGCAAAATATTTTTCTGTAGCAGAAGTTACTGCATCTATCTTTTTTGATCCTGGGGCATAAGAGAAAATTGGGAGCGATGTATCGATTATTTCATCTTTGATTTTTTTTCTGTATCGTGTTGAATTCTCATCAGCCATGACAGTAAGAGAACTTCCAACCTCCATTGTTGCATCGTGTCCCATGAAGACCTTACCTCTATATTTGCCATTGGCCAGCGTGGCACTATAAACAAGAGTAAGATCTCTGTCGGGATACTCGAATACTACCTGAAAGACATCAGGAACATCTCTACCATCTTTGTAGAAATATATTCCACCAGAGGCTACTGCAGATTTCGGAATACCGAGGTTCATGATTTGATTAATTGCGTCAAATTCATGTGAAAGAAGATCTCCCGAGAGACCAGTTCCATAATCATACCAGCATCTCCACCTAAAGAACCTTTCAGGACTGAAAGGAACCTTATGAGGCGCAGGCAGCTGGAACTGTTCCCAATCGATTGTTTTTGGATTGCCATCCTTGTGAATTGCATAAACCCACGCACCACCGGGTGTATTACGATTTGTAGTTGTCTCGATCAGTGTTACCTTGCCTAAAATATTTTTTTCTACTATCTTTTTTGCTTTAAAATGGCTTTCCTGCTGTCTATTCTGATGACCGAGTTGAAATACAATGCCGCTTTTTTTAACAGCATTAAAAACCCTATAAACCTCCTCCTCAGTCCTTGTCATGCACTTCTCGCAGTAGACGTGTTTTCCAGCATTTGCTGCATCGACTACAATGCGGGAATGCCAGTGATCTGGAGTTGCAATTATCACTGCATCGATATCTTTGCTTTGAAGAAGATCCTGATAGTGATAATACCTTTTTGCACCTGAAAGTTTTCCTGTCTTTGCTGCAGGAGAGTTTTCATTCTTTGATGCAGCAATACCTCTCTCTGCTCTTACATCGAAAAGGTCACACACGCCTGTCAGCACGATATTCAAACTTTCCTGGTTAAAATATGCTTTGATTTCCTTTTCTAAATTTCGTATATATAGCCTATCGATCTTCTCCTGTTCCAATGCGAACTTCTTTCTATCTGACCAGTATGTTGGATGCACAAATCCTGCAGATCGTATTAATGACTCTCCCCTTCCACCAAATCCTATTATCCCAATCCTTATAAGTTCTCCCTGTTTTTTGAATGTTGTCTTGGGAAGCACAGATGGCGCACCCTCTTCTAGTCCAAGTTCGGATAGAATCAACCTCTTCTTGAAGTTGTCTCTTGATTTCTTGGCAATTGCTCCATATATAAATCCTCCCAATACAGGGAGTGTTGCCAGGCCTTTGAGCACATCTCTGCGATCTATCCTATTTTCATTTTTTTCCTTTTTTGATCCTTTGCTGTTCTCATCTTTTTCTTTTTCTCTCATTTTCTTCCCCTCCATTTACTCTTTTATTCTTTTTATAAAGATAAGTCTATCGAGTCCAATATCGTATCCTGTGGGGAAGATCGTTAAAACAAAAAGTGCGGCCATTTCAATCAGATTTTTATTCACGATGAGATAACTGCCTTCAGATGGTGATGAGTAGGTGTATCCAATAATCGGAGGCTGACAGATGTAATATAAGAAAAGAAGAACGATTCCAGAGATTGAAGCAACACGAGTAAAGCATCCAAGAATCAAACCGAGACCTATGGCGATCAATCCCCATACATTGAGAAAATCTACTATTTTCAACAATGTTGGATTTGTGGCAATTCCAATGAAGAGACTTGAAAATATCCACTTTGATTCAACAAGGTATCCTGCAGAAGTCCAGTAAGGTGTAAATAGTTTAACTAATCCTTCATATAGAAAATGCCATCCGATAAATACTCGAAGAATGACCAGCGATGTTAACTGGATAGTTGAATAGTGCAGTGGTCCTGAATATGATCTCTCTTCGTCACACATGACTTTACCTCCAAAGATTAATAAAGGAAAGATTTTTAATTAGAATATAACGAGATTTATTATACTTGTCAATCAGGAAGTTCTATATATATAGGCAAGCCGTTACCAATTGGCAACGGCTTGAGCTGCAGATTGAAAAGGAGGGAAATGAAACGCAAAACTAATTTTTTTATTGCAAATAAAATACCAAATTTATTTTTGTTTTTTATGCAGGATAACGATATAATATTATGGAAGTTACAAGATTTGCGTTATTATTATGACCCGATTACAGTGTCAAGAATTGGACAATTAAATATTAATAGTTGAACATCTTGTACGCCCGTTGGGAATCGAACCCAAAACCTCAGGCTCCGGAGGCCTGCGCTCTATCCAATTGAGCTACGGGCGCATAACAAATTTTAATAAACTTAATTATCAATGTCAAGACCTAATAAATGGCTTCAACTTTTCTATTTCTGGTTTGGGAGTTAAAAGGCTTACTAATATTAAAAGAACCGTTGAGCTTATAAGAGCTGGATAGACCGCTGGAAGCCCCATTATCATCTCTCCTTTTATCTTGCTTGCTACTTCCCATCCAATGGTTATCATCATGCCGGCGGTAATAGAAACTACTCCTGCTATTGGAGTTGCCCTCCTCCAGAAGAATGTTGCCATGAGTGCAGGCGTAAGACCTGCACCGTAAATAGTATATGCAGCATATGCTGCTTTTAGAATTCTTGGATAGAAATTTATTAATCCAAATGCACAACCTCCAAGAAATATGAGGGAGAGTCTGCTTCCAAACACCATTGCCTTGTCAGAGATATTTGGTTTTATAAAACGCTGAACAATGTCTCTCATTATGTTTGTTGCGGGAACCAGTAAGAAACTGTTTGCTGTTGAGATTACTATTGCCGCAGTAGATGCCATCAAGATGCATCCGACTGCAACAGGGAGGCTCTTGTGTGCAACAATCAAGATTATCTTACCTGACTGATTAGTGGATAGGCCCTTGAAAATGCTGCTTCCTATTACTGCAAGACTCTGTATTGCCATACCGAGAACAACCGCACCAATCAGAAATCCTACTACAGATCGCTTTGCTTCCCTTTCATTCTTTGCAGAAAAAAATCTCTGATACATGTTTGCATTTGCCAGTGCCAATAGGAATGTTGGTACAAAGTATCCAATTGCCTCTACTGGTGACATATTGCCAAATATAGGATTTGCCCTGGGTGTAACATTGCTGGCAATATGAGAAAATCCCCCACCTGATTTAATGACAAATGGAATAGCTAGTAAGACTCCAGCTATTATTACTATGCCATTTAAAATATCAATATATGCTACAGAAAGCATCCCTGCCGTCATTGTGTAGAGTATTGAAAAGCATGCCATAAATATCATTGCTGTTTGTTCGGATATTTTTCCATCAGAAATAATGTTTATTATCCACCCGCCACCGCGGAACTGGTAGCTGACTATTGTGATATAGGCTATTATTGTGGTCAATGTGGCAAGTAGTCGAGCCCATTTGTTGTAACGAGCCTCAAGAATATCCGGAACTGTAAACTGACCAAACCTTCTGACCCTTGCAGCAATAAAAAAGACTATTACAAAACCAACCCATCCCCCACTGCTTCCTATCAGAGATGAATATCCATGATGGTATGAAAGATCTGCAACACTAAAAATATCCCCTGATCCGATCCAGGTAGCAAGCAGAGTTCCAACCAGTATTGGAGCAGTAAGACTTCGCCCTGCTACAAGAAAGTCCTCTCTCTTTTTGATTTTAGATGTTAAGCAGAATCCTAATGTAAGAAGGATTATTAGATATATTATTATTGTAAAAACGTAAACCATTCAGATTGCCATAAGTTACTATTTTTTATAAAATAATTTGTCAAGTACCTCTTTTTCTGGTGGTTTGGTAAAAAATGACACACCAATCAAACTTATCAATGCAACTGTTACTGCGGGATAGAGAATCGGTATTCCAAATGGATCTGCATTTGGATCTCCGAGTGGTTTCATGATTGAAGGCCAGATATACCCACCTATTTTTAACGACATTGTCACTACAGTAGCAGAAATAATAGATATTAATCCCGCCGTCTTTGTTACTCTCTTAGAGGCAAGAGCAGCTATTAGAGCAGGTGTTATTGCAACACCATATATTGTATAGGCAAAGAGAGCGTTTTCCATAACCGATACCATCTTTGTTGCCATTAAATAAGCAACTACTCCCACGATTACTACTAAAAACCTCTGAAGGAAGACTGTCTTCAATTGCTTTTCGATCTTACCCGATTCTCTGTAGATGATCAGCGAAAGTGATGCTATCATTGTTATGTAGACACCAATCCCGATCTGAGTGAGTACCTGATTGCTCTTGACAAAAATAATTCCTAGTGCACTGAATGGAACAAGCCCTGCAACAAGTGCAATTATTTTTGTAGATTTTTTTAAGAAAAATCCGGCTATGACTGCAATACATAAAACCGGTGTAATATAAATAAATAGTTTAAAAATAATTCCCAGGAGGGCTGCATCTTTAAAGATGTTAGCATGTATCAAAAATTTATTCATGTTAAGAGCCGAAACAGAGAAAGATTCGCTTCGAAACCACGGTAAGAAAAAGGCTATTATGACTACAAAAGCAGATACTACTCCTGGCTTAATCCATGATGACTTTGTTTCGGTTGCTTTTGACTCTTTAATATCATTTTCCACTCTTTTTTTGTAGAATCTCTGAATTATATCCCTAATTAACGTGGTAGTTGGAGATAATAGATAGTTCATTCCAGTTGAAATCACCACTACAGTAGCGGCGCCAAGAAGAAGTACACCTATTGGCATTGGCACCATCTCTCTGGCTGCCTTTATTATTACTTCTGCATGATCCATCTGGCCCGATTGAATCCTGTCCCAGAAATAGACGCTTGCAAATATTGCCATGATTATTGCTACCGATTCGATGAATAGTGTTCCAACAACCCATATTCCGGCAGCTTTTTTTGCCTCTCCTGGAGTCCTTGCACTATAAAACTTTTGATACATGCTCTGAACACCAAGCAGCAGCAGAAGGGTAGATAGTCCCATTGCGAGTATTTTTAAGGGAGGATTGTAAGTAAATTCTGGATTGAATATTTTCATATGAGTAGCAGGTAAAATCTCTTGCATGTGGCCAAATCCACCTGCTGCCATGACAACGATTGGTGTGGAAACAATCATTGCAGTAAGGATTATGATACCATTTGGCAAATCGGTATTTGCTATGGCAACCATTCCGCCAATCATTGTAAAAATAGTAACAAAAAGGAACGCCATAAACATACCCTGATCGGTCGATATCGATCCATCGGATATAGTATTTAATATATATCCTCCTGCCTTAAATTGATAACTTACTATAGTAGTGAAACTTATTATTATTGCAATTGCACCAAATACTCTTGCCACTGGTCCATATCTTACCTCGAGGATATCTCCAACAGTATATTGGCCAAATGTTCTTATTTTGGCAGATAGAAAATATATTATTATAATCCCAACACCAACTCCAGCAACCTGCCACATTGCACTCCAACCAGCCTTTGCGGCGAATTCTGCACCGGATATAAATGTTCCACTTCCTATCCAGGTACATATTAGTGTAAAGACCATTTTAGTTATAGATATCGATCGACCTGCAAGCATCATGTCATCCTGAGTCTTAACCTTTCTTGACTTCCAGAAGTTCATAACAGTAAGGCCGGCAAGATAGATCATAATAATAAGAATATAAATATTCATTAAAACCCTCCTGATTTAAAAAGACAGTTAAATTTAAAACTTTAATTAACATTGTCAAGGTAAAATATTCCAAATTACCGGGAAAGTTCATACACATGACGGTACAGAAGCCATCTGGAAAGAGATATATAAGGGTACGATACTATTAATCTTTACAGATATGCCATAGATTTGAAGTAGTGTATTTTTTAAAATTGACTAATCACTTTCTATAAAACGCACCCTTAGACCAGCTTTATGAGCCGCTTCAATCTGCTTTTGATCTGATGAAACAAACAAATCTGCTCCCCATTCTATTGCACAAGCAATATGTAACGAATCAATTGTTCTCAAGGTATTTTTCTCTAAAAGTTCAATCGATTTATTAATAACACTCGGTGTTATGTTCAGAATAATTGCGTCTTGAATTTCTTCGAGTAATCTATTTTTGGCAACAGAATAATTATTTTGACTGATATTTCTTTCTCTTAATCGTCTATTCAAAGCTGAGATTATTTCAGGGATACATAAGATACATAACGCCAGATATGTAGTATTAAAACAAATTTCTTCTACAACATCACTTCCTTTTTCTTCTATATATCTTTTTGCAAATGAGGATGAATCAAAAAATGTTTTCATTTAAAAAACCTCTCGTTCTTCCAAAATAGCTTTTGATAGACTTATCCCCTTCATAGATAGTTTTAATCCAGGCCTTTTCCATGAAACCATTTTTAATCCCTCCTGAGTAGGCGGTGAAATTTCAGCTATTGCTTTTCCATGTCTCAAAATTAAAATTGTTTCGCCGTTTTCAACTTCGGAAAAGAACATGGAAGCATTTTTACGAAATTCTGTAAAAGTAATAGTTTTCATAATTACCTCCAGCAAACGATGTATATTTGTACATTAATGTACATTATTTTGTACATTAATGCAAGTATATTTTAATCAGAGAATTCT
>Ga0190334_1001240_pt1 | contig 11283 bp, 13 predicted proteins | sample 48720478_MG_FD_161270 | JGI IMG/M metagenome (GOLD analysis project Ga0190334, IMG submission 161270) | Hydrothermal vent sediment bacterial communities from Southern Trench, Guaymas Basin, Mexico - 4872-04-7-8_MG | ecosystem: Environmental > Aquatic > Marine > Hydrothermal vents > Sediment ...
CATTTTTATTAAGTCAGATTTTTTGATAGCCTCAGCAGAACCCCCTATAAAAGAATTCCCGTTAACCAAATTTAAAAATGGCAAACCAAGATAATGTGTCAATAAAGGTATAGTTCCTCCCACTATCGAGACAAGGTTTTGAGAATAATTTTTAGTAATCCACCTTGCCTGGACAGCCGACAAGTTTGGATTATGGACAAACGGTGCAATTAACCTTCGAAGAAAATCTTTTTCAGGCAGAAAATCAGAGTCAAAAATCACTATATATTCGCCCTTGGTATATTTTAACATGTGGTTAAGATTACCTGGTTTATATCCTTTATTAGAGCCTCTCCTAGTTACAATAACCATGTCCTTATGTTTCTTTGCAAACATATCAATCTTTCTTGAGATAAGTTTATCAGAACTATCGTCCCCAATAATAATCTTATATTTGTTTTTTGGATAGTCAAATTTTAGGCATTTTTCAGCGCAATTTAAGGCTGCTAACTCATTGTAAGTAGGGATTTGGATTGTGACTTTTGGCAATTGAGAATCTTTAACAGGAATTTCCTGTGTTTTTTTATTTTTGAATAATAAAATAAGGCCCATCATTAGATATGCAAATGTAAATATTATTGTAATATATAACAGAACATAAAAAAAACTGTCAAAAAAAATATGCATATAATCTAAAATTAATCTTGAATTGGCTATGTAAAAATCATAGACAAAAGTTCCTATATTCTCATAAAAATTAAATATTATCATAATTAAATGGGTTATTTGTGTTATTATTGCGCTCATTTTTTATGATGTTGTTCGTCTTATTATCAAATACAATTTAATCTATGTTTAGAAGAAAAGGACTTTTTAAAAGTTTTGCTATTTTATTATGAGAAGAAAAGAGGAAATTAAGAGCTCAAAACTAACTTTCGTTTTTATTAAACCAATCAACAAACATTTTCATGCCTTGTTCAATATTTGTTTTAGGGTTATAACCAAAATATTTTTTTGCCTTTGAGATATCAGCATATGTAATTGGGATGTCTTCCTTAGGCATATCCTTCTGGATAATCCTTGCCTTTTTCCCTAATAAGGTTTCAATTAGGGATATGAACTTGTCTAATTCAATTGTTTTGGAATTGCCTATATTAAATATCTCATATGCATAATTTTTTTCAGATGCTGATAAAATAGCTTGAACCACATCCTCAATATAAGTATAATCCCTTTTTGAACTGCCATCGCCATACCTAATAATTGGTTTGTCCTCGCTAATAAGTTTTGTAAATAAATAAGGTGCCATGTCTGGTCTTCCCCGGGGACCGTATACAGTAAAAAATCTTAAACAAGTTATATTTAATTTGTAAAGTTTGCTGTAAGTGTGGCACAACATCTCGCCTGTTTTTTTGGTTAGAGCATAAGGACTTATCTGTGTATCTGTTCTAGCCTTTTCAGAAAAAGGTAATTTTTTGTTAAGTCCGTAAACTGAAGAACTCGAGCCGAACACAAAATTTTTAATGTTGAATTTTCTTGACAACTCAAGCAAGTTTAATGTGCCTTTCACATTAACTTCTTCATATATATGTGGATCTTTAATGGAAGCCCTTACGCCCGCTCGGGCTGCCAAATGTATAACTTTGATTATTTTATGTTTTTCAAAAACTTTTTTTAATTTCTCAAGCTGTCTTATGTCTGTCTCTTCAAGAAAGAAAGACTTATTTGAAAGATTATGTTCAATGTTTTTTCTTTTTCTTTTTGGAGAATAATAATTATTAAAATTATCCAAACAAACAACTTGCTTACCTTTATTTAGTAATGCGTCGCAGACATGGCTACCTATGAAACCAGCGCCGCCTGTTACGAGTATTTTATCCATTTTAAAAAAATCAATATGGTTATGGCCATTCAACCTTCCAAGTAATTATTCTGGATCCGCCAACCGTTGTTGTATCATAAAATTTATGGAAATATTTTAACCCTCTTCCATCTAAATAAAATAACCTGGTAAACATGCTCCCGACAAGTTCTTCTGACATAAAATATATGGTTCTGTTATTTTGGGAAAGAACTACACCATACCCTATTTTATTGCCAGTAAAATCTTTAACAATATAATCATTGCCTTTAAAATAACCCAGTTTATTAGCATAAAACGTTTCTTGGCCATTGGACAAATAAGCGTCATGTGTTGTCAGATTAATTATTAAAGGAATACGTTGGTTCTGTTGTGCTGGCAAATTACATTGCAAACTTTGATCTGTAAGTTTTGCACAATCTACAGCACCGCCATAACTTGGCCATGGCGCTATCCAATCATTAACTTGCCTGTCTGTTGTTAATGCATTTAACTCATAAAACTTTTTTTGGGCGTCTTCATCATCATATCCAAGCTCGTTTTTCAATTTTTGAACAAATCCATCATATGACCCTTCTGTTTTAAAATAATTGTATATTTTTGCACGTTCAAAATTCCAGCTCCCAAAATGCGCCCACACTCCTGATTTGCCAACCATGTCTCCACTTGTAATAAAATAATCTTCAGGAGGCTCGCAAAATAAATTGTTCATTATTGTCTCTGTTTTTTCTTCACTTGTAATTTCAAGCAATTCTTCCCTTACTTCAGTTTCTTTCATTTCAAAAAAATCATAGAGCATATTTATAGTTTTATAGGACTCATTTACAATGCTATCTAGTTCCCTAAATGCATTATTGCTTCCACAGTCTAACATTCTCAATATGTCAACTGCCTGTTCTTCATCATCTGTAAGTAAGACTTTTCCTATCCAATGTGCCTGAGGGCCGTTCTGGGATGCTCCATCAAAAGTTACTGCCCGGTCCGCCCAGTATTTAAACCAATGCCCGAAGTCCCACCACGAATTAATAATAGCATCTTGTGAAGATTCTAATCTTATTTTTGTTAACGTGTCAACCCAGGCATCGCTGATACTTGGAACATAATTAGTTGCCGTTGCAATTCCGATATTAATAGGCTGTAATAAGATTATAAGACTAACAACTGTGAAAATTGTTTTGCTTATTGCCAAGCTTATATCTAGTGATTTGTGTATAAATTTTGTGAAATACTTTACCATTATCCCAAAAAAAGTTGAGAAAGATATCACAAACGCAGGAATAATTAAAAGTATGAATCTTACGCCTTTTGTCGCTGCGTAAATTGTTGACATAAACCAAATCGTCATAAGAATTGAATGTTTCGGTTCAATCTTGTAACCATAATATGCAGATAATAACAGTCCAATAAATAAAGGTAAAGATAATAAAGGCAGTAAAAGAAAAATATTAAGTTTGTTTGCCTGCGCAATTTGGACAAAAAAGATAAAATATAGTATTGAAATAACTATATAAGCAAGATTAAGGTTGCGTACCTTTTTTTCTTTTAAATTAACTAGAGGAAGCATGGTGCCAATTAAAGCTATAATTAAAAATAATGGACCTCCTAAATTAGCTATTATCTGAGGTATGTTGGCTGCATTTAATTCTGCAACTGTAGTATAGACATTAGGCCACAGAGATGCGCCTGTCGCTTCCTTTATTTTAACAATCTTAATAGGATTTAAAAAAGATCTTAGAAACAGATTACCATTGCCAAAAAATGTTAATGAAAGTAAAGAAGATCCTAAAAATACTGCAAGTAATAAAAAAACGTTCTTCAGATTTTTATTGGTAAAGAGGTTTGTTATGGTGCTGCCTTCATGTAAAAAATCAAATAACACAAGATATCCTATATAGATAAAAGATGCACCTATTATAAACAAAAACATAAACCACCAGCCTGACCATGCAAAACTGTAAAACCCAATAAATAATCCAGAAAACAAAGAATAAACAATTGTTTTTTTGTAAGACTCAGAGTCAAACGCATACATGATAAATAACATAATTATGAATGGGAAGACTGCATTTACAATATCATTATCACTTCCTAAAGATCTGCTCAACACAGTTGGATTAACAGCAATCAAAACCGCTGCCATAAACCCTGCTAAATTACCAGAAAGTTTTTTACCTATGAAAAAGGCAGCGATTATTGCAAAGAAAGATAAAAACAAGGGTGTTAAAAAAGCAACATACATCAAAATAATGTCTGGTTTAAAAAATTTTAATACTTTGTAAAGATAAGCTTCGATATATGGATATATATTTTGGGTGATTTGTAAGCCGGTGGGAGCTAACATATGATTGTCATAAGGCACGCCATCTCTAAGTTCATCCCATATGTGGCCTTTCTCAATTATGTTACGGGCATACCTTACCCAGAAATATGAATCTATATCACCAAGATAAGTATAGCCGTTATTATCTCTAAACCTTTCTCTTATCTGTTCTGCCTGCTGCTTGACTGCTTGTCCGATTTGTTGTGATTGCTGGCTTACAATAATATTAAACTGCTCATTTACCATTGCCTGCTTGTTTGCTAGTGGTAAATTTGGATATTGTTGGTTAATATCATTTATTATCTGGTTCTGAATTCCGTTATATATGCCTTGTCTGGCCCATGTGTCTGCAAGAGGTAAATTAGCAGGAAGGAGTCTAATGTAAACAGACATTATCAAAGGTATTAAAATTAAGAAGATAACTGAATACTTAGAAAAGATTTTAGCCAGACGTTTAAAATCTAAAGTAAGATCTTCATCTTTAGTTGTGGGCTCTTTTTTTTTTACACTGAAAATATTTTTTAACCAAGAAAAGTCTAAGATAATTTCATCATCTTTATTTTGTGATTTACGTTTTGATTTTTTTCCCATTAAACCCCACGTCGTTAAACACAAGAACGCTAAAATCTATATAAATATTATGAATTATTTACCCATGAATTTCCTTAACATCGGGTTCATATCATACATGTGCTCACGAGCAATATCCTCATATAATTTATAGACAATCATCACAGTTAGTAAAATACCTGTACCCCTTGATAATGCGCCCATCAAATCTGCTATGGCTGCTAAAAATCCCACGGTTATGGCGCCCATTACTGTCAATGGCATTATATACCTGTTAAGCAACCTTTCTAAAATTCGCCTATCTTTTCTAAATCCTGGAATCTGTAAGCCGGAAGATAACATTTGATTTGCCAAACTCCTGGCATCCATATTAGAAGTTTGCACCCAAAAAATTGAAAACAATACAGAACCACCTATCATTAAGAGAACATAGATTATTGAATTTAACAAAACAGGAGCAATAATTGACCATTGTCCTCCGCTTTGAATTATTGTCTGAATTAAGTTAGGCCCGTTAAGAACAGCAATTAAACCAACAGGAGTATTTCCCTGAGTAAAACCTCCTATAATAGGCAGTATGTTTCCTCCTGTCCAGTTTTGCAATAACCTTACCCAAAGTTGTAATGTTGCAAATAATGATGCGACTAATATGACAGGGATGTTGCTTGTATAAATAAATTGCAATGGCCACCTAATGCCGTGCCCTCTAACCCTGCCAAATGATAAAGGAATTTCTACTTTCATAGCCTGTGCATACACTGCTATCCCAAAAACCAAAAGAGTTGCAGCAATTGTAATTATAGAAACAAGGGCACCCGAAAAATCAACTTCTAATACTGATAAAATAATGCTCCACAGATGACCAACAATAGGTCTTTGGAATCCTGGTTCCCACACCAAGTTTCCAGCTGTGTCTGTAAAAGAAAACAATCTAATAAAGATTTGCTTGCTTATACCTGCTGCTATAAACAGACTGATACCTGAACCAAACCCCCATTTACTAACAATTTCATCCATGAATAAAACAATCATACCTCCAAGGAACAATTCAAAAACCAAGATGAGCTGGTATTGTAATCTTACTGTGCCTATGGCTGTAACAGGAGGCGATATTCCACCCATAAAAACATAAATAACTGATTCAAAAACTATAAAGAAAATAGACATTAATTTCTGAATCCCTTGATACCTGTTCTTTCCCTCATGGGTTGTTAAATCAAACTTCATTATCCCTGCTCCATTTAATAACTGCAATATTATAGAGCCTGTAACTATGGGACCAATACCTAATGACAATAATGAACCAAATTCTGCGCCCAAAATGATAGAAAGATATTCAAATTGCGCTAAGGTGTTTGGGCCAAGCGGCCATAAAGGTATCATGCCCAGAACAAAAAATAACACTAACACAATTAAAGTCCATTTTAATTTTTCGTTAAACGGAAGTTTTTTTTGCTTTGGTGAAGCAACTTCCGGCAAGTTCAAAAGAATATTATCAAAAAAGCTCATTTTTCTTTCATTAAATCACATTACCTATTTATTTTCTTCGTTGTTCTCAGCATCATTCATTAATTTTTTATTTGCTGGCAGAACAACTTTCCCACCCTTGGCTTCTACCTTTGAGATAGCGTTTTGAGAAGCAGATTTTACAGTTATATGTAACTTAAAGTTAATATGTCCCTTTGAAATAAGTTTATCATAATTCAGTTTTATTAAATCAATTTCATAAACATCTTTATTTTGTTTGGCTTTGCCTTCCTTAATTAATAAGGGAAGTAAACTTTGTAATTTTCTAATATTAATTGAGTTTACAGTTTTTTTGTATGTTTTAAATCCTGTCTTGCCAAGATGTTTATTACCTCCCGTTAATTTCATTATTTTGGCGTCTCCCCTCTTTCCTGTCCCGGACTTGCCCCTGCCGCCGCGATGGCCTGCGCCCCTATTTTTTTTCTTATGGCCGTGCCCTGCAGTAACCTTGGCTGCCCTTATCCTGGTTCGTTTTTTCCTTTTTGATTGCATTATATCATCCGTTTAAGTAAATCATTGATTTTTTCGGCCCTATAACCAAGAGCGCCGCCCTTTCCAAAACTAACTTTAACACCTTTTCTACCATAGCCTTTTTTTGGTGGTGTTAACCTTAGATAGCGTTGATATTTTTTGTTTTTATACACAAAATATTTTTTATAAGATATCTTCTTTTTTGAATCATGCTCTCTTTCTTTATACAATTCGCCATGTTCCTTAATTAGGCTGTCTAAAATATCCTCAGAAACCTCGCCGTATGTAACATAATCCTTAACCTTATTAATCATGCCAAGATTAGATTTTGTGTTTTTCAAGATAACGCACCAGTTTTTATTGTGAAGATTTAACTGTGTAAAGGTTTTTGCAATGTCATGTTTAAGATTGATTTTGCCTCTGACACGGACAACTGCCAACAACCTTTCTTTATTATGGTTAGTTTCCTTTTTTTTCGTCTTCTTGCTTTCCATTTTCTTCATTAATAGATTTTTTTAATGTTTTTTCAACAACACTTAATCTTTCATAATGATGCGGCTGTAATTTTGTTTTCATAAGATTTTTTAACGCTTTCTCTGCTGCTTTTATTAAATTAATTTTAGTTCTTGACTGACCATATGTTTGAGACCATACATCTTCAATACCGGCCAAACTTAATATTTTGGCAATTTCTTTGTCCACTTTCAGACCTGTGCCTTTTGGTGCAGGTATCAATTTTACAATTGCAGAGCCGCATTTACCTTCAACTGTAAAAGGCAATGAATGCGGCTGACCACAACCGCACTCCCAACTACCGCAACCCCTTCTAATCTTAAAAACATTAAATTTGGCATTCCTAATGGCTTTTTCTCTTGCAGGCACGGTCTCTTTTGACTTCCCATATCCTAAGCCAATAATGCCTTGCTTATTCCCGACAACCGCCAGCGTGGCAAACCTTGGTTTATTGCCTTCCCTGGTCTTTTTTTGTGTCTGCCTGAATACACGTCTTTTACCGCCACCAAATTTACCTTTAGCTTGACCTACTAATAACAAATCTGTCTCAAGCTCCGGAATTAAAGTTTCAACAATTTCTTTTTCCATTATTGAATATCCATTATCCAAGATAAAATCAATATCTTTTATTTCGCCAGAATTCACTTTCTTACCCAATTCTGTTTTCGGAACCCATTGTACTTCTTCTACAACCGCGGGTTTTCTTACTTCTTTCTTTTGCTCATTACTTTTTTCTTGTTGTTTTTCTTCTGACATTTTTCACATCACTTACTTTTTTTCCAGACAATATGTTGCTCTTGGTTTTTTCAAATGATTCAACGACTTTTTTATCCTTGATATGCTTACCAGATATCCTGTCTTCTGTTGGCATGATCTCTTCAGAAGACTTTATTTTTAAACCAGAATCAATTGCGCCTTTTACAACCGCAAATATCCTTGAGCCTTTAACTGGTGTCTGCAACCCAAAATCAATTATAACTTCTTCATTGCTCGACTTTGTTCCTAATAACAGGCCTGTTAAATATGCTGCAGGCAAATTACCAGTATTAAATTTCCAACCATATCTTTGAAGTTCTATTGAATGTGCTGCTTTTATAACAACATCGCCTTGATCAGCATATTTAATGATCTGGGCAACAATGTGCTTGTTAGATTTCCTTATAACTAATCTGAGGGATTTTGATTTTAATAATGATAAACGTCTCTTATAATCTGTTTTCCCTTCTCTTTTCCTTCGGAATGGAACAGTAAAAACCTTTTTAGACGCCATTTTATTTTTTCACCAAGTTATGTTCTGTTATGTATATTTTTATGTGCCTTTTACTCCTAAAGAAACCCCCTTTGGCTTTCCTGTAAAGGTCTTTATAAACTTCTTTTGTTAGTTTATTCTTCGATTTCAATTCTTTCAAGAACGCTCTTTGCAACCTTATCTTTGACATCCATTTTTCCTTGTTTTTTAATCTTGCGTTTGCTGTTCCCTTTCTAGAACCGTGGCCTTTTCTTCTTCCCAACACTTTCTGTTTCTGATTCTTTTTGGCGCGTGCCCTTGATACGCCTTTGGCTTTTTTAACACCGATGGCGCCTGATTTGATTAACGCCCTAATATCCGCTCTTGTAATGGCTTCTTTAATATCTTCAAACCTAGTTATGTCTAGCTTAATCTTTTTACGAGATCTTTTAGATACTTTTGCCGCTATATTTTTTTGAGTTTTGGTCTTCATGTTCTTTTTGTCAGTAATTTATCAATCTCTTTTTTTTCGATTTTCTTTTTATCTTTCTCATCGAGAGAGTCTTCAATTGATTTTTTTTCTTTGACCTCTTTTTTCTCAATTTCTTTCTTGTCTTTCTCAAGCCTTTTCTCTTTCCTAGACTTCATCAAATCTTCTCTCTTCCTAACATATTCTTGAGGATCTTTTATATTTAAGATTGTAATTTTGTTTTTTATCAAAGATTGAAGGATGTGCTTCTTTTTTTTGAAACCAATCTTGGCAGAGACAACTGCCGCGTGTTTATCAGGTTTAAGACTATCTATTTCACCCAAAGATGAAACACGAATAATTTTCATACCAGAACGTGTCATTCCTTTTACTTTTACTGGTACACCATAACCTCTACTGACAATGACTCTGTTTTGCATTCTTAAGCGTTTCTTAGAATCACAACCCCTCGGCTTTCTCCATGTTTTGGCAAGACGTTTTTTCTTGTGAATATCTTGTCTAATAAACTTTGGCTTGGCTGTCCTCTTTCTCTTTTTAATATCTAGCATTTCTTTCATTGTACTGCTTTACCTGCTTTTTCAGTTATATAAATACCGTCTTGGAATATCCTTTTGTCAAAGCCCGGCCTTCTGGTTGTCTGCTCAATGTCCGCAGCAACCTGACCAACTTTTTCTTTATCAGTGCCCTCAACCATAATCATATTACCTTCGACCTTAACCTTAACATTATCTTTTATTTGAACCTGTCTAGGAACCTTTTCACCCAGGAAATTCTTGATTATTAAAACATTATTTGCAACACTGACATTCATCGGGAAATGTCCTGAACATATTTTTAATTTATAAACAAACCCTTCGGTGCATCCTTTGAACGCATTTTTAAGGTGAGACTTATAAGCCAGCACAACCGCTTTTTCTCTTTTACTAGGAAACTTAGATATTATGGTTATTTTATTACCGCTTATTTCCACTTTGATTTTAGGATTGTCAAATTTTCTTTTTATATCTCCTTTTTGACCAGAAACAACTAAAAAATCATTCTCCTGAGTAACTGTAACACCTTCAGGGATTTCCAGCGTCTCGATTAAATCTTTCTTCATTTTTTAATAAACGTAAGCCAATAATTTTCCTCCTAAGTTTTGTTTTATAGCATCTTCCTGTGTCATTATGCCTTTGTTAGTTGAAACTATCAAAAACCCAAACCCAAAGGCCGGTAAAAACCTTTTCTCGAACTTTTTATAATCTTCAACTTTAACACCATGTCGTGGTTTTATAACACCTGTTTTATTTATTGCGCCCAATAAATTAATTTCAAGAGCATTTCCTAAGCCATGCTTCGTTTCTTTTATATCGCCAACATAATTGTGCTGTTTAAGTAAATTCAAAACCTCCCTAATCATCTTTGAATTGTTTCCTATTATTGTGTGTTTTCTACCTTTTTTATCTTCTGTCATGATGTGTGAAAGCACGTTTGCCAATGGATCGTTAAGTGTCATTTTTTTTCCTCAGCTATATTTTTTAAACCCTAATTTTGTAGCAATTTCTCTAAAACAACATCTACAGTATCTTAGATTATATGAACTGACAAACCCGCCTATGCCTGTTCTGCCACACCGTGTACATTTTGAGGTGTGCCTGCCGCAAGATTTTTCTTTTGGCAGATTGTATTTCCTAAACCTTTTTAACTTAGGTTGTTTATTTTTCAATTGTTTAAACATTTTGTTTGGACTTGATGTTGTCATTTTTCCTCCATGCTAACATTGAACTCTTTCTTAAAATAATCTATTGCCTCTTCTTTAGTTATCAAGTGCTTCTTGCCAATTTTGGATTTACGGTTTTTTCTTTTCTTAACTCTAAACCCTGGTCTTGACAATGTTACGCTGGCTTGAAACCCAATTATTCCGATTGAAGCATCATACTCAAGATTCGGCACATCTATATATTCTTTTATCCCAAATGAAACTGTGCCGTTTTCGCCGTAACAATCTTCTTTAAGCTTGTTGTCTTTTGCAACCAATAATCTTTTCAAAATTTCTTCTGCTTTTTTGCCCCGGATTGTTAACTTACATCCAATAGGTAGGCCCGGACGGACACCCCAAGTAGGTATCCTTTTTGTTGTAATGGTTTTAACTGGCTCAATTCCTGTGAGATTTTTTAACAGCCTTATTCCTTTCTTTAACTTATCTTGGTCAGATCCTGCACCTATGTTTAAAGTTAATTTCTCTATCCTGATATTTTTCATCATGTTCATTTTTCAATCTTAATAGCGGGCTTGTCTTTCCCTATAATAAAAACAGCTTCCTTCGGTGTTTTAAACACGCTTTT
>Ga0190334_1001241_pt1 | contig 11276 bp, 8 predicted proteins | sample 48720478_MG_FD_161270 | JGI IMG/M metagenome (GOLD analysis project Ga0190334, IMG submission 161270) | Hydrothermal vent sediment bacterial communities from Southern Trench, Guaymas Basin, Mexico - 4872-04-7-8_MG | ecosystem: Environmental > Aquatic > Marine > Hydrothermal vents > Sediment ...
ATGCCGGTCTGTGTGGCCAGTGTCCAGCCATATCGCCATTGTTTCCAGTAGCACATTCGCACCCTTCTCCTGAGCCAGTGGTCAATTTCAGGTATTGGACGATAGTACTCCGATATCCCAAAATACTTCATCAAGCCGCGGGGATATTGTGCTAACTTTTTGTATCAGTACGCCTGAACGCAGGTATTTTCCGATCGTCAGCCCACAGTTTTGCACCCAGACTTCCTTGAGACGATGCTTCACGGCAACGCCCTTGTCTTCGGCTAGTATTTTGGTTAGTATATTCACTATATTAACCGGATTCACATACAGGGGACTTTCCCCCATAAGTTCACGCCCATGCCGGGCGTACAGAAATCGCTCCACCTGACCGCTATTTCGCTGGCGCTCCATAGCGGCAGGTGAGTTTGGTCGTTCGCGCCGCCTATAGATAAGACCAAGGGCGCGGGCGTTAAGTCGTACCGTGGTGTGATAAACAATGAGATAATAAAGGGACGTACGTCGAGGAAACCATGCATCCAAACACTCGCGCATTAGTTGCAGCAGTGGCGTCGCGGCTTGTCGGTGGCGGGGGGAGCGTAGGTGCTGTCTATGACTACTCTCAGTCCCGTCACATGCAAGTATCAGGCTCGGTGGGCGCAGGGAGTGTATCGCTTTACGACCACGACAGAGGCTGCCATTTCTCCGGCTCAGGCAGCAGCCTGTACGACTATGGCCGCGGATGCCACGTCTCATTGCAGGTTCATGGCAACAGCTTCAGCGGCTACGACTATGGTGACGGTCATCATTTCAGCGGGACAGTGAATGGGAACTCGGTCTCGATCTACGACTACGGTGAGTCTTCCCATTTCAACTACTCAACCTAAAGGTGCGACGTATAACCCATCATTCCAGCGGACCGGCTGCGGCGGTCGCTGAATTCAAGCGTTATACGGATATGATCAAAATTGGAGGTGGATTTGGGAAGCCCTGAAAAATTAAAAATCATATGGTCCGAGTATATGAAATACAGAGCTGAGTTGAGAGGGTTTGATCTTAGGAAGATTGAAGATATATTAAGATATTCAGAAGAAAGGTATTTTGATACAATAACGCGAAGGATGATTGTTGCGGGCAGGCATGATGAAAGATTGGTGCTTATCCCCTACGATAAAAAGAAAAATGAAATAATGCCAGTCACTATTCATGCAACTACCCGCCAACAAATCAAATTTAGACTCAAGACCGGGAGGTTTATAAATGAGTAAGCCCAAAATGACCTATTTCAAAGATGAGGATATTTTGCATCTTGTCGTTTCTGATGAAAAAGAAGCGAGCAGTGTTGAGTTAAGCCCTAATGTTACAGCAGAGTTGAATGAGGAAGGAGAATTGATTGGTATTGAGATTTTAGAGGCAAGCTCTTTCATTCGCGATTCTATCATGGAATCGGCTCAAGCCAAAATGTTGGATATTACAAATCCGTATAATCGGGTAGCTGGGGGGTCTTAACCCCCCAGCCCCCACACCACCCCCCATGCGGGTCCCTGTCTGCAGCAGGCAGGCGCACAGGCAGGCAGCCTCGGAGATACTGGGCCAACTTCTTATACCGGTACTCCATGGAGACAAACCAGCTTCTCCCGGTCAGTTGTTTGATCCTCCGCCTTCCTTCAACCACCGTGTCACGGCAACGCCCTTGCCTTCGGCTAATACTTTCGCTAAGATGTTCACCATCTTAGCGGGGTTCACGTATAGGGGACTTTCACCCCATAAGTTCACGCCCATGCCGGGCGTACACAAATCACTGCAGTGGATTTTTACTTCGCTACGCTTCGTAAAAACTAGTGAGCTCAAGCGGTATGCCGTTAAACAAGGTGGCCATACAATCACATGATAGAAAAAGACTTTGACATAGCATTTATCGCTGATCTGGCATTACGAGAAAAGCAGATACAGCAGAACTACCGCCCTGTTATTGCCGTGCACAAGTGGTTTGCCCGGCGGCCAGGCACCCTGTTCCGTGGCTTGCTGTTGTCCGAGTTCTCGGAGAAGCCGCTACGCGAGGCGTTTTACGAATCGAATAACTTTCCTGGCCTCCATGTTGCTGACCCATTCATGGGCGGTGGCACCCCGATTCTTGAGGCAAATCGAGTTGGTTGCGATGTCACGGGGTTTGACATAAACCCGATGGCATGGTGGATCGTCAAACAGGAAATAGAACATCTCAACCTTCGAGATTACGAGAAAGCCGCCGTTTCTTTACGAACAACTCTTGAAAAAGAAATCGGAGATCTCTACCGCACTCGCTGTGTCCTATGCGGCTGCAGCGATGCTCATGTAAAATACTTTCTTTGGGTGAAACTCAAAAAATGCAGGGAATGCGGGGAAGATATAAAACTGTTCCCTGGCTACCTTCTTGCCTCCGATTCCAGGCATCCTAAAAATGTCTTTGTATGCCCGGCCTGTGGTGAATTAACGGAAACAGAGGACAGGAAAAATCCCGGACGGTGCAGTCATTGCGAAGCCGTCCTGACTCCTGATGGGCCAGCCAAGCGGGGCAGGTGCAAATGCCCTGCTTGTGGAAGCGATAACTTGTTCCCTGACGCTGAACTTGGCCCGCCACGCCATCGACTTTTCGCCATCGAATATCATTGCCAAAAGTGCAAGCCGACTCATAAAGGACGATTCTTTAAAAAACCGGATTCCCAAGACATGGAACTGATCAGAGAGGCTGAAGAAAGATGGAGTAAAATGGGACCGAGGTATGTGCCCGATGATGAAATACCACGCGGGGACGAAACCAACAGGCTTCACCGCTGGGGCTATAAACATTACCGGGAAATGTTCAATTACCGGCAGCTTGTCGGGCTGGAACTCTCCGCGCGTTTTATCGCCAAAATACAGGATGAACGGGTGCGCAATGCGCTATCGACTAATTTGTCAGACCTGCTCCGTTACCAGAATATGGTATGCCGCTATGACACGAGGGCGTTGAAATCGCTTGATATTTTTTCGGTGCATGGCTTCCCCGTGGGACTGATACAGTGCGAATCAAATTTGTTGGGTATTATGGAATCCGGTCGTAACATGTGTGTGGGAAGCGGAGGATGGGCCAACATTATCGAAAAATTCAAAAAGGCAAAAGCGTATTGCGACAAACCTTTTGAGGTGCGCCACCATGGCCGCAAGAAAAAAGTAATTCCGATTGACAAAGAATGGATTGGAGACCATTTAAATGGTTTCAGGTCCGATCATATCCGTAAAGTCAATATCTCGTGCCAGGACGCAGCAACTTCTGACTTGCGCGACAACTCACTGGACGCTGTTCTCACCGATCCTCCATACTTCGGCAACGTCCAGTATGCGGAACTTATGGATTTTTGCTATGTCTGGCTGAAACGGTTGGTCGGGCAGGATTTCCAGGCATTCAATGCTGTTTCGACCAGGAACAAAGGCGAGTTAACGGGTAACGTGGATATGGGGCGTGATTTGGATCATTTTACGGAAGGGCTTTCCGCGGTATTTCAACGCATGTCAAAAGCCCTGAAGCCGGGGGCTCCACTTGCGTTCACATATCATCACAACACAATTGAAGCATACTATCCCGTCGCGGTCGCAATTCTTGATGCGGGGCTGACCTGTTCCGCATCGCTTCCCTGCCCTGGGGAAATGGGCGCATCCATACACATAAACGGAACCGGTTCATCCATCCTTGATACCGTGTTCGTCTGCCGATCAACGGGCGTCATGCAACGGAAATGGCTGGCGGATTCCCCGGAAGATGTCGCAAGAATCGTGGAAGAAGATCTCGCGCACCTCAAGGCCGGGAATGTCAAGCCGACTTCCGGTGACATCAGGTGCATCATCTTCGGCCACTTGATCCGCCTCGCGATATGGTCACTCAGAAGTGGATGGGATAAAAACAGACCAACCGCATCACGCCTGGCGGATGTGGCTGATTGGCTCAGGCGCTTCGGCGGACAGGACCAAGTTGAAAAATTTATCGAGATTAACACAACAACAACGACAAGGGACCTGCCCCTGTTCGCTGTCCACGAAAGAGTGGCGGAATATGGATTGGAAAATGCCAACGTTCCCTTTTGAAGTCTCCCTGGAGGAGATTCTCCGGGATCCTGAAAGTTATGTAGACGCCGTATTTTCATGTCTTGAATCCGAGTTTCTCGTCATGCCGAAGGGGGCTGGCTTTGTTGAATATCCCGTCTTTGAGCGTGGATACGAAGCCTTGAAAGCGGCAACCGAAGGTTTCACCCGGCTTGATCCGGAACAAGTGTTTCAAGTAACGGTATCCGAACCTATCTCTATCGTGGTATTGCGCTCCATGCTCGGTTTTACGCCACCGGAATGGGGTTATGTAACGACGCAGAGAACCGGCATTTCTGTTACTCAAGGCTTTGTGCGCTCGTTGGACCGCAAAGTTCGAATGAACCCTGAAACGCAACTCAACACCAACAGGGTTACCAAGGAACGGCTCATGGCCATGGTCAAAACCGCATGCCAGCTATTGGCGGCAGGCGTTCCCGAAGTGGGTGAAGATCAGATTCATCGTCTGGACAAGGCTGACACCAGAAATGGCATTGACAGTATCAAGAATCTGGCGGGGATAGGTGTTCCCTACGCCATGCTGCTCTACGAGCGATTTCTTGGAAGGCCCTTTGCCGGGCATCGAGACTCCGTAAGTGAACTCATCGGCGATAGTCTTGAATCCGCGATTGAGGAAGTTCTCTCCAAGGCGGGGATCAGTTTCCGTAAAACCAAGCGGGCGGAACGTATCGAAGGTTTCGACCAGGCACCGGACTTCATTATACCCAGTGAATTCAACCCGCAGGTAATTATCGAAGCGAAAATCACAGAGGATGACGGCACGGCCCGCGACAAAGTGACGCGCATTCAACACCTCGGGGAGCTGAGCCTCGCCGGACGCTCCGAGGATAATCCCAAGTACGAAGTTATCGCGTGTATCGGCGGTCGGGGCTTCGGGGTCCGCCGGGAAGATATGAAAAAAATGATACTCGCAACAAGGGGGAAAGTTTTTACGGCAAAGACCCTAGATCGCCTCGTAGAGTGTACGAGACTGAAAGAATTCAAAACTCGATAAAGGAATATCTAATCATGGCATAACAAATAAAGGACTAGTCCCGAGTCGAGGAAGGAGAGCCCGGGACTAATCCATGGTTCAAGAAGCCGCGGCGGGTTTGGTCCGCTGAACTCGAAACGTTAGACTCATAAAACAAATGGCCGCCCTGAGCCTCCGCTCCCTCCATAGCTTGCATCAGGAGGCAACCTCTGGCCGTCACAATTCCGCTCAGCTCGGCCATTCAACGGAGGATGCGTATTCCGATGGCGCACTCGGTGGCATCCCCACTCATGCGAGGGCCTCCCTCAGGCCAGAGTGCCTGCGAATACGTCTTGAAATTGCGATTTGCAATATGTCTGGTCTTGCCCATAAACTCACTTTCTTTCTTGCCCTGGTTACGGCCGTATATATGAGTTCCCTTGTCAATATGGGCACATCCACATCAGGCAATATGATCATTACCTCGTCGAACTCTGACCCTTGGGACTTGTGGATGGACATTGCATAGGCTATCTCGAAATCGGGCAATCTCGATGGATGGATTTCTCGGAAAGATCCGTCCAAATTCCTAAAACAAACCACAACCCCCCTGCCCTCTTCTCTCGGGGCAACTATTCCCACATCACCATTATAGATGCCCAGGCTGTAGTCGTTGCGGGTAATGAGTAAAGGGAGGCCCGGATACAGTTCTACACCAGGCCGCACCAACCCACTTCCACCCAGGATACGCTCAACTAACCGGTTTAGGCCTACCACCCCATAAGGTCCCTGCCTGATGGCGCAGAGGATTCGGAATCTGTCAAACAGCTCAAACCCGCGGGGCATATCCTTCGCCTTACAAACAGGTCCATAGCCTTCCAAAACCGGGGCCCTCAGCGCAGAAGCCATCAACCTGTTATGGGGCAGAGGATACCACTGCACATCATGGTAGTGAGAATCTTGCAAAATGTTCATAACACCGTCGGCATCGCCCTTGTTGATGGCACGGGCAAGCTGTCCGATACCGCTTTCAGGCCCGAACCGGTAGTTTTTGGTAAGCTCCACCACGCAGTCCTGAAGCCCCTCGGGGCACTGTTGAGCCTGCAAGGTGATCGACCTTTTTCCCACCATTCGTTCGAAGGCCTTTGCATAGGTCTTTGAAAAGCCTCGGACCATCTCCTCGCTACATATATCCCCCATTACTGCTCCCGCTTCCACAGAGGCCAGTTGGTCCTTGTCTCCCAATAAGATAATAGGTACATTCTGCGGAACCGCATCAAATAACTTGGCCATCAAGGGAAGGTCCACCATTGATGCCTCATCCACAACCACCATATCTACAGATAGGGGGTTTTCCTTGTTGTGTATAAAATAGGGGCTCCCCTGCCGATACCCCAACAATCGATGAATGGTGGATGCCTCGACAGGAATCCTGGCCTTGATCTCCTCACTTGCCGGAAGGCTATTGCGGTGAAACTTCATGGCCTCTTCAAGGCGGGCAGCAGCCTTACCCGTAGGGGCGGCAAGGGCGATCTTTACATCCTTCTTCTCACACAGCTCCAGGGCAAATGAAATAATCTTACAAACGGTCGTGGTCTTCCCGGTGCCGGGCCCACCAGAAATAACACATAGTTTTTTGGTCGCTGAAGTAAAGGCGGCCAGGGCCTGCCAGTCCATTTCCTCCCCCGTAAGGGAAGAAAAATATTTTCGAAGTAATCCACCCAGGTCCTTCGCCTCAGGAATTATGAGTTTTTTCTGTGCTCTTTCCCGAAGATGGGTGGCAAGACAGTTTTCATATTTCCAATATCGATGGAGATAGAGACGACAGCGGCTGTCCAACACCAAGGGGACAAAATCACCCGGCCTACCAACAACTCCGCTTTGCAGGAGCTGCTTTTGCCAGGTCTTCAGGGGAGGGCAGTGACATATGTACCTGCCATGAGGGTCATAGAACGGGCGGCCCTCGGCGTGGGAAAGGTCAAGACATATATGTCCTTGCTCCGTAACAAAGCTTACTAGGGCTGCTCCCAGGTAAAGCTCGTTACTTGGCTTGTCGGCCAATGAATTGATGAACAGGGCGAAATGGCGCGAGATATCAGGAAGCAAAGCGGCCTCCAACAAGCCCTCGTATTCCCGTGCATCTGTTCTAAAAAAACTCACTCCCCCTCCACAACTTCCAACTCTAGCTCACTCCTAACTTTAGATCACTTTAGCTCACTCATAACTCTAGATCACTCTAGCTTCCCTTTGTTTCCAGCAACCCTTTCCTCAGCCTCTTAATCAAGTCAACCGAAGGTCTTGTCCCGTACACCCCGTATTTCGGGGCCTTTTCTGCATCCATACCCCGCAGGAAGATGTAAAACGCCCCGCCAAAATGCCTTTGGTAGTCATAACCAGGTAACCTCAGGCTAAGGTACTGATCAAGGGCAAGGCAGTATATATGGCACTGGAGCACATAAAAATGCCTTAGCATTTCTTCTTCCATGGAGCCTTGGTTGTAAGCTTCAATGTCAGGACCGAGGTGATTTGACTTCCAGTCCACCAGGTAATATTTTCCATTCCACTGGAATACTAGGTCAATATAGCCCTTCATAAATCCCCTGATTGGAGAAAATTCAAGGGCTTCAATCCTCTCCGGAATATAGGCCATGGAAGATGATACAGATTCTCCTTCAAAAATACTGGCCAGGTCGGTGGGAGTTATGCGGCGCATGGGAAAGTAGAATTCTAGCTCCGTTAATCTACAATTAGTGGGGACCAGAGACAATTTAAGGCCTTGATGCTCTTCACTAAGCGAAGCTCCTAAGGTATTTTCCAGCATCCCGCAAATAGCGGCGGTCCATTGTTCTTCGTAACCATAGTCGGCAAGCAGGTCACGTACCAGGTCCTCTCGCTCGCCTTCCCCGGCCCTGGAAAAATCCACCTGTTCCATGATCTTGTGGAGGAAGCTACCCGCCTTTGGTCCCCGGGGAAACTCTAGGATTGATTCATAAGGCGTGCCTGAAACCAACGCTGTCTCGTCCACCCCCGTCATCCCTCCGTAGGCCATAATGTCATGCTCCGGCATGTCAGCGCTATCTTCGTAGCCTGAGACAAGGGATGAAAAGCTGCTCACTCCCCAATCCATGGCGATACGGCCCGTGAAGGGCCTAGTGTTAAGTCCTTTCACATCCCTTTCTTCTCTGGTCAAGGTCTTACCCACAAAGGAAGGGTCACATATCTCGATATTGCCGCTGCTCTCTTCTGCCAGCGCTGCCAGCTTGAGGTGGATCCCTTTTCTATAAGCCTCTTGGTAGCTTTCTACGGTCTTGTGAACAACATCAGAATCAGAGAAGTCGTCAGGCCCACACAGAAGATATGCAAGGGCCGAATTGGAAGCCCCATTAATATTGCCCCAGGCCACGTAGCACGCACTTTTGGCCCTTGTTAGTGCCACATAAAGAAGCCTGATGTTCTCAGCCAGTAGCTCTTTGGCGCTGACTGGCTCGAATTTTTCTTTATTCTCTGAGCCCAGGTCCATCACTAGTTTTGTATTATCACGGGGATCGTGGAATTTAATTATATCTCCTCTGTTGTCCCAATCTCCCCAGGCAAAAGGATAAAAAACAATGGGAAATTCCAGTCCCTTGCTCTTATGTATTGTCAAAACCTTTACTGCGTCATCGTCTGTGTCAAGCCGCACCTGCTGTTCGTCAAGGCCAGGCCCATCATATTCCATCTGTTCAGTCAGCCAGGTTAGCAGCCCACTGATGCCAAGGTTTAGCTCACTGGATACCTTTTGAAGCAACTCGGAAATCTGCAACAAGTTGCACACCTTCCGCTCTCCGTCTTGTCCGCCAATAAGCCTCTCCGTCACCCTTTCCCGCTCCATGAGATAACGCAGCATGGTTATGAACCCGCTCTTGGCCCATAGTTGCCTGTACTCCCTGAAACGAGAAACCATTTCCTCCCATGAAGAGTCTTCCTCCCTGAGGGACAAGATGTCTCTGGCCTCGAAGCCAAAAACCTCTGTTGATAAAGCTGCACGAAGCAATTGGCCATCTTCAGGTGAAGCTATTGCTGACATCAATTGCTTCACCTCCCATGCCTCGTGGCTCTTAAAGACATTTTCACCGCTATAAAGCACATTGAATACCGCAAACTTGCGCAACCATCGCTGAACCAGCAAGGCCTCCTCATTGGTCCGCACGAGCACCGCCATGTCCCCTTCCTTTAAGGGCCTGTCCCCCAGTATGGCTCTTCCCTTTCTTCCCATGTCCACCAGGTTGGAAATCTCGCACGCCACACACCGGGCCATTATTTCCCTGGCACGTCCCTTCCCTACCGGTTTGTCACTCGGGGCCTCTGGGTCCTCGCGCAGGTACCACAGCTTCAATGGAACCTCTGGCTCTCCATCCACCACGAATCTGTCCACCTTTTTCTCTTTCGATGGCCTTGCCTCCACAAAGCCCACCTGGTCAAATAGAAAGGGCCTGCGTTTCAATTTGAACAGCGTATTTGTTGCCTTTATTAGGGGGGCCTGGGACCTCCAGTTGGTGGACAGGGTATACTTGCGGTCAACCTCTGACGTGGCGTGCAGATACGCAAAAATGTCAGCGCCTCGGAATCCATAAATGGCCTGCTTGGGGTCCCCTATGAGAAATAGGGGCCTTGAATCGGTACCGAAAAGGGAGCGGAATATGAAATACTGGTAAGAGTCAGTATCATGAAACTCATCAATGAGGGCCGCCTTGAATCTCTTGCAAAGTGAGGCCGCCACCCTCCTTCCTTTGCCGCCTTCAAGGGCCTTTTTGGTGGCCGTGATTAGATCTTGGTATCCTTTTACGTTCAGCCTCCTCTTTTCAAAGGCAATCTCTTGCGCCACCTTCTTTGCAAAACCGGATTTGAGGGATATGAGGCAGTCGTCCATCTCCTTGACGAGGCATGTTGCCATATCATGGACCTCTTGTATGCTCTGAAAAAGCGGGTGCTCCACGAGCTTTCCACCGCGTTTTAGAGATGATCGTAATCCACCGATACTGAGCCTTTGTACCGCACGGGGAGGTGGAAAAACAGCCCAATCCTTTTCTAACCACCTCTCCACCTCTCCCATAAAAAGTTCAATCTTTTTTCCCCTGCCACTGTTGGCATTCTTGTCATTTGCGGGAACACCGTATGTCCTTCCGTCCAGATCCGCTTCCACAAGGATTTCTCGGATCTCGTTACTCTCCCCCCTCCATCTTTCCCTTAAGGCCGAAAATTTTTCTCGAAAAGGTTCCAGGTCCGGAAATTCCCATTTAGAGACATCCGGGACTATCTCAACCCCAGGCCATGTGGTCACATTCCGTGCTAAGTGGTGGAACGCCTGTACCGCAAACTTCTTATGTATTGCGTAGGATACGAATTCCGGCGGAGCACCATATAGCTCGCGGCGCCAAAAATCGCATACAACCCTCTCAAAGATATGCTCCTCATCGGTAACAAGACGTGAATCAAAAATTTGCCCGGTCTCAAAGGCATGGTCACTCAACACCCTATGACAAAATCCATGTATAGTGTATATGGCCGCCTCATCAAAGTCGTTTAGCGCAGAAGCCAAGTAATATTGGAGTGGTTCTTTTTCTCTTAGCCTTTGGGCAAGGGCGGTTATGAAAGAATCCCCCTCACCTTTGTCTGAAAAGAAATCCATTGCCTTCCTTAACCTGCTACGTATCCTATCTTTCAGTTCCTCGGTTGCTGCCTGGGTGAAGGTAACCACCAGTATCTCGCCTATATTCAATTTCTTCTCCAGCAAGAGTCTCAGCACCAGGGAAGCAATGGTGTAAGTCTTCCCTGTTCCAGCACTTGCCTCCACAAGATTTGTCCCTGAAAGGGGGCATTGCACAGGATTGAGTTCTATGTGGGGCTTTGGGTTCATATCTTTTTCCTAAACTTCAGTATCGGCAGCACCACCATCTTGGCTACCCGCACAAAGTCCTCATCCAAAGGGCTTGCTTCCCCAAAGCATAACCTGTAGTAATCATCATCGCGTTCTCCCCTGCGGCGGCCCCACATCCCCCAAGCAAGTTGTGCGGCTCTGAGGCATTCCGCCTGATTGCGACCTTTTTGATATTTCTCGCTGTAGGCAAACGAGGTCTCGGGGAATAACTTGATGGGCCTGCTTAACCCTTCAAGGTAGAGATGTACGATCTGCTCCAGGTAACGTGCGGGCTCATCTGGCCTCAAATAAACCCACTTTTCATTCTTG
>Ga0190334_1001242_pt1 | contig 11270 bp, 13 predicted proteins | sample 48720478_MG_FD_161270 | JGI IMG/M metagenome (GOLD analysis project Ga0190334, IMG submission 161270) | Hydrothermal vent sediment bacterial communities from Southern Trench, Guaymas Basin, Mexico - 4872-04-7-8_MG | ecosystem: Environmental > Aquatic > Marine > Hydrothermal vents > Sediment ...
AGAGAGCTCCTATGATAATAATTGTTATAAGAGTGGTTCCTAATGCAGTAATAACCGCGCTCTTTATGTTATTAAACTTCTTCTTTAGTAAGAACTCCGGGATATACTTAACTAAGGCTTGTCCTAAGCCGAGGTTGTTAAAGATTGCTAAGAAGTTGATTAGGGTGAATACCGCAAAAAACAACCCATATTCAGCAACGGTAAGGTTCCGGGCAAGCACTATTCTTATTAAGTAACCTAGGAATGCTGCAAGGATGTTGACTATGAAGACTATTGTGAAGCCTCTTATTGCTTTTTTTGTGTACGACATTCAAGAGGAGAAAGAAGCGGGTAAGTTTATATATCTTGTGAAAGTTGTTTTTAATTTTAATTGTTTTATACAGTTTCATAAACTTTATAAACCTTTACATAATTTTATGTATGAACTTAGATGGAGGGTAGAACAACTATTCAGGTTTCAGAGAAACTCAGAAAGGAATTAAGAGTGCTGGCTGCAAAAAGGGATCTCTCCTATCAGGAGCTTCTAAGCGATATGATATCTGTGTTTAAGGAGCTTGATAAGGAGAAAACGATTATTTCAATTCCCGGCACACTAGCTAAGAGAATAAAAGAGCAAATAAAGGATACAGACATCTCTTCAATCTCAGAATACATAACTTTTGTACTGCGGCTTATCTTATCGGAAAAAGAAAAGCCTTTTAGTGCAAAAGACGAGAAAAAGGTAAAAGCAAAGCTTAGACAATTGGGGTACTTATAAGAGAGGTGCAAAAATGGTTAAGATAAAGAAGAACATACTTAAAAAGCTTGAGAAGAGAGTAAAAGAGAGTGGTTCTTTTAGGAACGTTGATGAGTACATAAACTACATTCTAGAACAGGTTGTTAAGAGGCTTGAAAGAGAAAAGGTAAAGGAGCAAAAACATGTGTTTTCAAAAAAGGACGAGGAGAAGGTTAAGGAGAGGCTGAGAAGCCTGGGCTACCTTGATTAAGATAAGATTTGTGAGGGGCTGGAAATGAACCACTTGGACCGTTTGGAGAGTAAGAGCATCTTCATAATACGAGAAGCGTATAAGAAGTTCAGAAAGATAGGTATGCTTTGGAGTATTGGGAAGGACTCCACAACCATGCTCTGGCTTGCAAAAAAAGCTTTTTATGGCAGAGTGCCTTTTCCTGTTATATATATCGATACGGGTCTGCATTTTAAAGAAATGTACGAGTTCAGAGATGAGTGTGTGAAGAAGTGGGGGCTTAAACTTATTGTGTCAAAGAATTACGAGGAGGCAGAGAGAAGAGGTATTGGGCCTGAGGCTAAGCTTGAGTGCTGTACTGTGAGAAAAACAGAGGCTTTGAAGAAGACTATTGCAGAATACAAGTTTGAAGCCTTGCTTCTTGGTATAAGAAGGGATGAGCATGGTATAAGAGCAAAGGAACGTGTTTTTTCACCTAGGAACAGGGATTTCATGTGGGATTACAAGGATCAGCCTCCTGAGCTATGGGACCAGTTCAAAACCAGGAAAGAAGGAGAACAGCATCTAAGGGTGCATCCTCTTCTTCATTGGACAGAGTTGGATATCTGGGAGTATATTAAAAGAGAAAAACTTCCTGTTAATCCTCTCTACTTCGCAAAGAAAGGTAAGCGGTACAGGAGCCTTGGGTGTATGCCTTGCACAAGTCCTGTGGAGAGTGAGGCGGATACTGTTGATAAGATAATAAATGAGGTGAGGGAGAGTAAAGTAGCTGAGAGGAGCGGGAGAGCGCAGGACAAGGAGGAAGCTAATGCTATGCAGAAGCTAAGAGCTCTGGGGTATATGTAGTGAGAGGGAAGGAAGAATGGAGAACCTTAAACTCGTCATAGTTGGTCATGTTGATCATGGGAAGTCAACACTTATTGGGAGACTGTTCTATGATACAGACTCCTTACCTGAAGGCAGGATTGAAGAAATAAGAGAGATTTGTGAGGCTCTTGGTAAAGAACTTGAGTTCGCTTATGTAATGGATCACTTAGAAGAGGAGAGGGATCAAGGGATTACTATTGATACTGCACAAACCTTTTTCAGAACAAAGAAGAGACAGTACACTATTATTGATGCTCCTGGCCATGTTGAGTTTCTTAAGAACATGATTACCGGCGCTAGTCAGGCCGAAGCAGCTATTCTAATCGTGGATGTGAATGAGGGAGTTCAGGAGCAGACTCGGCGGCATGCTTATATCCTCAGCCTTCTAGGCTTGGACCAGGTCATTGTAGTTATGAACAAGATGGATCTTATTAATTATAAAGAGGAAATGTATGATGAGGTGAAAAAAGAGTTGTTGAAATTCTTAGAGAGTATTAATATAAATCCAACTTATGTTATCCCCATCTCAGCAAAGGAAGGGGATTTCATTGCAAAGAAGACCAGGAATCTTTCATGGTATGACGGTCCGACTGTTCTTGAAGCCCTTGACACTTTTAAGACCAAGAATTCTCCAAGGGATAAGCCTTTGAGATTCCCGGTACAGGATGTTTACAAGTATGATAAGAGGATGATTGTAGGAAGAATTGAAAGCGGGATTATAAGAGTAGGGGATAAGATAAAGATACTGCCATCAGGCGAAGAAACAATTGTTAAGAGTATAGCGGAGTATATGAAAGAAAATGTTATGCAAGCAGAGGCTGGAAAGAGTACTGGCATAGTTACTCAGGACAAAGTCTTTGTTGATAGAGGGGACGTAATAACTCATCTAGAAGACCTGCCTGTAATAACAGACACTATAAACGCGCATATATTCTGGATGGACAAGCAACCTTTCAAAAAACCAGAGAGGCTCTTGTTTAAGTGTGCAACCCAGGAGGTGATGTGCAGTATTGAAAAGATTGAGAGAGTGATTGATTCTTCAACACTCAGACTACTCAGGCGAGATGCTGATGAGATTAGGAATAGGGAAGTAGCTGATACTGTGATAAAAACAGAGAAACCTGTTGTAGTAGAGGACTTTAATAAAATCCAAGAGTTAGGAAGGTTTGTGCTTCAGAGAAAAGATACGTGTGCTGGTGGCATAATCACGAATATTCAGAAGGAGTGATTAGAGATGATTATTATCATGGCAGTTGATGCTCTTGAATATGAAAAGGTGGAAGAATTTAATTGCAGGAATCTTAAGCAGAAGTGTTATGGAAAAACAGATATATCTGAGTTCTCCCAGCCGAGAACCATGGTGCTCTGGAGCTCGTTCATGACAGGGAAAAACAAGGAGGAAGAGGTCCTGAGAAAAGGGGATAAGGAGATGTGGAATATAACGTGGGGTTTAGAAGAAACCCTTTTCTCAGAATTCAAAAGCCCTGTTGTTCTGGACCTGCCTGGATTTAACTATGATAAAAAGGTTCATGACAAATCAAGAGAGCTGTTAAAAAAGTTTTTTGATGCAAAAGATGATGAAGAAAAAAGGAAAATAAGAAGAGAATACAATAATGATGCTTTTGAGCACCATAAGAAGGTAAAACAAGATTTCTTGAGAGCTATTAAAGAGAAGCATGACCTTGTTCTAGGATACTTTAGCATCGCTGATGTGATTGGTCACTTGAACTTCGGCAATACTACGATGATGAGGATGATTTATAAGGAGCTGGATGAGATAGCAGCAGAGATTAATAGTAAGGGGAAACTAATCATATTATCGGATCATGGCATGAAACCTATTGGGGTGTTCGGAGATCATTCAAGTTATGGCTTCTGGTCAACTAATTTTGAAACAAAGCTTAGGAATCCTAGGATAACTGATTTCTATGATTTCATAATAGAGTTAAAAAGAAAACAAGAATGATTCACACATCCTTCTCGTACCACTCAACAAACTTTTTCATACCTTCTTCAATACTGGTTTCTGGTTGGTAGCCGAGGAGTCTCTGGGCTTTTCTGATATCCGCGTAGGTTATGTTCACATCTCCTGGTTGCATAGGCATTTCTTTAATAACCGCTTTTCTATGCGTAGCTTCCTCTATTACTCTGATGAAGTCATTAAGCATTACTGGCTTATTATTGCCTAAGTTGATTATCTCGAAGCTTAGCTCCTTGTCAATCGCTGCTATCACTCCTTTAACAATATCAGTGATATAAGTATAATCTCTTTTGGTAGTGCCATCACCGTACCTCGGCACTGGTTTCCCTTCTATTATTAGTTTAGTGAATTTATAAGGAGCCATATCAGGTCTTCCTCTGGGTCCGTAGACCGTGAAGAAGCGTAAACAAGTAATACTCGTATTGTAGAGGTGGTGGTATGTGTAGCAGAGCAGCTCTCCTGCTCTCTTAGTAGCAGCATAAGGACTTATCGGGGTGCTTACATCGTCGTCTTCTGAGAAAGGAGTTTTTTCCTGGTTACCGTAAACACTGCTGCTACTTGCAAACACAAAACTCTTAGCCTTAGAATTCTTTGCTAGTTCTAGGAGGTTAAGGGTTCCTCTTATATTAACTTCTTGGTATAAGAGCGGGTTTTGGATTGAAGCCCTCACCCCTGCTCGGGCTGCGAGGTGAACTACTTTATCCGGGTTTTCTCTTATAAAAATCCTTTTCAGATTATCATAATTCCTTATGTCTTCTTTGTAGAATACAAATTTTTTATGTTTCTTTAATATCTCAAGATTCTTCTCTTTCTTCGCAGGATCATAATAGTCATTAATATTATCTATGCCTATAACCGTGTCTCCTCTTAGTAGGAGTGCTTCTGCTACATGGCTGCCTATAAAACCAGCGCAGCCTGTAACTAGGATTTTCAAGTTTATCTCCCCACCCCTTTGTACTTGAAACCTGCTTGTTTCATCTCATCAGGATCGTATATGTTTCTGCCGTCAATGATTATTGGTTGCTTCATGAGTTTCTTCATCTGTTTAAAGTCTGGTTCTCTGAACTCATCCCATTCTGTGAGAATGATAAGAGCGTGTGCTCCTCTTAAAGCATCATACGCGTTTTTTGCAAAGAACACTCCTTGTTTGAAAACCTTTTTAGCGTTATTCATTGCTTCAGGGTCATAAACTCGTATCTTCGCATCCTCCTTTAATAATTGGTCTATTACTGTGAGACTAGGCGCTCCTCTTATATCATCTGTTCTTGGTTTAAATGATAACCCCCACACAGCTATTGTTCTTCCTTCTAGTTCAGGTAATAATCTTTTAAGTTTAGGAACCAGGCTTCTCTTCTGCCTCTCATTAATATAATCCACTGTTCTCATAAGGTTTGATGTTAATCCGTATTGTTCGAGTATTTGGGCTAATGCTTTTACGTCTTTTGGGAAGCAACTACCCCCGTAGCCACAGCCTGCTTGTAAGTACCTAGACCCTATCCTTGTATCAAAGCCCATGCCCCTAGCGACTTCTTTTATATCCGCCCCTATCTCTTCGCACAAGGAGCTTAGCTCGTTCATAAAACTAATCCTTGTGGCAAGCATTGCATTACTAGCATATTTTATTAGTTCAGCGTTTTTCTCTGTTGTGAACATAATAGGTCGAGTAGCCCTGGCTATTGATTTATAGAGCTTTGCAAGTGTTTGTCTTGCTCTCTCACTTGAAGCCCCTATTATTATCCTGTCCGGGTTCTGGAAGTCTTTTACAGCAGCTCCTTCTCTAAGGAACTCCGGGTTACTCACAACATCAAACTTGATTTTTTTCTTTCTCTTATTAAGCTCAGAGCTTATTATCTTCTTAATCCTCTGCGCTGTGCCTACAGGAACCGTGCTCTTAGTAACTATTATTTTATAATCATTAATATGTCTGCCTATGGTGTGGGCTGCTTTGTACACGTAACTAGTGTCTGCTTCTCCATTAGGCTTAGGCGGTGTTCCTACGCATACGAATATTATTTCTGCTTGTTTAATCGCGTTCTCAGCGTCTCTTGTGAATTTCAGTCTTCCAAGCCTAAGGTTCCTCTTAAATAACTCTTCGAGTCCTGGCTCGTAGAGTGGAAGAACGCCTTTGTTAAGCTGCTCTACTTTGTGCTTATCAACATCTAAGCAGGCAACCTCATTACCTAGGTCAGCAAAACACGTCCCGCAAACAAGACCTACATAACCACTGCCAATAACGAGAAGTTTCATACTTGAGAATAATAAGAGGGTTGTGTTTTTAAAAGTTATGAAATCCAAAATCCAAAACCTTTTTAAATACAAGACTGGTTCTGTCGTGTTGGACGGTCATAGCGGCGTGGTAACACCCGATCCCATTTCGAACTCGGAAGTTAAGCACGCCCACGTTCCGGGGTGTACTGCACTTAGGTGTGGGAAACCCGGATAGCTGTCCGCCTTACTCTTATTAATATTATTTTAAGAGGACCGGCACAAACTTATTTTTCTCTTGAATAAACGCATCTTATATGATAGACATCTAATAAACATCTCTGTTTTTGATTTAGTAATACCTGGTTTTTTTATTTCTAGTCTTGTTCCCTCCAAATAAAGGTTGAGTACTTTAACTAATGCCTCTTAGAAAAGGCATTCTATGAATATAAGGCTTATTCTTATCAGGTTTTTTAGAATATTCTCTTTTCTTAGTTTTTTTTCTCCTGGAATTTTTTTACCAAAAAAGAGTGCTTGCTCTTCTATTAAGTATTATTTGTTCGTGTTTAGGACAAAGATACGCCCATACGCACGTCTTTATACCTGGTTCTTATAAGATTCCGTGTTTGCTCTGCTTCAAAGCGTGTTCTTTGCAATCTCTGAGCCGTCCTCTATCATGAGCTCGTCCTCACCCAGAGGCTCATCTGTTACCTTTACTGTGTTCGCGAGTATTGCCTGGTAGTATTCAATAGGCTTCACATTGGTTATTATTGTTTGTTGGATAATATACTTGCCGTTCCTGCTGGCTTTTATTCTGCTCTGGATGATAGGCATTCTTCTGAGTTGTTCTTCCTTCTTATAGGTTAACCCCATTGACAAACCACCTCTGTGAGTTTTGAGGAAGAAGTCTGAAAGCACTTATTTAAATAATGCTATGCTAAAAAACCGAAGAAAAAAATGTTTTTTAGGAAAATTTTCCTGAGCAAAGAATTTAAAAATAAATAAGGATTTCCTCGGTGCATAGAATGACTTTGAGAATAAAAAGCTTGGAAACAAGAATACAAGAACCATACCTTTACTACTACATTGAAATAGAAGGAAAAGATAAAGACCTAATTAAATACTTAGATGAATACCAACGAGAGAAGTATGAGAATATAATACCGCTTCGTATAGGGAGGCTTCAGAATAATCATTTTGTTATTGTGAACAGGGATTATCATATTTGGATGTTATGCAAGCAGGAAAACGGAAATGTAGAACTAATAACTCGTCAAGGAGACTCTGCAACTCAAGAATATTTATCACAACTATTTGATTATTTTAAGGGACAGAATTCACAATAAACACATAGGATTAATAAGGAAAATCTTTTTTTCATAATAATCCTAATGGCAAAAGTAGGTATTATCGGAGGAAGCGGGCTGGATGATCCTCGCATCCTAGAGAACTCGAAAGATATAGAGATAAATACTCCTTACGGGAAGCCCAGCAGCCCATTAAAAATCGGAAAGATAAAAGGAACCGGTGTTGTATTACTTGCAAGGCATGGCAGAGAGCATACAATTCCCCCAACCAAAGTTAATAACAGAGCCAATATATACGCATTAAAAAAAATAGGATGCACACACATCCTGGCTACTACAGCCGTTGGTTCTCTCAGAGAAAAAATTAAAAGAGGCGACTTAGTAATTCTTGACCAATTCATAGATTTCACTAAGCACAGGCACATCTCTTTTTACGACGAATTTGAACCTCACAAACCAGAGCATACTCCTATGGCAGAGCCTTTTTCGTCAGAACTAAGAAACCTGCTTATCGAAAGTTGTAAAGAATTAAAACTACGGTATCATAGAAAAGGAACTGTAATCACTATTGAAGGAGCTAGATTCTCAACAAGAGCAGAGAGCAAAATGTTTAGACTATGGGGTGCAGACGTGATTAACATGAGTACCGCTCCTGAATGTATTCTTGCAAACGAAGCAAGCATTCCGTACGCAGCGATTGCTATGAGTACTGATTATGATTGTTGGAAGAGAGATGAAAAACCAGTAACATGGGAGGAGATATCAACAATTTTTAAAGAGAATGTTGAGAAAGTAATAAAGCTCTTGCTGAAAACACTGCCTAAAATAAGAAAATAATTTAGGATTCAACTACCACCCTTCTTTTCCATTAGCTCAATAATTATTAAGCCCTTCTTTTCATCAATACTTCTAACTAGTCTATTGTCTTGGTACTTCTTTTTCACACCGCTCCAACCAAGCTTCTTCCTGTCAGAATTAATATTATCCAATAATTCTTTTAGTTCGTGGTAATGCTCATAGATTAATTCTCCCTTCCTCTGATTATCCTTAATACTTCTCTCCAAAGACAGTATCCTTTCCTCTTGTTTCTTAATTATTAATCTTATCTTGTCCTCCTTGTTTTGCTTCTCTTTTACAATCTTTGCTTCAGCCTCATTAACAATTTTTTCTGTTAAAACATCATCAAGGGCTTGGTTAAAAGCAGCATAGTGCTTCTTCTCAGCATTCTTGTAAAGCAAGAGTTCAAATGGCAACAACTCGTTATTGCACAGATTTGCTCTTATCCTCTCATTAAACAAGCCCTTTAATGCTGTGAATATTTTTGTTAACTCCTCATCATCCAGCCTTGTTTTTCTCTTATCCACCCCTGCTCTTTTGCACAACTCCTCGGCGTATAAGCCTCCCAGGCCCAGATCAACTGCTAGGATTTTAACAAGAGCATCTTTCTTTGACTTCGTAATAATATTCTTTATTTGCTCCTTGCTAAGAGTAGGGGTGTCTGGCTGCTCAGGAGGATACTCATACCTAGCACCCCCCCGAATAGTTCTTGCCTGCCAATTCTGAGACTTAAGAAGACCCTTAATCATATAATTCTCATCAACTAATATCATGTTACCCTTGCTAAAAAGCTCGCAAATCAAGATTCTAACTCCTAGCTTAGTGTTAAAAACAATTTCAAGAATCCTTTCAAAGCCTTTCTGCTTTACTTCACGAATCCTTGCACCAGCCAGATGCTTTCTTAAAAACACACAAAAACCAGGCGGGCTGGAAGGGAATGCTTGTTTGTAATCAGTAAGATAAACAAAGCGCGGAAGTTTAAACCTCAACATATACTTACCAATACTGCTCTTATGAAAAACGAATAAGAACTCATTCCTATCCTCTTCTTGTTCATAAATCTTGTCAATCCTTGCACCTACCAAAACCTGGAATTCTTTGACTAAGTAATAAAGATCTAAGGATGTTAGTTCTGTTCTCATTTTTATCTATTCGGATTTTCTAATTCTTTAACCTCTTGTTCACTCTTGTAAATCGTGTTGGCTTCAAAGAATCGTGGCATCGCGTAATAGATCATCACCCCTGGTCCTATGAGGGTTCCTGGGTTGAATACAAGGTTATTCCCAATCCTTATTTCATCTCTGTTTTTAAAAATGTTATTCTTCTTATTAAGGGCTTCCCAGACGTACTCTATGCCTTTAAATGCGTCGGGACAAGGGCATGCTTCTACATCCTTAAAATAATAATCTGGTCTGAGTTCTTTCATTATTTTGTCTTCTCTAAAATTTTTTTAACTCCGTAGAGGTTCTTAACATGATAATCCGCTTTTCCTCTAAGCAATTGTCTTCTCAGTATCTGAATAGTTATCATGCCTAGGTTATTACCAGCGTTAATCTCTGACTTAGCATTATCCCCTATAACCATTACTTCATTTGGCTTCACATTATATTTAGATAGTATTTTAGAAAAAATTTTTTGCTTCCCTTGCGGATTACTGGATTCATCAACAATTATTTCGTCAAACAAGTCTTTTATACCAAGAATATCAACTTTTCTTAGCTGAACCTCCTTTGTGCCTGAAGTCACAAGTATCTTCCTCTGCTTAAAATTCTTCAGTAGTTTTACATCAGGGAAAGGCTTTATTTTGCTTAGATCCATGTTCTTATAAGTACTCATCCCAATCCTCTTTATCTCATCAGAAAGCCTTAGTTGTTTCGCAAGAATCCTGAAACCCGTTAAAGGGTATTCCCTTCTTAGTACCTCTTCTTGTTTTTTTGTTAACCCAGCTTTCCTCATTCTTAGCAGCATATCATCAAAGACTTTTACTGCGAGCTGCCCGTAAGTATCAAACAAGGTGTTGTCAAGGTCCAGGATCAGGAGTTTTATCATCTTCAGAGTTTCATAATGGTCCTAGCAAGCTTGTCAGGATTATGTCTTGCTAAGTGGATATCATCTAGGAGGTCTGTTCTTATTACTTTGAACTTCTTGTTGCTCTTCAGATTAGGTTCTACGAATTCTGCTCTTTCTTTCTTATACTCTTTAAGAAGAGTCTTAGAGGGCTTCTTATTATTACAAATTATGTAGTTAAGCACGCCTTCACCGAGATACTTCTGTACTTCGTTAACAAAATCATTGGCTTTGAATCCTGTTGTTTCACCATGCTTAGTCATAATGTTACATACATATATCTTCTTAGCTTTTGACTTATTAATAGCCTTTCTTATACCAGTAATAATAAGGTTGGGCAGGATGCTCGTATAGAGGTCTCCGGGACCTATGATAAGCTTATCTGCTTTTATAATGGCTTTTACTGCTTCTCTGTAAGCCCGTGGTTTAGGGATTAAGAATAGTTTCTTAATTCTGAGCTTAGGATCATGTTTAGGAATATCAATATTAGTTTCTCCTACAACAACTTGGTTATTCTCAAGGATTGCTCCTAGCTGGCAGTTAGTAGTGGTTATTGGAAGAACCCTGCCTTTAATATTGAGTATTCTCGCAGCTTCTTGAATAGCCTTTTCTTCTGTACCCGTAATATCTCTTAAGGCAGTGAGGAATAAGTTTCCGAGACTATGCCCATTCAAGCCTTTTCCTTTATTAAACCGGTACTCAAAGAGTTTCCTAAGCATACTCGTATCCGGGCTTAGAGCTATTAAACACCGCCTAATATCTCCTTGTGGGAGGAAGCCGAACTCATCCCTAAGCCTCCCCGTACTCCCTCCGGAGTCCATCATAGAAACAATGGCTGTTAAGTCAACATCATGATTCTTAAGTCCCCTTAGAACTGTATAAGTGCCTGTTCCCCCACCAATAACCACAATTCTCTGCATATTATTATGGGAACAGGGAAATATATTTATAAGTTTAATGAAAAAGGCTTCTACAAAACCAAGAGATTCTAGAACAAAAACCGGTATTAACACGAAAATAAAAAAGAATCTTTTTTTTATT
>Ga0190334_1001243_pt1 | contig 11270 bp, 9 predicted proteins | sample 48720478_MG_FD_161270 | JGI IMG/M metagenome (GOLD analysis project Ga0190334, IMG submission 161270) | Hydrothermal vent sediment bacterial communities from Southern Trench, Guaymas Basin, Mexico - 4872-04-7-8_MG | ecosystem: Environmental > Aquatic > Marine > Hydrothermal vents > Sediment ...
AATTTTACTTTAGCTACCAGTCTTTTTTTAGTATAAGCTCGGGCCAACCTAATTGCATACATTGTAGACTCCGTACCACTCGTACAAAATCGAATTTTTTCAATGCTTTTGTTATCCTTTATAATCGTGTTCGCTAATTCAACTTGATATTGTGTATTTGTTCCAAAATGCCAACCTTGTTCGATTGCTTCTTTAACTGATTCTTTAACTTGGGGGTGATTATGTCCTAAAATCATGGCAAAATGCCCATTCCAACAATCAATATATTTATTTTCATCTACATCAACTAAAAAAGGTCCATTAGCAGATTTAATGAAGAGTGGAATCCCTCCAATCAAATGTAAATCAAAAGTTCTAATAGTATGAGATATGCCGCCTGGCAATACTTCTTGAGCTTTTTCCCACAATTTTGCTGATTTTGGACGCAATTTTCTTGCTTTTTCTAATTCCTCTTCTAAAAACGAGCTGGTCATTTTCTTAAAATTAATTTTTTAATTTTATAGATACAATTGCATAGAATATACAAGAAGAATAATTCTATAAAAATAAGGTTTTTTAAACAAGCTATAAATTTCCCACAAAAGGCACTTTATTCCTATGGAAATATAAATCTTCTAAACTTTTTTCAAAAATCATATTACCATAAATTTGTTTTAACATTTCTAATGAAAGAGAGCTAAGATTTTCATTAAAAGACCACGATAAATCATTATTTTCGCTTTTCTGACTTTTAATTTTTTCAATTAAGATTTTTTTACAATGAAAAGGATTTAATTTAGAGAGAATTTCTATTAGATTAAAGTGAAAATTACCAGAGCATTTATTTAATACGTATAATATTGGTTTTATTACTTTTTTCTTTGAATAATTATTAATCATGATTTTTAGTGCAGCAAATTTAATGTCATGATTCATATCAGATATGAAAAGATTTTCTAGGAATAAAAAAATATCTTCTGAATTTTGATTAAATTCATCAATTATCTCCAAACATTCAAGCCTAAAATTATCATCATCACTGTTTTCAATTAATTCACTGAGGAGATTTAAAAAATATGTATTATCAATGCCACAATTTTTATAAACCTTAATTAAATTCAATAAAATTTGGTTCATTTTTCTATTGATTAATTCAATTTAATAATAAATTTAATTTTATATTCCTATATTTTAAATGTTAGTGCATTTTAACTTAAATAATATTTAATTGAGACATATCTTAAAGATGGGAGAAGATCAAATAGAAGTCATAGATTTTAGTGGAGAGAAGCTCAATATAATTTCTTTTAAGTGCATTCACGTGTTAATCGTGATTACAATTCTTTCTGTAATTGGATTAACATTTTACATTATCGATTATACTTCGCCAATTGTCATGTTTATTTGTATCGCTATAATATTTATAGTTTTCATGTATTTTTTATCTCCAAAAGATTCTCAAGGATTATTAAGGAAATTTTTAATCACTCCATTTGAAATCGAATTTTTATTACCAAAAAGAGAAATTTTTCAAATTCATTGGAATGATTTCAAAGAAATTGTAGTACAATTAAAGATAATCAATGTGAAGCCTTTCAATATTTATCACATTCGATTCATAAATGAAAATTTCGAAAAAAAGATCATCTTGACTCTTTTTGATTTTAAAAAAGAAAACATTGAAATGATTTTAAAATTATTAAAGAAGCATGCTTTACTTCATCGCAAGAGATTTAAAGCTAAAAAAGAAAGGATCATTTCAGGAGTTTATCTTGTTGAAGATATGAAGATTTAAAAAACTTGAATGAAAAATTTAAAATTCACTCAATATCATCCTCTTCAAAATAAATATAAAGCACTGAAACAATTATTATGATAATAAGGATTAAAGGATCAATTCCAATTAATGAAAAGACCAAGATAACAGAGATAAAAACCATTATTATAATATAGAGCGCTAATTTAAGAGATGGTTTTTGTAAAAGTGAGAAAACCTTTCCTTTATAAAGAAGATATAATGGTTTGAAGTGTTTTTTATATTTTATCTCTAAATAAATTCCATAAACAAGGTATATTACTGTAAAAATAAAATCTATTAATAAAAATATTATATGTGCATCGAATACGACCAAAATAAAAAAAGTAATTGAACCGGCTATAAATATACAAAATGAAATGATTAATGGAATCAAAATTGATTTGATTTTCTGTTTTAATACAGGATCAATGGGTTCTTGAGCCTTAGGTTCTTTAAATGCTTTTGGGGTACTAAAAATGCGATGTAATTTTTCCATATCATCTTCAGGAACATCTTCAAATTTGTCGTCAAATTTTTTCTCGTTATTCATTCTAAATTAAATTTTATCTACAAATTTAATTAAAATTTATTGTTTTTAATAAAGAAATTATTATAATGGCATACCAATTAATCTAATCTAGCTCCACAATTAGGACAGATAGAGGCATTTCTTACGGTTTCTCCACAGATATTGCAAAGTTTGATGGAGCCCTTTTTAGGAGGAGGTTTTAACGAGGTTATTGATAAAGTTTCTTTTGAAATTCTCTTACTTTCGCGCTCTTCTATAACTTCTAAAGTTTTTGAAACTTCATTTACAACAGCTTCCTTGGAAGTAGGTGATTTAATAATAATTTTTGGACCAAAATATCCACTTGGGATTACTCTTTGAATACCATTTTCTTCTATGATCTCTTTTTCAGGTGAAATTTTTTCTGTTAGCCCTTCTAAATGTTGTTCAACACCTGTACTTGATTCCACGCTTTCACTCTCAATTTCTTGACCTTGTAATTGTTCTTTAGAAATGGCTTCTTTTTCTATCTCCGGGGCAAATTCTTCTTGATATATCATCGACACGAAATCTTCATCCAATTTTAGTAATGTATCACATTTAATGCATCGAAAAATATGTTTTAAGCCAATGTTATTGTTAATTGCATACTTGGCAGCACAACAAGAATGATATTTAGCACCACAATTATAACACTTGTGTATGATATCAGCGTGAGTTTCACAAATAGGACAAATTTCTTTATTACATATACCACAAATTTCCTCATCTTCTGGATCTAAGGATATGAGTTCTGCAGCTAATCTTTCATAGAATAGTTTATCTTCTTCTTTTATTTCTTCCTCTGAATCAGGAGCTACTAGAACTTCTTCCGTTTTACTTTGAACCAATGAAAGCAAGATGTTAAGAAATGTTTTTGGATCATTGCAATAAAATACACCTCCTCTTGTTTCAGAAGTGATTACTTTAAGTTTAACTTCATCGGAATAAAATTTTTCAGTTCCAAACCTGATGACATCAATGAATATGTTAAAATGCTTAGCTTTTATGATTAAATCATACAACGCATCTTGATAATCCCTATCTAACTCACTGGGAGCATCTGATAATACTATTATGCGGTAAGCTTTATTTTCTCCCTTACTTGCTTTAAAAAGGTGCGCTAAAATTTCAAATAATCCTTTTTCAAAATAGCTTTTCGATTTTTCTCTGTTATCCCAATATTTATCAATAACTGCTGTTATCGTTTCTATATTTGGGCTATTATAGATGTTGATGAGTTTTTCACTCTCTTGAAACATTATGATTCCATAAGATATATTAGCATGATATTTTGATTTCTCTTTGGAAAACGTGTTAAAGAGTTTAATCAAATTTTTCTTTTTAATGAAATTAGATATTAAATCAATGTAAAACACAAATTCTTCGCTGCTAAATGGAGATTTACGGAACATCTTTTCACCGAACTTTAAAAGAATTCTTATACAATCAAAAATATTCTTATTAATTTAATAAGATAATTTCTTTTTATTTTTATCTGATTGAAAAAAAATAAGACTTGAGAAATTTTTGCTTCTAATGATCGCTTTAAATTGAAAATAAACTTCAATTATCCAAACATGCTCCACAAATAGGACACATTTTTCGAGATTGCGTCATTTTTATGGGGTTTCCACATTCGGGGCATATAATTACTTTTATTTCCTTCTTTTCTTGCTGATTTTTAAGGTTTTTAGGTCTCCAAACTTTTAATTCTTCTTTTCCAGAAGTTGAGTTTGTTAACCCTATTTTTGATTCTTTTTTAGTTTGATCTTTAATTAAATTATTTTTTTTACCAAGATTTACTTTCTCATATACAATTTGGTCGCCTATTTTTTTAACAACAAAGAACTTACCAAAATAACCTCCTATTCGAACTATCTTTGTTGCTTCTTCATCAGCGTTTACAATTGTATCCTTAATTTCTTGTTTTTCATCCAGTTCCACCGATTTAAATTCTTTTTCAGTTTCATTTTGGATTTCTAATTGAATTTTTTCATTAACATCAACCTTTTCGTCATTTGAGTTTTCCATATTGGCTAAATTATCAATATTTAAGTAATCATCAACATTCTCATTAGCTTTATTAGTTGAAATAATGGCGTTTTGATCAATTTGTAAAAGAGTGTCACAATTTGGACACCTAAAAATATGTGGAATTCCGATGTTATGTCCAAGAGCATAATTTATAATGCAACACTCGTGAAAACCAGAATTACAATCTTTACATATTTTTATTTTATCATTTAAATCGGCACATACCGGACAAAATTCATCCTTACAAAAGTAGCACTTTAATTCTTCATCATTTTCCTCAGGATCCTTTAGTTTTTTAGCTAATTTGGAATAGAAAAGGTAATCTTCCTTTCTGATTTCAAGCTTTAAAGACTGATCACTGAAATAATTTACTAATTGCTTTGTTTTAACTAATTTTTCCATCACTTTCTCGAATTCCTTTTTATCATGAACATAGAAAATGCTACCTTGAGTTTCGCTAGCTAATAGATTCAATTTCACGTCATCCTTGAAAAACCTCATGTTTTTAGGAGAAATGCGAATTATATCAATAAAAGTCGGGAAGTATTTTATTTTTGAAACAAGTTCTAACAGAGCATCAACATAATCTTCGGAAAGATCGCTAGGAGTATCTGATATAATAATTACTCTATTATTTTTAGATTTTTTACGAATGGTATCAGCTATGTGTGAAGATATATAAAATAAACCATTTTCAAAATAAGATGCCTTTTGGGACCGATTCTCCCAATTTTCTGAAATTGTATTTAATAATTTCTCACAATTATTTTCATCATTCACAAAAATAGGCGTACCATCTTCTAAAAAGAGGAGTAATGTATAAGCAGAATTTGGATTTACTTGATTCTTTTCTTTAATATAATTTTCAATAATTTTAACTATATCTTTTTTTCTTAAATAATTTTTAGTTAAATCTAAATAAAAGTAAATATCCTCTCGCAATACCACACCACTCGAAACCCTATTATTCTTTATTAATAAAAAAAAATTATGCTTTAAATTTTTTTAGAAAAAGAAGAATTTTCAAATATGAAAAAACATCTAACAAAATTTAAGGTTAGCTTGATTATTATATATATTCATTCAAAAATTCGAAAATTAATAGGAAGGTTATCAAGTTTCAGGTCATGATCATGGAAGAATTTCTAAAGAAATTAAAGATTGAAGAAGAGGACATAAAATTTTATCTTAAATTCCTGGGAAAAAGACCAGTTACTAAAAAAGAAATGCTAAGCATTATTGAAGATGAAACAATTGAAGATATTGAAAGACATCTAAATAATTTAATTAATTTAAGATTGTTTATAGAAATTTCTCCATCGAGTTCAGGTTTAATTTCTTATTATTTAGCCATCCCTCCAATTGCATCAATAATAGACTATTTTAAAAATATAAGACATAGCAGTTATGTCATAAAAGATAAATTTCGGACACTTATTCAAGATTCTATAAATAAAGTTTTTTCTTCGAGTGATAATCTAAAATTGAATTCAATATTGGATGAATCACTCGAATTGAAGAATGATATTGAAGAAGAATCAATCATTCAAAATAAAGAATTAGAAGATGTCTTAGAAAATTTAAACATTTTGCATTCTATCTTAGATGATTTAAATGGATATACTCAATCAATAAAAGGGATCATTCAAAAGAAGTTTGCAGAATTAATAAAATATATTGCTACCTTAAGAATGGAGATTATTACCAAAATTGAAGCTTTAGAATTAAAGAAATATAAAGAAATTGTTATCAAGACCATTAAAGATGTATTTAAAGAGAATTTTGAAGAAATGCTCGAAGATTTTGTATCAGATTCGTATAATTTAATTGAAATCGAATTAAATTCTTCAACCAAAGAAATTAATGAAAAGATTGATACTGCAATTAGCTATGGAAACGATTTTAAAGCTTCATTATCAAGCATAATAAATGGTTTCAAATCCAAAACGGATAAAATCATAAAAATGATTCAAGAAAAAAATGTTCAGATCCAACCACAATTAGATCTCCTAAAGGAACAAATTTTAGAAAAAATGGAGTTAATTAATAGTGATTCAATTGACTCTATCATTGCATTAAATAATCCTGTATCAAAAATTTTAAGAAATATCTTGGATTCAAACTTTTTTGAAGAATTGGAGAAAAGAAAAGACATATGGGAGATTAATAGTGTAATTAATCTTCAAGAAATCTTATTAAACATGTTAATAAATGCTCAAGAGAGATTATTGTTCATGGTCCCAAAATTGAATATTTATTTTAAATTAGATGACTTGAAAGAATGCAAACCTGGAATAAAGATACAAATTGCTTCATCCGAGGCACATACTAATAGTTTAGTAAAAAAATATTTAGAATTTCCTTATATTGAGTATCATTCTGTTAAAAATGAAAATTTCATAATGACTATCAAGGATAATGATTTTCTATTATTAGGTTTTATATCCGATGAAAATGATTCTCTCACTAATTTTAATGGATTTGTTACTAATTTTTATCCGTTAATTAAGGTTTTTGAAGATTTAATCTCTAATATTTTATATAAAGGGGTTATAAAAACATTCCAAAAACCAAAATTTGTTGGGCACGAAAAAGTTGCAACATCAAATTTAAAATATCCAAAATCACTGATTGGCGGGACGATTTCTAAAAAACCAATTCAAATGGACCTAAAAGAACAAAAACAGTTCATCAAAAAACCAATCACACCAACTCAACTTCAAGAGAGTGAAATTTACACCAAACCACTTCAAAAACCAGAAATTAAAAAAGATATTTCCAAACAAGCAAAAGTTCCAGAAGAAACGGCAGAGAAAGAAAGCACGGTGCCGCCAATTGAAGTTGTCAAGGAGCCAAAAGATCATGTAGGCGCCTTAATTAGCGCTGCTTTTGATCAGCTTGTTGGCAAGTTAAAAAACTTGAAAGGAGGAGAATTTAGTAACGAATTAGAAAAAATTGCAGAGATGATCCTGGAAAAAAGGGGTTTTTCGGTAACTCTACATAAAATCAGATTATTAATCAATCAATATAGATTTTCACCAAATTACCTGAATGAACTTGACATCAAGAATATTATTGAAAATGTAAAAGATTGGAAATCTCGATTATTATAAGGATTCTACTAATTTTTACAATTTGTCTTTAGATTTTTCCCTTCCTGTTTTGCATTTAATGTAAAATCCATACATGAAATAACCCAATAACCCAAAAAAAGAACCTAGAAAAATAAATGATACAATCATGTTAACAATAGTATAAATATTCAATAATCCAATTATTCCAAAAATGGGACATAAAGGCGCTATAATAATGATGACTACATAAGTTCTTTTACTTTTTTCTCCAAAACTTATGTGTGTTGTAATGTTTAGCCAACCAATAGCCGCTAAAATAAAAGGAATCGAATAAATTGCGATAGGCGAAAATGGAATTGAGATTCCACCATAAGCTAAAGCATTAAAATAGTTTGCATAGAAAAAGAGAATGATTAATAAAGCGCTTAAAGGTGTTGGGACACCAGTGTATCCAACTTTATCAGAAATATTAAATCTTGCAAGTCTTAAAATTGCTCCTAATGCGAAGCAGATGCATCCTATTAATAAAACAATATCATAGAGCGTTCCGGATTTAAAACCTTGAAAACTTAATACTGCGGGAGCTATTCCAAAAGTAAGTGAATCACTTAATGAATCCAATTCTTTTCCTATCTCATTTACAGTATTTGTTTTTCGTGCAATATATCCATCTATTATATCAGTACCTAATGTTAAAGAAATTAGAAAGAATCCAAGAGAAATTATGTCTCTAGTCCCTATTGCCCCACAGGCTAAAGCAATTATACCTAATGTGGTTCCTACGAGCGTAATGTAATCCTTTAACTTTAACAACTTTGGAATTGAAGACAAATTGTTTTCCCTTAACTAATTGTTAATAATTGCTTATTTATTTAAATCTTAATTAATTTAAATTTTTTCCTCAAAATTCAAAAAGAATGGACTCCTTCAAACTTAAATTTATTAAAAAATATATCTTTTTTAGAATTGGAGATAATAATTAAAAATATATCATTTAGGTAGATACATGCCGTTTTGTCCCGAATGTGGTGCTCGTGTAACTGAAGACCAAAAATATTGTGAACAATGCGGAGCTGAGTTAATTCAAGTCCAATCTACTCCAAGACAAGCCATTCCTGCTTCTCAAGGTCCCGAAAGTATTTCTCCAGATAAAAAAAGTCTTTTTGATCCTTCTAGAAATTATTACATTATTAAAGAAAAAATGTGGGATCTCGGTTTCGGTTCGATTTATGATGAAAAAGGAGAAGAAATTGGCAGAATGAACAGGATCATTTTTAGCATACGCCGCAGAGTTGAACTTCAAGAATTGGATGGGACTGTTGTAGCAACAATCCATAGCAAGTTGTTTTCTGCCAGAAGTGCTCAAGATCTAAAAGACCCTTCAGGAAGGTTGATTGCCCGAATTAAGAGGAAAATTCTAACTTTTTTTAGAAACGTGTTTTTCCTGGAAGATCCTCAAGGTAGAAGATGGTACACTGCAGAAGGCGATTTCATGGGATGGTCCTTTAAAGTGTATGAATTGCCATCTCGAATGTTGGTTGCTGAAATCGAAAAAAGTGATCGCTGGAGAGACATTTTTCTTGGAGGTATATTTGATTTTTCTGACACCTATGCCCTGAAAATATTAGAGCCCGATACAGATCGACGCATTTTAGTTGGATTTGTTTTAGCAATTGATAATGTTTTACATGATACAGGGGGATTTGGTCCTGGTAGAATGATTTATGGTCCAAGAGTACCTGGAAGATTCCCTGGTCCTTTTGGAAGACGATTTCCCCGAAGACATTTTTAATTATTAAATGTAAAGAATTTAAAATCAATATCCTTGTTTAAATCATTTATAATGAGAATTTTACTAATTTTAATCGCTATAAACATAAATTTTTAAGCCTAAATTTTAAATTCTGCTTATGTTTTTTAAAATAAAAATGTTTCAATCTAAATAAGGGATTTTAAACTATTTTAAATTTAAATTTAGTAATTTGATTTTTTAATCCTTACATTCATTTTAGATTTTAATTCAAAAAAATAAACATAATTTTTTATAAAAGAATTTAGATCTTTTTTTTAACAAATTTTAAGTAAAACCTAAATGTGAAAATAATGAAATGTCCAGAATGTGGGGCTGAATTAAAAAAGCCGGATCAAAAATTTTGCCACCAGTGTGGCGCTGATCTCACGAAAAAAGCAGCTGTTTCGGAAAGTTCTGCCAGTACTTCAAAACCAGGAGGCCTTTTTGATTTGAATCGAAACTATTACATTCTTAAAGAAAAATATTGGGATTGGGGTAGTGGAGATATCTTGGATGAAAACAATCAAATCATTGGAAAAATGCATAGAAAAATATTTAGCTTACGTAAGAAAATAGAATTACAAGAACCAGACGGTACTGTTGTAGCTACAATTCATGAAAAATTGGTAAGTGCAAGAGGAGCTCAAGATTTAAAAGATCCTGAAGGAAATTTAATTGCACGAATTAAGAAGAAAATAGTAGCAATTAAGCCTAAATTTTGGCTAGAAAGTCCTGATGGAAAGAGATGGTATGAAGCAAAGGGTAATTTTTGGGGTTTTAGTTTTAAAGTAACTGATTTAACAACAGGTAAAGTAGTAGCAGAAATAGAAAAAGCAGATAAATGGAGGGATATGTTCTTAGGAGGCCTTCTAGATTTTAAAGATACATATGCATTAAAAATTCTTGATAATGAAACAGATAGAAGAATTCTTGTGGGGTTTGTCTTATCAATAGATAATGTTTTACATGATAAAAAATAATTTTTTTTTATATTTTATAAAATTGAAAAATCTCAAATTATTTAATTTGGGAAAAAATATTATTAGAGAATGAAAAAAAATTTCTGATTAGCAATTGTAAATACCTTCGAATTAAAAAATTTTTTATTATGGTAATTTTATGATTTAGTCATAATCATTTTAGTTTTAAAAAAGAATCCGTAATATGAGTAGGTGGCATTAATTGTCAGAATCTATCGAGGAATTCATGGTATTTGAATTAGAAGATAATGGAGAGAGCAGAAAAATTAAGATAAAACAAGAGGAACTTGGAAATTATTTAAATCCAGAACAAGTCTTGATTATTGTTAGAGAAGATTTAAGGCGAATATATATATGGAAGGGTTCCATGTCTCCAGTTAGGAAGAGATTTATTAGTTCGAGAGTTGCTCAAGAATTACAACACAGATTAATGAGAGATTATAGATATCATCGTTGTAAAATTGTTTCTATTGATCAAGGAGATGAGCTTGAAGAATTTTTAAAAGCATTTAATTTAAAGTCCATAGAAGTTAAAGAAAGATTACCAGATATGAAATATGTGAGAAATATAGAAAAAGATAGAGTAGGAAAAGTTATTGATAATACCACCATTAAACAAGATAATCTGCAAGAGGGATATTTTTCTCCAGCATTAGAAAATACTTCTGAAGATGTCATAATGTCATCAGTTGTAATTAATTCTCAAACTAAAAAACCAGAACTGATTATAAATAAGTCTCCATATGTTGATTTCAAGAAAACTGCCAAAATGCAATCATTATCACCTCTTTCTGAGGAAGAAAAAGAAAAAATCAAGAAGAAAATATTGGAGATGGAAGTTCCAGAAAATTATGAGAGAAAAAATCTAATATTAGGCCATTCATTATATGGAGCAATTTCAAAAGTGTCAGAAGTATTTGATAAAAGCGTTGTTGATGTTGAATGGGAAGAAATCAAAAAATTTCCTAGTGACATGATTGAATTGAGCGATCATAAATTTCGTGTTTTTCTTAATCAAGAGAAAGGTATAGTTGAAGCAATAGAAGTTTTAAAGAGAAAAAAT
>Ga0190334_1001244_pt1 | contig 11265 bp, 13 predicted proteins | sample 48720478_MG_FD_161270 | JGI IMG/M metagenome (GOLD analysis project Ga0190334, IMG submission 161270) | Hydrothermal vent sediment bacterial communities from Southern Trench, Guaymas Basin, Mexico - 4872-04-7-8_MG | ecosystem: Environmental > Aquatic > Marine > Hydrothermal vents > Sediment ...
TGGAAAAAGGCCCACTCCAGGAGCTTCCGATAAAGGAGAGGGACGATCTTCGAACGTCGCTGTATCCCTATCGGAAGGATGCTGATGGAGTCGCTTCGCCGAACAATCGCGTGGGAGCAATCTTACGTCTCCGAAAGCCGTGAGTCGTATGCACAGGAGTTAGAGCTGGAAGTTCTGCTGCTTAAGAGACTTGGAAAGCTATAGACTGCGGCACGCCTTGGGCATCCGCCTGATTCCGACAAGGCCGCGCAGCAGGTGATATTTCTCTCTTTGAGTGGCCCATAAAGGGAGGCCAGGCGATGAACTATGATGTTCACTATAAACAAGACGCCTATTACTGGGGGAAACAACCGTCTGCACTCGCGATCAAGATTTTAGAAGTGCATCCACCTGTGAGCCCAATGACCGCGATAGATATCGCCTGTGGTGAGGGGCGCAACGCGGTATTCCTCGCAAGGAATGGCTATAGAGTTGCGGCTTTTGACATCTCCGAGGAGGGTGTTCGAAAAGCAAGGCTTTTGGCTCGAGAAGTCGGAGTGGAAATCGAGGCGTTTGTGGCTGATCTCTTAACCTACAGACTCGACAAATCCTATGATGTCATCTTTTCCACAGGCAGCCTGCATTATATTCCTCCAGACCTCCGCGGAGAGATCATCCAGAATTATAAGACGCATACAAATCACAATGGGATCCATGTGATGTCTGTGTTTGTTGATAAACCATTCATTCCCGCAGCGCCGGATGCAGAGGCCACAGCCCACCTCTGGCGTTCCGGGGAATTATTCGGCCATTACCATGATTGGAAAATCGAGTTTTGCACAGAAGACATTTTTGACTGCAATTCCAGCGGTATTCCCCATCAACACGCGGTCAATCGAATCATTGCCAGGCGCACCGCATAACATGAAGTAACACTCTGGGGATATTCGTCCGGTCAGTACAGGTTTCGGAATCCCCAGATCCCCGGGCGAGGGGCTCGTCTGTCGCCGCACCCATCGCAAGAGAGCTGGATCCAACGGATCTGCCGCCGGAGAATGTGCAGGTTAAGAAGGTGGAATCATCCATTGCGCCCGCAAGTGGAACTTTTCGCGATGGTTGTTCTGCGGCATGATGGGACGGTGCGAATCCTCCAGATCTGATCTCGGTTCCTTCCTCGTGTCGAGGTGATGGGCGGAGCACTCCATCGAAGCAGGACCGAGGTTCCCTGGATCGGCGAGATGAATGATGGCTGCCATCGAGACCGAGAGGTTGAAACGTTCCTTCAAGATCACCGTGGGGCTTTTCCCTCGCAGGACCAAAGAAATCCTGGCAGTAGATAATCTGACGTTATCGATTAAAGAGGGGGAGTTGTTCGGCTTGCTGGGACCCAATGGCGCGGGAAAAACGACGACGGTGAAGATGCTCACAACGCTTCTATTGCCAACCGGAGGTACAGCACGTGTTCTTGGGCATGATGTCTTTGCTTCTCCCAATGAGGTTCGAAAGAGGATTGGCTTCATGTACGGCGGCGAGCGTGGGCTGTATTGGAGGCTCTCAGGCTTCGACAATCTGCGATATTTCGCTAGCCTGTACCACATAGACAGGCGCGTCAAGAAAGAAAGGATTGAATACTTGCTTGAACTCGTGGGATTGAATGGGCGAGGTGAAGAGAAGGTGGAGGGATATTCAAAGGGGATGAAGCAGCGGCTGCATATAGCCAGAACACTCCTTCACGACCCTGACGTTCTATTCCTGGATGAGCCAACGCTGGGATTGGATCCAGTAGGGGCAAGAGATTTGCGCAACGTGATCATGAATCTTCAGGCGGAACGAAAAACAATCCTGCTTACGACGCATTACATGTTCGAAGCGGATGCGTTATGTGATCGGATTGCAGTCATCCATCAGGGTCGCGTCATTGCCCAGGACACACCGTCGGGGTTGAAGAAGAATGTGCGAGACCAATCTGTCGTCGAGGTGGAGATTATGAGTGTGCCAAGGAAATTGCTTGAAGCCCTTCAACAGCAATCCTTCGTCCAGGATGTGAGCATCCAGGATCTGGATCAACGTCAAGTTCTTAGGGTGCATACCCCCGAAGGAGCTGATGTGATTGGGAGGATCATGGATTTGATTCATCGATGCGGTGCCACGGCGGGCAGAGTAGTGGTTCGGGAACCAACGCTCGAAGACGCTTATATTCAGCTTGTAGGATCCATATCGAGGCAGCCAAACGGATCATGACTATGAAGAAACCGTAAGACGCGATTTCGATGGACGGCAGATCGGAGTTGTTGAAGTGAGGAAGTTCATCCATCTTGCTGCATTTCTTGGCGCCATCTTTGCCTACATGATCGTGCACGAAGGTACGCATGCCATCCTCGCGGCCATCTGGGGAGAATATAAGGCAATTCGATTTTCGGTGATTGGGCCTGAAGTCATTTTCCAGACAGCGGTGGAGAATCGTTCGGGGTGGGAATGGGCACTTATCTCAGGATCCAGCAACTTCCTGACGGTAGGCATAGGTTTGGTCTTGCTGCGATATCGAAACGTCTTCATCAGCCGTACTGAGCTTCTCATTCGGTCCATTGGATACTATCTGAATCTTGTCATGCTCTTGGCGGATCCGATCAACTTGTCGCTGGGTGCTCTTGTCTATGGAGGAGATGCTGCTGGGATCGCCTGCGGATTGGGAGTACCCCCAGCTGCCGTGCATATTCTGGGCTTTGGAGTTCTTGCAATCAACAGGGAGATCGCCGCTTCATGGCTTCTTCCGGCTTATAAAGTTGAGAGGGCTCCTTTCATACTGAAGCCTTGGTTCACGAAAGAAAAGCAGATGAATCCTTGAAATACCTAGGTGAGAAGGAGAATGGAAGTGATCGAGCAAGACGATCTGAAAGCGCTTCCGTTCCCTGACTTGGCTTCTATGGGGACAACGGGAGGGAAGATATGAATAAGGCGAGGCAAAGGCATCCTCGCGAACACACATGGCGGAATGCGCCAGTTATTTTCGAAGTGGCGCGAGCCACATTCCTCCGAAATGTCTTTGATGCTTTCATTGTATTCGTGGTCCTTATTCAACCGCTGATCATTGCCTTGATCGCGATCTGGATGCTGAGGGGCGGCGAGGAAGGAGACACCATCTTTGTTGTTGTGGGCAGCGGAATGAGCGGTCTCTGGAGCAGCCTGCTTTTTATCACCGGAGGCAGTCTTTCATGGGAGCGCTCGCGCGGAACACTGGAAATGATTGTTGGATCACCTTCTCCCTTGTGGGTTATTGTCACCGGGAAGATCTTCGCTCAGGTTGCTCAATCCGCCGTGTCTATGTTTGTCGCATATGTCGCCGCGTCGATCGTGTTTAGGCAGCCCCTGACCATCGCTCTTCCAGGATGGTTTGGCGCGAGTCTCTTGGCAACCTTGCTGGGATTTGTGAGCTTCGGCCTGGTAATCGCGCCTTTTTTCTTGCTCAATCCCGCGATCCAAGTTTGGAATAACGGGTTGGAGTTTCCTGTCTATATCCTAGCAGGATTTCTCTTTCCCGTCGCACTATTGCCCAAATGGACGAACCCCCTCAGCTGGATGCTTGCCCCATACTGGGCGGCCCGGGCGCTGCATAGTGCCGCCCAGGGAAAGGATATGAGCCACATCTTATTCTCGATCATGATGCTGTTTCTTGTCTCAATCTTGCATATCTACATCTCTCGCTTCCTCTTTAGAAAAGTGCTCAAGAAGGCGCGGGTTGACGCAACACTTGGATATCAATGAAGACCATACGTTCCGGTAGATCGGGTTCGCCGGCCTACCGTATATGCCTGCAGAATTTGCGGATCTTCATAGAGGGTGCCTGGCTTTCATATGTCGCCCTTTTTCGGTGGCTGAGCCCTTCCGCCTACATTGCTGCTAAGGTCGCCATGCCTCTGAGCCAGATGATCTTCTTCACGCTCCTGGGAATGTACGCTGGCCGAGCGCAGGGCCCCGAATTCTTCTTTGTGGGCAATTCCGTGCACGTTGCTGCGGTGAGCGGGATATTTGGTGTCACGATGAGCGTAAGTGGAGAACGCAATTCCGGCACCTTGTCCTACCTGATTGGCGCCCCTGCGAATCGGCTTATCGTCTTTGTGGGTCGTGCATTCTTCCATATCTTCGACGGGATCATTGGCGCCGGGATCGGAATGATCTGGGGATTGATCATCCTGCCTGTGAATTTCCCCGATGCGAAGCCGGTCGGCATCGCTCTGGCGATCCTTGCGGCCGCGATGAGCAGTTCTGCATTGGGTTTGATACTGGGCTGCCTTGGATTGCTCACCCGTAACATATGGTTCGTAAACAACACCGTGTACTTTTTGCTTCTATTCTTGTGTGGATCGAACGTTCCGATCGACAATTTCCCCCCTTGGCTACAGGTAATATCCCGTATGCTGCCGCTTACACGCTCCATCCTCTCGGCCCGAATGTCATTTGATGGTGCAGCTTTGAATTCGGTGATGCCCGAACTTATGATTGAGACTACGCTGGGTATGGGCTATATGCTTGTGGGATATGCGCTCTTCAGAGCAATCGAAGTCAGGGCGAGGAGCGCCGGATCTCTGGAGGCGATCTGAGAGATCGATTGCATCTGCCTTGGCCTGGTATCAAGGGCATGTCGTGGATGGGCTGATTCAAATCAGCCTTTTCTTTCCTTTTCATACAAGACCTGATTTCCCGGGCCGCAAGACTTTCGGATGCCGCGATATCCGCCGTGCGGTCAACCGGAAAGCCGTTGACTGGCGATGCCGATTCATGCTAAGATAACCAGTGATAGCCGCTATACCGGTTATATGATGTGTGCCCGATGAAAATCGGGCCCCAGGTAAACCGATTGAAACGAGATATGGGAATTGCATGTCGATCCGCTTCTTCGCTTGATCGGCCGAGGCATGAAGGGATTCGTGGAACGCGGCCTTGACGAGAAGAGTGGCCATCAACCGCTGACATGTGTCTCCATAACGAATCCAGAAACGAGGAGATTCGGGTTGGAACGATGAGGATACCAATCGACATCTCTGGCAGCATGCCAATATACAGACAGATCCAATCCTACTTTGAGGATCAGATCAGCGCTGGAAAATTGCCTGCCGGTGTCAAATTGCCGGCAACCCGTCTGCTTGCCTCCAGATTGGGAGTAAGCCGGATCACCGTGATGAACGCCTATGCGGAATTGGCGGCGGAAGGATTGGTAGTTGGTCGGCCGGGGAGCGGAACATACGTTGCCGATTCTCCAACCTTTGGGACACGAAATCCGGCGAAGTGCAACCGTGAAGGAACCTGGCCCCTCTGGCAGAGGTCCGTTTCTTCAAACGACCCTGCGGACGATGACATATCGTGCCTGATCGTGCCTGAGATGTCGGGGACAATTTCCTTCGCGAGCGGCTATGGGGATCCGGAACTTATTCCCATCGATGATTTGTGCAAGGCGGCCCGGGGAAGTCTGCGCAGGAATCCAGTCGAGACGTTTGCGGCGACGGATCCTAGAGGGTATCTCCCTCTCCGACGCACCATAAGCTCGATACTTGCGATGCAGGGCATTCCTGTTCACCCGGACGAGGTGTTGGTTACATCCGGCTCGCAACAGGCGATCTCGCTGATCGCACGGCTTCTCGTTGAACCCGGTGATGTGGTTATCGTTGAAGAGCCAACTTTCGTGGGTGCATTGAATTCATTTCGCAGAGCGGGGGCTCGGCTGATCGGCATTCCCCTGGATGAGAATGGCATGAAGTTGGATATGCTCGAACCGATCATGCGCAAATTGCAGCCTGCACTCATTTATACAATCCCAACGTTTCATAATCCGACTGGGGTTTGCATGAGCGAGAATCGCCGTCTCTGGCTTGTTGAATTGGCTGAGAGATATTCGGTTCCGATTCTTGAGGATGATTTCGCTGGCGACCTCAGCTATGGCGGTCGAAGCATCCCTCCCATAAAGGCGCTGGATCAAAACGGGGATGTTCTATATATCAGCACCTTCTCAAAGATTATCGCCCCCGGTTTAAGGCTGGGTTATCTGGTTGCATCAGGGCCTGTATTGGAGAGGCTGGTGAGGTTGAAGCAAATCTCGGATGTGGCCACAAGCACCTTTATCCAGCGCACATTCGAATCGTTTATTTCCGTCGGTCGCTACTACAGTCACATCCAACGCCTGTGTCGAATATATGGAGATCGTCGCAACGCGTTGGTGGAAGCGCTGGAACGGGCTGGGCGACATTGCTGGGATTGGAGAAGCCCAGAAGGAGGTTTCTTTCTCTGGCTGGAAATGTGCGACAGGATCCCACCCGAGATCCTGCGGGATGCCATGTATGCGCATGGTGTCTCTGCGGTAATGGGAGCAATCTTCTTTACGAAGCAGCCCGATACGACCATACTCAGACTGAATTTCGCGGCATTGCCCCCACTGGTAATTGGCGCGGGGGTGGAGAGATTGCAGCGGGCAATGACGACTGCGCTCTCCGGCCTGGAGAATGACCATAAGGAATTCAAGGTTCCATGCGAGGCAATAGTATGAGCAGACATGTCTTACGGATCTCGCACATACCCATCGCTGCTGGCGGCTATGCCATGACGATCCACCCTGAGCGGTAGATGCAGATCCAGGAGTGTCGTATTCAAATCACGGAGGCCCGGCACATGCGATGCCAATAGGTCCATGCGGTCACATTCGATTCCAGCAGTGGCCGAAATTCTCAAGAAAGGAACGCAAATTTGCGCCTTTGGGGGGTGCTCCAGACAGCCCGCAATGAGGACCATGAATGAAATACATGCAAAAACACGCATTAAAGTACTTGGAAGCGGTGGGTTACAAAGCGCGCATAGCTCCAGTCGATTGCCTAGATGACATCGCAAGATCGCTCGATCGAACGCACCAATCGGGTTTCTTCGATGAGGGATTCTTCCAGGAGAGGCTAACTCACTTCCAATTCGATGCGGGAAACGTGCTTCCGGGAGCGCGCTCGATTTTCGTCGTGTCCATGCGCCAACCACATTATCGCTTCTGTTTCACTTTGAATGGGACGGCGCTCATGTTTTTGGTTCCGCCGACATTTCTCTTTGCATCCGAGGCAAATAGAAGTCTTGAGAAATGCCTTAATGATTTTCTAAGGTCGGCAGGATATCGGGCGACTGTTGCCGTTCTGCCGGCCAAACAGCTGGCCGTACGAACAGGCCTCGCGCGATATGGGAGAAACAGCATAACCTATGCAAAGGGATGGGGAAGCTACCACAGGTTGGCTTGTCTCATATCGGACCTGCCCTGCGATGAGTACGAGTGGAGCGAAGCTGCTCTCTTGGATAGGTGTGATGCTTGCCGGGTATGCGAGAAGCTCTGCCCCACGAATGCAATCGGTGATCCTCGAACGCTGCTTCGTGCGGATCGCTGCCTCACATATTGGAACGAAATGCCTGCAGATACCGATTTCCCTGAATGGTTGGACCCTTCCTGGCACGGAAATCTAATTGGATGCTTGCGCTGTCAAGATGCATGCCCGGAGAATCGACTTGTGGATAAATGGATCATAGATATGGGCTCCTTTGACGAAATTGAAACTCGCACGCTGCTTGAATACACGTCTGCCCAAGAATTGCCGCCGGCGCTTGAATCGAAACTGTCTGCTGCGGGCTTGATAGACATTCTCGAAGTCTTTCCTCGAAACCTGAGGGCGCTTGTTGAATGCGCGAATCGTGAGCGGAATCGGAGTCTTTGAGGAAAGGGCGGTGGCGATCCTGAAACACAGTGATCTGCAAGGACAGGAGAGAGAGAATCCAGCCTATGATCGAATCCATTGCCCCTTTGCTTTCGACGGGCCGCCGCAATTGCCCGGCAGAGAGCAAACGTGAACGGGAGGAACATCGCGTGATTGCACCATGTGGAATCGATTGCTCGAAATGTGATCTCAGGAATGTGCCCTTTTCCGAGGAGGCAGCCGGACGCGTTATGACATGGTTTCACGAAAAGGGGTGGCTCAAGCCGGGGGAAGGCGTGGAAGAGATTCTGACGAAGAGGATGTACTGCGAGGGATGCCGGGGGAGCCGGGAGGTCCACTGGTCGCTCAGTTGCGCCATCCTTGGATGCTGCGTTGACACCAAAGGGCTTGAATATTGCTATGAATGTTCAGGATTTCCATGCAATGAATTGCTCGAGCGTTCGCACAAGAGCGAGCGCTACGCTGAAGCTCTAGGCCGATTGCGAGAGATGGCATCGTGCTCGTCAGGTTGATGCAATTTGGAAGCCTTGATGGTGACAATCCGCCTGACCCGTATAGCACGTGTCCAAGATGTTATCAATCGAGCGCGGGCGTCCCTCTGTGGGGTCAGAAAGGCACCCAAGATCGATATGGGCTGACCTTCTGCATGGAGCGTGAGGAATATCCTTGTGTTCGAACCCATGAGCTTGCGAAGGAATATTCGGGACTGGTTCATGATGGCGAAAGAAACCGGGGGATCGGCATGGAAAGGGGATTGGCCGAACAGCAGCTGCGCGCGGCGCAAGGCTGCTGTAAGGCCAATAGCCGCTGTGAACCGCATTCCGCGCCGGATTATTTTTGCCTGCAGAATGTCTTTGAGTACCATGGCAATCGGGGGGATTCACACCTTCTTCCAATTGGTGATCCCGGGGACGAGCAAGGGATTGGATATCGGAGCATATGGCTGCGAACTCGTATACTGAGAACCTTCAGATTTCCATTGAAGACCGTGCGGCCGTCGTGAAGCTGGCATGTGGAATCACAAATCCGATCGGAACCGAGCTTATCCATGAGCTGTCAATATTCCTGGATTACGTCCGCCAAGAACCACGGATCCATAGCCTTCTGCTGACAAGCGCCAATAACAAGTTCTTTTCGATCGGCTTCGATATTCCGCGGCTATACGACCTCGATGTTGAGGAGTTCCGAGCTTTCTATCGACAATTCAACAAGCTCTGTCTGGACCTCTATGGTCTTGCGAAACCAACGATTGCCTCAATCCCGGGCCATGCCGTCGCGGGCGGATGTATCCTGGCTCTCTGTTGTGATCAGAGATTCATTAAGGAAGGCCGCGCCCTTATGGGTTTGAACGAGGTTCGTTTGGGCGTGACCGTTCCACATATCGCTGAGTGCATTGTTATTCAGCTCTGTAGCGGCCGAGCCGCACGTGAAATCCTCGAATTCGGCAAGTATTATCAGCCTCCTGAGAGCCTAGAGTTGGGGCTTGTGGACGCCGTCATAGCTGACGATCAACTATTCTCCTGCTCTCTCGAGCGGGCAGCTCTGCTTGGGTCGCTGCCTGCAGAGGCATATGCAGCCATTAAGCAGGGTAGGGTGGAAAGGGTGATGAATAAGGTGATCGACAACGGTGAGCAGAGAGACATGGAGTTTGTGAATTTGTGGTACAGCAGTGAAGCGCGCGAATTATTGAGTAAGGCGAAGGAGCAATATTAGGCATGTCGGCAATGGGCATGAGAGCGGCTTGTTATGATCCTGAAGGGCGGGCTACATGACAGGCCAGACGAACCGCAAGTCAAGCGCCCTGTTGAGGCAGGTCTTCCATCAATATGATCATTCGGATATCTCGAGTCAGGAAGCGGCCCGATTTTGCTCTCGGTGTGGAAACGAGCTCGCGCAGACCAGAAAGGCCGTTGCGGATCGGGCACAGTGCACGTGCGGATGGGTTGAATACCAGAATCCCCTTCCCGGGGTAGTGGTGCTGATCAAAGATGACGACAGAGTGCTGCTGGCGAGGCGAGGATCAAGAAGCTTCGCGGGCAAGAAATGGTGCCTGCCGGGCGGCTTTATTGAGTTTCATGAAGATTATCTTAAGGCAGCCATAAGGGAGGTCCGGGAGGAGACCGGGTTGGTTGTTGTTGTCGAGTCGATAATAAATGTGGTTTCAAACTTCCTCGCTCCCGATTTGCACACCTTTGTAGTCGTGCTGCTCGCGCGAGTGGAGAGTGGCAAGTTACTTCCCGGAGATGATGTGGAGGATCTGCGCTGGTTCGATATGTCAGACCCCTTGCCCGAGATGGCGTTCATTTCAGACAGGCATATCCTGGAGCATATTGCCAGGAGTGAACCCCTTAGGATCCCAGTTCAGCCTCAGAGGTGCGGCAGCGATGAGAACCGTGACGAGAACCCGATATCATCTGGCGGATGATCGATGCGCGAGATCTGATCGCTGACCCAGGCAGGGGCGCGCTGCAGGGCTGAGCGCGTTCGGTCTGTGAACAGCGGACGGGCTTGATCGTTCTTGGCGCAGCCTTCCATTGCGCGTGCTTGAGTCATCCTTCCTCTTGAGAGCCCATTGCGTCTGGTGCTGTATGCGTATACTGGTGGGCGTTCAGCGGGAAGATGGCGTTTACTTTTCCTGTGGGGACCTTCGCCCAAGATTATCCGTCTCTTGAAGCCGCGCTGGACACCGTTCACGGCTTGACCTATAGTTGGACAGGGTTCGAGAGTCCAAGAAGGAGCGAGAAGATGGACAGGATCCGGAGAGAATTCACCACGTTGACGCTTGTGCTGATCCCAGTTGCGATCGCCTTGAACGTTGCTATCGGCCAGCTCGTCTTTGCGCTCAAAGTGCCGCTTTATCTGGATTCGATCGGCACCGTTCTGGCCGGCGTGCTCGTTGGGCCTTGGGCCGGCGCACTCACAGGTTTCCTGTCCAACGTGGTATGGACGTTCACGGGCCTGTTCCCGGAGGCGATCGCCTGGGCCGGAGTTGCGGCCATTATCGGCGCACTGGCGGGCGCCTTCCGGGCCGGGGATTGGATGAAGAAGTGGTGGAAATCCGCCATCGCCGGGCTGATCACCGGCGTCATCGCCGCTATCCTCTCGGCTCCGATTGCCGCCTACGTGTTCGGTGGTGTCACAGGGAGCGGCACGGATGCGCTCGTGGCGATGTTCCGGGCGGCGGGGCTGGATATGCTCGGAGCCAATATGGCCCAAGGCGTGGTCTCTGACCCGATCGACAAGGTGGTCACCTTCCTGATCACTTGGGCCGTGTTGCAGGCCCTGCCGGCGCGCTTCAAGGCCCGCTTCGCCGGCGAATAGCGGCCCGTTGAGGCCCTCGCGATCGGTGTGTAGGCTCGCACCGGCGCGAACCGCATGACACCCATTCGCTCGCCGCGCTCGCTGGGAACATGAAGCAACCCACGCTCTATCTCCCCAGGGAAAGCGGCCTCCACGCGCTGCACCCGCTCACCAAGCTGGCGTTGGCCGGCCTTCTCATGGTAGCGGCCGCCACGTTGCCGGATATCGGCCTGGTGCTCTCAGTCTATGTGGTGGG
>Ga0190334_1001245_pt1 | contig 11255 bp, 13 predicted proteins | sample 48720478_MG_FD_161270 | JGI IMG/M metagenome (GOLD analysis project Ga0190334, IMG submission 161270) | Hydrothermal vent sediment bacterial communities from Southern Trench, Guaymas Basin, Mexico - 4872-04-7-8_MG | ecosystem: Environmental > Aquatic > Marine > Hydrothermal vents > Sediment ...
TGGCCGCTCATCCCGAGGCCGGAGAGGTAATAGCCGGCCTCGATCCCGCCGATCAGCTCCTCGGGCGGGGTATCGCCCGGTTCGATGTAGGTGTTCCTCATCCGGATGATCGGGGGATCGCTATAGGTGAACGCGCGACCGTTCCCGGTCGGTTCCACCCCGAACCGGGCCGCCGTCTCCCGATTGTGGAGGTAGGAGCGGAGGATCCCCTCCTCAATGATCACCGTCCTGTCGGCGATGATCCCTTCATCGTCGAATGGGAGGGAACCGACGGCGTGCGGGAGGTGTTCCGAACGGCCACTGTCGCAGAGGGTGACGAGGTCTGAGGCGACCCGATGGCCGATCTTGTCCGCGGTCACCGCCCCGCCGAGGACGAGGTCCGCCTCGACCGTGTGGCCGATCGCCTCGTGGGTGAGGATCCCGACGAGCTCCGGGTTGAGGACGACGACCGATGATCCGCCCTCAGGATAGGGAGCGCTGAGCTGGTCGACGGCGCGGCGGACGGCGCTCTCGGCGAGCTCCTCCGGCGCTCTCCGCCCGAGGAGCTCGGCCCACCCGCCGGTGACGCCGACCGAGCTGAACCCCATCGTCTGGTCGCCATCCCTCTCGGCGATGGCGATCACCCGGATATCCGGCTTCGAATCGAACAGCTGGGCCGATGCGCCGTCGCTGGTGACGATCACCTTCTCGTCCTCGAACTCGGAGAACATCACCGATGAGGAGACGATCTCCTTCGCGCCGTTCCTGACGTGCGCATCGAGAGAGAGGACGAGGTTGAGCTTCTCCTCCAGCGGGTGGTTCTCCAGAGGGTCGTCCGTGGGGACGGGGAACGTCCCCACAGCGAGAGCCCCCTCGGCTAGACGCACGATCTTCTCCCGCTTCGCCCGCGCCGCCGTCTTGGCCGCTCCTTGAGCGGCTGCGAGGGCCTTTCTGATCCCCGCCTCGCTCAGGTCCGATGTGCTGGCGAAACCGAACGTCCCATCGACCAGGGCGCGGACGCCGACCCCGGTCAATCGGACGCTTGACGACTCCTCCAGGTCACCGTTCCGGACCGAGATCCGCCTCGTCGTGCGGGCATGATAGCGGAGCTCGACGAACCCCTCCGCGCCCCTTGCGATCCCTTCCAGTAAAGCTCGCATCCGATCCCCTCCTCCATCGGAATCCCTCGATCCCCTTGTGATCGGAGATCCTACCCCCCTCCGAGGCCATCGTGCAACGGGGTTGCTTTTTTCCGCCGGTTCTAGTACCCAGGGACGGACGGAACGACGATTTACGGAAAGGGGGAAAGATGCTGAGAAACGATGTGCTCGATCTGATCATGAACCGGGGATCGATCCGGAGCTACACCGACGAGGAGCCGAGCGATGAGGTGATCGAGGCGATCGTCCGCGCCGGTCAGCAGGCCCCGTTTGCCGGCCAGCTGGGGAGCCTCCTTCTGTCGCGGAATCGAGGGGGGAACCCGTTTGGTGCTCCGCTCCTGTTCACGGTCTGTGTCGATGTCAACCGACTCGAGCTCGTGATGAGGAAGCGGGGTTGGGAACGGGCGACGAGTGACCCGGCGATCCTCCTGTTCGGGATCCAGGATGCGGCGTACATGGCGGAGAACATGGTGATCGCGGCAGCCTCCCTCGGTCTGGGGAGCTGCTTCCTCGGTGCGGCGCCGTTTCACGCCGAGCGGATCATCGAGGAGTACTCCCTCCCGCCCCGAGTCTTCCCGCTCGTCCAGCTCGCCATCGGCTACCCGGCCGAGGTCCCGCCGCCCCGACCTCGCTATCCCTTGGAGTTCACCCTGTTCGAGGATCACTATCCGGACTTCGATCGAACGGCGATCGAGGAGGCGGCCCGCGTGATGGACGAGGGGTACCTGGCGCAGGACTACTACCGGAAGGCGGGGTACATGGTCCCCATCGAGGACGGCCGACCCGAGCCGCTCACCTTCGATCGGTACTCCTGGAGCGAGCACATGGGGAGGAAGTGGGGGCAGTGGCTGAAGGATCCGGCCGATCTCCTCGGGCCGCTCGCGAAGTGCGGTTTCCGGATCGAGAAAGGGGACGGGGCTCCTTGACAGCCCGATGGGGGCGAACTTATAGTCCGAACGTAGCGGGTCCATAGCTCAGCGGCAGAGCAACCGGCTCATAACCGGTCGGTCCCAGGTTCGAATCCTGGTGGACCCAGAGGATGGATAAACTGTTCGTTTACATCGACGGCAGATCGCGGGGAGAACCGGGCGAGGCGGGCATCGGGATCGCGATCACCGATAAGGATGGGAACATCGTTGAGGAGATATCGCGCCTGATCGGCCGGGCGACGAGCGAGGTCGCCGAATACCGGGCGTTGATCGAGGCGTGCCAGCGGACCCTCTCATACGAGCCGGAGTCTGTCATCTTCTTCACCGACAATCAGCGGCTGGCGAACAGGGTGAACGGGGTCTTCGAGACCCGCTCCCCGCACATAAAGCACCTGATCGAGATCGCGGTCGGCCTCCTCAACCAGTTCCCGCGCTGGCGGGTGAACTACATCGACCGGGATGCCAACTTCCGCGCCCCCCGCCTCGTCGAGGAGGCATTCCACAAGAGCATAAAGGCGCAGATGACGCGGGAGCGGCTCGAACTCGTCCTCCAAGCACGTGCCTCTACACTGAGCGATGAAGCGATGCAGCGGCTGATCGCCTACGCCGAGCGGCTCCAGGAAGAGGGCTGATGCGGATCGTCGTTCAACGGGTCGATCGCGCCGCGGTCGATGTCGAAGGCGAGCGGATCGCCGAGATCAGAAGAGGGCTCCTCCTCCTCGTCGGGATCGCCCCTACCGATGCGGGCGTCGACCTCGGGAGGCTCGCCGGGAAGATCGTGACGCTCCGGATCTTCGAGGACGATGAGGGAAAGATGAACCTCTCCCTCCGCGACGTAGGGGGGGCGATCCTCGCCGTGTCCCAATTCACTCTGTACGCTGACACGAGGAAGGGGCGGCGGCCGAGTTTCGTCGGTGCGGCCCCCCCGGAGGTCGCCCGGCCGCTTTTCGATCGGTTCGTCGACGCCCTCCGCTCCGAAGGGGTCGATGTCAAGACCGGCCGGTTCGGCGCGAAGATGTCGGTCGAACTGGTGAACGCCGGCCCGGTCACCATTACCATCTCCAGCGAACCGGGGGGTGGATATACCCCCACTTAGCGGGGGTACCTCCGCAGCCCCGGCATGAGCGCTCACCGAGTCTCCGACGGCCTTCCGTTGACAGTCTCCCGGCGGTAGGCTATCATTCGCCGTTCGAGGATGTGAGAAATCCAGGAGGTGCTTTTCATTCCGTGGAGCAGGGAGCAAGGCGACTGCCGAAGAGGGTCGGTGACTACATACATGCCGTCGGGAGACGGAAGTCCGCTACGGCCCGCGTCTATTTGAAGGAGGGTACAGGAGAGGTCGTGGTCAACGGCCGGCCGGCCGAGGAGTACTTCGACCCCTACCTGAACCCGGCCGAACGTCTGGAGAAGACGCTGAAGGTCCCGTTCTACGTGACCGGGACCCTCGGGAAATACGACGTCAAGGCTAACGTCCGCGGCGGGGGGTTCACCGGCCAGTTGGAGGCTGTCCGCCTCGGGATCGCCCGCGCCTTGTGCGGGGTGACCGAGGAATACAGGCTCCCACTGAAGAAGGCCGGGCTGCTCACCCGCGATCCGCGTGAGGTGGAGCGGAAGAAGATCAACCGGCGGAAGGCACGGAAGAGCGAGCAGTACTCCAAGCGTTAGCGTAAACCGGAGGAGAAGTGAAGAAGGGGATCCACCCAGAGCTCAAGCGGGCCGTCGTCCATTGCGGATGTGGCGCGGAGTTTGAAACCCTCTCTACCGTGGAGGAGCTGCACATCGACATCTGCTCGAAGTGCCATCCGTTCTTCACCGGCGAGGAGAGGTTCGTCGACACCGAAGGGCGTGTCGAGCGGTTCAAGCGGAAGTACGGCAAGGCGGAGAAGGAAGTGAAGTGAAGCCGCCGGTTGGCGGTCAGGCAGTCATCGAAGGGGTAATGATGCAGAACGGCGACCGGATCGCGGTCGCCGTTCGCCGTCAGAGCGACGGGGGGATCGTCGTCCGCCCCCTTCCCTCCCGGAGTCGGTTCAAGCGGCTCGAGAGGATACCGTTCGTCCGCGGGACGTTCCGCCTCTACGACATGCTCTCCCTCGGGATCAGGGCACTCGATCTCTCCAGCAAGATTGCCTTCCCCGAGGACGAACAGCTGAGCAAGGGAGGGACGTTCCTGACGTTCTTGGCTGCGATTGTCCTTGCGATCGGGGTCTTCGTCGTCCTCCCCCTCTACCTGACGAACGTCGTTCCGACCCTCCGCAGCGGAACTTCGGTCGTTTTCAACCTCGTCGAGGGGATGATCAGGCTCGCGTTTTTCCTCACCTATCTTATGCTCATCTCCCGGATGAAGGAGATTCATCGCGTATTCCAATACCACGGGGCGGAGCACAAGACGGTCTACGCCTACGAAGCGGACGAGGAGCTTACCGTGGAGAACGCGAGGAGGCATACGACCCTTCATCCCCGCTGCGGTACAGCGTTCCTGATGATCGTGGTCGTTGTCGCCATCCTCGTCTTCTCCGTCGCCGGGAACCCGGCCCTCTGGCTGAAGATCCTCTCGCGCCTCCTCCTCCTCCCGGTCGTCGCCGGGGTCTCGTATGAGGTCCTCCGATTCACCGGGAGGCACTTCGATCGGCTTTGGGTGAAGATCCTCGCTCAACCCGGCCTCTGGCTCCAACGGTTGACGACGGCCGAGCCGACCGATGACATGCTCGAGGTGGCGATCGCCGCCCTGAAGCGGGTGATCGGGGAGGTGCCCTCAGAAGCCGAGGCGCGGATCGGGGACGGCTGAGAGCGGATCGGACTCGCCCAGCCTGAGGTGGCGGAACGCGCCGGCCGCGGCGATCATCGCCGCGTTGTCCGTGCAGAACCGGATCGGCGGAAAATCGACCTCGACCCCGCGCTCCCGGCCGGTGGAGGTCATCCGGTCGCGGAGGTAGGCGCTCGCCGCCACCCCACCGACGACGATCAGCCGGTTCCGATGGTAGCGCCGGGTTGCCTCGATCGATTTTAGGGTCAGTATCTCGACGACGCTCGCCAAGGTCGATGCTGCCACATCCTCAACCCGCTCGCGCGGGTTCTTCCTCAGATGGTAGAGGACGGCCGTCTTAAGTCCGGCGAAGCTGAAGTCGAATCCGGGCGAATCGGCCATCGGCCGTGGGAACGGGATCGCCTCCGGATCCCCCTTCCCGGCGATCCGGTCGATCTCCGCCCCCGCCGGATAGCCGATCCCGATCATCTTCCCCACCTTATCGAGCGCCTCCCCGGCCGCGTCGTCGACCGTCGAGCCGACGACGCGGTAGTTCCCGTATCCCTCCACGTCGACGAGACAAGTGTGTCCGCCGGAGACGATCAGCGCCATGAACGGTGGGTCGAGCTCCGGATGGGCGAGCCGGTGCGCGAAGATGTGCCCCTCGAGATGGTTCACCCCGACGATGGGGACCGAAAGCCCGTAGGCCATCCCCTTCCCGTAGGAGAACCCGACGAGGAGCGGCCCGATCAGCCCCGGGCCGCGCGTCGCTGCGACGAGGGAGATCCGCTCGAAACCGATCCCGGCCTCGGCGATGGCGTCCTTGACGAGATAGGGAAGCTTCCTCAGGTGATCGCGCGAGGCGACCTCCGGTACGACCCCCCCGTAGCGGGAGTGGAGGTCGGCCTGGGAATAGATCAGGTCGGAGAGGATCTTCGTCTCTCCCTGAAGGACCGCCACCGCCGTCTCGTCGCAGGAGGTCTCGATCCCGAGGGTGACAGGCGGGCCCTTCATCTCATGTACTCGGGCTTCAGAGCGCCGATGTAAGGGAGGTTCCTATAGAGTTCGGCGTAATCCATCCCATAGCCAACGACGAACGCGTCCTTCTCGAGGGGGAAGCCGGCGTAGTCGATTTCGACCGGTATCTCCCGCCGCGGGACCTTGTCGATCAGGGTGCAGACGCGGAGGGAGGCCGGGCTCCGGGCCTTGAGCGTCCGGCGGAGGTACTCGATCGTGTAGCCGGTATCGATGATGTCCTCGACGATCAGGACGTCCCGTCCGGCGATCGGACGCTCCAGGTCCCTGACGAGCCTCACCGCACCGGGGGCACTCCTGTTCCGGTAGGAAGAGACGCTGATCAGGTCGTATTCGACCGGCATCGGTATCTTCCGGGCGAGGTCGGCGGTGAAGACGAGGGCGCCCCGGAGGATGCAGACGAGGAGGAGGGGGCGGCCTTCCGGATCGGAGGCGTAACCGCGCTCCATGTAGTCGGTACCGATCTCTCCGGCCAGCTCGGCGATCCGGCGGGCGATCGTCTCCTCGTCGAACAGGATCTCTGCGATCGCCGGATCGGGTGCCCCGGTCGTCATCACACTTCGTCCATATCGCGGACGCGGAACCTCTTCTCGAGCCTGTTCATCCTCTCGGTAATCCCGACGTACTCGAGGTCATGGTAGCCGAGCATCGCCGGCCCGGAGAACCCCTGCTCCCTTATGTCGCGCGCCTTCCGGGACGCCTTCTCCCTGACCCAGTCCCAGAATGGATGATCGAACGCATCGACCGGCTTGGAGAGGATCCCGTCATGGATCGAGAACGCGAGACAGGAGACGATCGGCGGGCCGTCGAAGAACGATACGCCGGTCCGTGCCTTGACCGGCATCAGCGGGCCTGTATGGCTCCCGCGCATGAAACCGGACACGAGGTGGGCGATCTGGAACGGGGCGAGGACCTCGCCGGTCGCAGGGAATGACTTCTGCGTCCGGACGAGCATGATTGGATCGTCCTTCCCCACGTACTTCCCGGCGATGTTCCGCAGGCGGGTGGTGCAGGATGAGACGGCTATCTCTCCGTTATGACGGGAGTGGATCGACTCGATCACGAACCTCCCGTTGTCGCGGAGGAGGGTGACGAGATCGTAGGCCTCCTCCGGGGTGCAAAGCTCGATCACCCTGTCCCCTTCGACATGATCGACGTCCATCACCGTGAACTTGAACCCCTTCCCTACGGCGGGGGAGAGGATCAAACCCGCGTTGTACATCGGATCGGCGAACGCGAGGTAGAGGGGGAGGTTGTACGCCCCTGGCTCGGTCTTGTCGGCGGTGAACAACAGGAACGGCTCGTTCTCCCGCTCCTCGAACTCCATCTCCGCGACCGCCGGGCCGAGCCCCTTCGCGTTCCCGGAGAACGCGTCCTTCAGGAGGTCCTGACCTGCTCCATACAACCCTTGATGCTTCGCCACCTTTGTCCCGGCTATGAACGCGTCCCAGGCGAGTTTGTGGACCGACGGATCGTCGAGGCCGCGTTCGTGCGACATGAGGATTGCGATGTCGTCGCCGGTGTAGGTCAAGGCATGATCGATGATCAGCCCTTCCCCCTTTTCTGCAACCGTCCTCTCGATCTCCTGAAGGAGGGGGAGGGACGGCTTCAGATGCCCGCCGATGCTCCCCACATCCGCCTTGATCGCTGTCAGCGTTACCTTCATTTGGCGCTCGACCCCCTTACCAAAGGATCAATGCCAATAGCGAACGAATTTGCTATTGGCATTCGATGCATCATTATAGCGAGAAGGGAGATTCAGGCAAAGGGATCCTCGGCAGTCTAGGATGGGTCTTACCCTGGGAGGCTAGGCAGAGCACTGACGAGCAGAAGACGGTCGGGTTAAGCGTGGAATGAACGTTGGATCCGGAATCTATAGGGTCCGGCGTTACTACATGATCCCGAGCTCGGTTGCGACGATCATCCCTACCCCGAGGAGGAGCATGACCACCCCGGAGACGAGGTGGAGCTTCCCCAGCCGAGCGGAGCGCCACCGCTCCGCCCGCGCTGTTGTCGTGTACCCGAAGTGGACCGCTACGGTGATGATGAGAAGTGGGAGGATGAAGATGAGGTTGTAGAAGAGGAGGAGCCCGACCCCCTGCGCCCTGGTCGTCGTCTTGGAAAGGAGGGCGAGGATCGCGATGTACGGGCCGGAGGAGCAGGGGAGGAGGAAGAGGGAGTCGAGTACCCCGACCGCGAACGCCCCCGGTACGGAAACGACCGATGAGGTGATCCGCTTGACGAGCGGCCGCCACCGGGCCGGTACCTCGATCGTGAACCACTTCCCGTAGGCGAAGTAGTCCTTCATATTCCACAGCCCGAGGAGGATCGCCAGGCCGGAGACGGCGATGATGAACGGCCGCTGCACCCCGGCCGCCTGGATAGCGGAGAAGATCCCGATACCCATTAAAAAGTAAGAGATGTAGATCGCCGCGATGAACGCGAGCCCGGCCTGGAGGACCTTCCCCTTCTTCCCGGCGACGAGGAGGGTCCCGAGGAGGAGGACTAGGACCGCGAACGTGCACGGATTGACCGAATCGGCGGCGGCGGCGAGGACGACCGCCGGGATGGTGAGGGACTTGGCAAGGCCGCTCCCCGACGTCCCCTCGGTCCGGGAGAGGGGGGATGGGGCGTCATCGGCGATCGCCCGTTCGATCGCCTTCTCGAGCTCCATCTGCTCCGCCCGCCCGGTGAGGGTCGTCGGTTCGGGGTAGGGGCCGTAGAACGTCCCCCCGACCATGGCGACATCGCCGATGAAGATGATCGGGACCGGCCCGAGCTCGGCGCCGTACGCCGCGAGGAGCTGGGGGAGGAGGTCGTGCGCCTCGGGCTCGTGGATCTCGTAGCGGGTGACCTCGAGGGTCGGGTAGTCGGGCGCGATCGACTCCAGGAACGCCTCGATCCGCGTGCAGTGCGGGCAGCCGTCCTCGTAGAAGATCACAAGCTCGGTCGCCGAGGCGATGCTGCCGACGCAAAGGACGATGGCAAACGTCAAGCCGAGCGCTCGTCTCATCCGCTCCCTCCTCGGGTCGTGAGAGAAGCCGAGGGCGGACCCTCCTTCCGGGGCCGCCCTTCGATCACGGCTTTATTCTGCATCAGCCGGCGGCCAGATCAGCGCTTGGCCGAATCCCTGAATCCAGGCGTCGAGCCCGCCGAAGAGGCTCTTCGCGCTCTTGAACCCCTGAGCGATCAGCCACTGGGCCGCCTGATCGCCGAGGGTTCCGTCCTGATCGTAGACGACGAGTAAAAGCTCGTGCGGGAGGTAGGCGATCCGGTCGGCTAGCTCGTCGTAGGGGATGTTCACCGCGCCGAACAGGTGACCGGCGGCGTAGTCGTCCGGGCTACGGAGGTCGATCAGAAGGAAGAAGTTCAGGTAGAGGTCACCGGCCGGTATGTTGTAGTCGGCGACCGACTTGACCTCCCCTGTCATCTTCAGGGTCAGGATCGGGAGGTCTTCACCATTTACGTAGACGTAGATCCCCTTTGTCACCGTCCGTCCGCCGTAGCCGGCGGTGTCGAAGACCGCCTGAAGCTCGACCGAATCGCCCGGTTTCAGAGTCGACTTGTCGAGGGCGGTCGTGGTGCACCCGCATGGGGCACGGACCCTGGTGATCGTGAGGGACTCGTCCCCAGTATTGGTCAGGACGAACTTGTGGATGACGAAGCTCCCTTCCATCACCGAACCGAAGTCGAACTGAGCGTTGTCGACGGAGAGCTCGACCGCAGCGGTGGCGAGCAAGCTCGTCCCGATTGTCAGCAGGAACACAAAAAGGATCGTCTTACGCATGCTTCCTCCTTTGCTTGAAAGGCCCGGATTCATACCCGGACCTCGCTTGCCGAAGTGTACCGAGAAAACCTAGCCCGAGTCCTGTTGGCGATGGCGACCAATGTGAGCATGATGGGGACCTCCTCCAGCCCCCGACGACGGTGGCGAGGGCCACGCCCGATTCCAGGCCGAACAGGGAGATCGCTACCGCGACCGCGAGCTCGAAGAAGCTGCTCGCCCCGATCATACCCGGCGGTGCGGCGATCGGGGCGTAGAGGAGGATCAGGACGAGATCGTTCACCGCCACCTGGATCAGGGTGTACGCCGGATCCCCGTGCGATAGGTAGCTCCATACGAAGGACCATCGCCGTGCACGGGGCGGCGCCGAGGAGGATCGCCCCGGCATAATGCTCGCGGGCAAGATCGGGCGGTATGAGGGTCTTGAAGGCGACGAACAGGAAGAGGGCACTGATCCCGGCCATGGTGAACGGTTTTATCCCCCGGTTGATGATCAGTGTCAGGCCCAGGCCCTTCGGCTGTTTTCCCACCTTCCTTATGCTCGAGAAATCGATCTGAACCATCATCGGGTAGATCATCAGCCAGATCAGAACGGCGACCGGGATCGAGACGTGCGCCACCTCGGCCCGCTTGAGAATCGCTGGAAATCCGGGGAAGAGCCATCCGATCCCGATGAGGATGCAGATTCCGACCCAGATCGATAGATACCGCTCGAACGCCGATAGGCCCTTCACCTCACGCACGGTTCGCCTTTCTCGCTTCGAGCGTGCACCTACCGCCCCTACGGAGGGCGAGCCGCTCGTGGAGGCGTCGGATCTCCTCGCTCATCCCTCCCTCGGGGAGGGCCTGGAGGAGGAACGCGGTGAGACGCCGTACCCCCTCGGTCTCTGCCAACGAGCAGTAGGACCATCTCCCGTCGCGGCGGGTTGAGATCAGGTCCAGTCGGGCGAGCGTACGGAGGTGTTTCGACACCTGATACTGCGGTAGATCGAGTGCATCGACGATCTCACAGACGCAAAGGGGCCGGTCGCTCATGGCTAACAGATATACGATCCGAAGGCGGTCGAGGTTCGCCAGTCCGCGGAATATCCCCGTCAGCTTTTCCAACCTCTCCCCCTCTCGATATGCAGTAGATGGCATATGTTAGCGAGGAGAGGCCACCCGTTCAACCGGAGCGGGAAGGTACAGGCCCCTCTCGTCAAAGGAGCTATCCGATTATGTGTTAGCGATGATGCCCGTGCCCCTGGCCGTGCCCCTCGGGCTCGACCCACTCGATCGTCTCGAGGTTCCCGTTGATGTAGCCCGCGACCACGGCCCGCACCGGGCCGGTGGCGCCGGTGACGACCTCGATTCCGAGGCCTTCGAAGAACTCAACCGCGCGCGGCCCCATCCCCCACGCGAGGACGGCCTCCGCCCCTTGGGAGTGGAGCCAGTTCGGGAGGTCCCCCGGACCATGCTCGTCGAACGGGACGTCGAGGACCTCCGTCTTCACGATCTTCCCGTCCTCCACGTCGATTAAGGTGTAGTGCCGGGCGCGGCCGAAGTGCTCCTCCACCTGATCGTCCAGACCGGCTTTCCCGCGAGTGGGTACGGCGATTTTCTTCTTCACTCTCTCCTCCTTGTCG
>Ga0190334_1001246_pt1 | contig 11253 bp, 12 predicted proteins | sample 48720478_MG_FD_161270 | JGI IMG/M metagenome (GOLD analysis project Ga0190334, IMG submission 161270) | Hydrothermal vent sediment bacterial communities from Southern Trench, Guaymas Basin, Mexico - 4872-04-7-8_MG | ecosystem: Environmental > Aquatic > Marine > Hydrothermal vents > Sediment ...
GAAAGCAAGAACAGAAGATTTTTTTGCTCCCTCCCTTTTGAGAGAAGCCGCTATCGGGATAACTCCGCAGGAGCAGACCGGTAGTGGTATCCCGAAGAAAACGGATTTCAAAACCGAAGAAAAGCGCCCCTTTCCAAGATGTTTACGAATGAAGTTTCCTCCAAGAAAAGAATGGAGAAGTCCTGCTATTGCGAACCCCAGAAGGAGAAATGGAGCAACATTAAGGAGAAGGTCCCAAGAATCCTTAAGCACAGAGTAAATCAGATTGAGAATAGTCATCTTAAATTACCTCCAACATTCTTTCCAGGGATTTTTTAGCCCTTTCTATAATACCCTGGCTTAGTACAATTTCATGCTGCATTTTTAAAAGGGAATTATATACATCGTCAATCGTTGTTAATTTCATATTTCCACAGAAACGCGGAGGTCCAGGGGAATAAAATTTCTTTCCTGGAGTTTCCTTTTTCAGCCTGTGAATAAGCCCAAACTCGGTGGCTATAATGAACTCTCGGGCCTGTGACCTTTTTGCGTGTCTTATCATTCCTGATGTAGAAAGAACAAAATCCGCGTTTTCCACCACTTCAGGTGGTGCCTCCGGATGGGCAAGAACCTCTGCCTTCGGGTGTTCCTTCCTGGCTTTTAGCAGGTCCTTTAATGTGAAACCGTTATGAACATAACAATATCCATCAAAGGGAATTATTTCCCTACCCTTCACCTGTGAGGATACCCAATGGGCAAGGTTTCTATCGGGAAGAAAAACAATCTGCTTTTGCGGAAGGCTTTCTACAACCTTTATCACATTTGCTGATGTGCAGCTAATATCTATTTCTGCCTTAACTTCCGCTGTTGTATTTACATAGGCAACAAAAGCAGCTTCAGGATATTTTTTCCTAAGCTTCCTTACATCCTCAGGAGTTACCATGTCAGCCATGGGGCAACCCGCTCTGTAGTTTGGGAGTAAGACCGTCTTTTTGGGGGATAGAATTTTCGCTGTTTCTGCCATGAACCTTACACCTGCAAAAACTATGATATCAGCTTGGGTTTTAGATGCCTTAATTGATAGTTCGAGGGAATCGCCAACGAAATCAGCTATATCCTGAACTTCTGCTCTCTGGTAATTGTGAGCCAGAATGACTGCGTTTCTTTCCCTTTTTAAGCTAAGAATTTCCTCTTTAATGCCCATGCTTTTCTCTCCAGAATGGAGACATTGACCTTAATCTTTCCACTATTCGGGGTAAAACCTCTATAACCCTGTTTGCATCCTCTTCAGTATTGTATTTTCCAAGACTGAATCTGAGGCTTCCGTGGGCTATCTCGTGGGGGAGGCCTATAGCAAGAAGCACATGAGAGGGCTCAAGTGAACCAGAAGTGCAGGCAGAGCCAGAGGAGGCACTTATTCCGTTCATATCCAGAAGTGCGAGCATTCCTTCTCCTTCTATATACTTAACACAAATGTTTAGGGTGTTATAGAGTCTTTTTTCTGGATGTCCGTTTACAATTACTTCTGGTATTCTTTTTACAAGCTCCCTTTCCAGTTTATCTCTGAGTGGCCTTATTTTTCTTTCCTCTTCTTCCATTTCCTCCATAGCTATTTCTGCAGCTTTCCCTGCACCTACTATTCCAGCTACATTTTCAGTACCAGCCCTTTTTCTCCTCTCCTGGCCTCCTCCGTGAATTAGGGGATGTATCTTAATGCCTCTCCTTATGTAGAGTGCACCAACACCCTTTGGACCATAAAATTTATGAGCAGAAAGAGATAACATATCGACTCCAAGTTCTTTAACATTAACAGGAATTTTTCCCACGGCCTGTACAGCATCCGTATGGAATAAAACCCCTTTTTCATGGGCTACCCTCACCAATTCTTTTATAGGTTCTATTGTTCCAATCTCGTTGTTCGCCATCATTATCGTGACAAGAATTGTATCCTCCCTTATTGTCTCTTTGAGGGTTTCAGGATTCACAAGGCCATATTTGTCCACAGGAAGATAGGTAACTTCAAAACCAATCTTTTCCAGAAACTGACATGTATGAAGCACGGCATGATGTTCTATTGCAGAGGTTATTATATGCCTTCCCTTGTTCTGGAGAGCAAAGGCTGTACCTTTTATAGCGTGGTTATCAGCTTCACTTCCCCCACCGGTGAATATAATCTCCTTTGGATTAGCGCTTATAAACTTAGCTATTTTTTCTCTTGCCTCTTCTATTGCTTTCTTTGTATATTTAGCTCCTTTGTAAGCAGAGGAAGGATTATGGAAATGTTCCTTTAAATAAGGTATCATTACTTCCACAACCCTGGGGTTTACCGGGGTGGTGGCATTATAATCAAAATAAGATTCTTTCATTTTGCCTCCTTTTCATAAAGGATATATTCATCTATATTTCCTTCTAAAAGGTCCTTTATTGTTACCTTTTTCATAAAAGTTTCAATGCAATTTTTCAACTTTAACCATAGTTTTCGTGCCTTACATTTGCTGGATTTCCCACAAATTTCTGCGTCTTGGAGACACTCTACAAGTTCCAGGTCCCCATAAATCTGGGCAAGCTTATATATGGATATTTCAGAAGGGGATCTGGCCAGTTCATAACCTCCCTTTGACCCTCTGGTGCTTTTTATAAGTCCATTCTTTTCGAGTTGCAGAGCAATGTTTCTTAGATAAAGGGGGGATACACCAAGTAGTTTCCCAAGCTCACTTGTGCTTATCTTTCTATCAGCTTCTGCGAGAGCCAAAAGCAACCTTGAAGCATACCGTATTTTTGTTGATAATTTCATCAGCTTAATTATAACTATTTTAATAACAATTGTCAACTTTAATTTTATTTCTTTGTTTATTTTAAGAATTTACTGATATAACTTTTTCATGAGAAATTTCTTTAAGGACAATGTTGTAATTATTACAGGTGCATCTTCTGGGATAGGGAAGGAGATAGCCCTTCAACTTGCGATGCAAGGGGCAAGACTATCTCTTGCTTTGAGGAACGAGGAACGGCTAAGAAAGGTTTCAAAGAAGATTCGGTCTTTGGGAGCAGAGGTTATGTATCTTACAACAGATGTGTCTAAAAAGGAAGATTGCAAGTGGCTTGTGGAAAAACCCTGGAAAGATTTGGCAGATTTGAGGCTCCTATAAACAATGCTGGCATTACTATGTACACACTTTTTGGGGGAATAGAAGACCTCTCTTTAGTGGAGAGAATAATGAAGGTGAATTATTTGGGAAGTGTTTACTGTACCTATTTTGCTCTTCCTTATCTTAAAAAGTCACGCGGAAGGCTAGTTGCTATATCAAGTCTTACCGGGAAGGCTGGTGTTCCTACCAGGACGGCCTATTCTGCGAGCAAGCATGCAATGGCAGGGTTTTTCGATTCTTTAAGAATAGAACTTGCGGGTTCCGGAGTGAGCGTGACAGTTATTTATCCTGGATTTGTTGCCACTGAGATAAGAAAAAATGCTTTTGGGAAGACAGGGAAACCGCTTGGCTGGAGCCATATTAAAGAATCACGTGCCATGGACGTTGGTAAAGCAGTTCAAAAAATGCTTAAAGCAATTGCCGCAAGGAAAAGAAAGCTTTTGATGGGAACGAAAGCTAAGATTGGTGTATGGATGAAATTGATATCACCTTCATTGGTGGATAAAATAGCCAGACGGTCAATTGAAAAGGGTAAAACTGAAATTTTTAAATATATCCTAAGGTTTTAAGTTGTTCTTCTATTCCTTTTAGAAAGCCTCTTCTACCGCGGGTTAATTTATATCTTACCAATATTTTAAAGAGCTTTCTGGCTACTGTATTCTTCTTTTGAAATAAGTTTTTCCTTTCTGACAGGTCATTTTCAATATTGAAAAGTTCAAAAGCAGGTTTTTCCGTCCATTCTTTTAGATAACTTCCCTCAGTTTTTTGATTGAAAATTAATTTGTATTTTCGGGTAATAATGGCGGTTGCTCCTGGAACTTTTTTCAGGGAATAGGGGGCAAGAAAGGATAATATGTATCGTCCTTTTTCAAAAAAAGCCTTTTTCATTGATTTTCCATCTAAGTGACCTTTATATTTTATTCCGTAAATCTCCATGACAGTAGGTAGTATATCTATAATTGAAACGGGATTTTCTACTAACTTCCCCCTGAATTTATTCCCTGGGAATTTTACAATAAGCGGAATGCGTATTAATTCATTATAAAGAGAATGTCCATGTTCCCAACATCCATGTTCTCCCAGTTCCTCTCCATGATCTGAGAAAAGAATTATTGTTGAATCCCTGTAAATTCCTTTTCTTTTGAGAAATGATATAAATTCTCCAAATCTGTAATCAAAAGTAGCCACATTTGCATCATAGAAGGTTGTAATAAGGCTTCTTTTATTTTCAGTAATTCTTCTACAGATAGACTTACCGGAATTAATAAATTTGTAGAGGTTAAAGCAATTTTGGTTGAGATTTTCCAGCGAGAATTCCTTTAAAAACTTTTTTTCTGGACAATATGGACTGTGAATTTGATAAGTATGGAGAAAATAAAAAACCGATGAGTGTTTTTCCTGTGTCAGGTCTTTTATTGTGCGTTCGAAGAGATTTTTTGTAGCTTCAGGAGCGGAATTATCATTGTTTTCAGTATATATGTTAAAACCTCTACTAAATCCAAAATTATGAGAAAGAAACCCACCTCCTGTAAACCCATAGGTGAGAAATTTTCTTTGAAGAGTTTCTATGATGGTGGGAATGTTAGGGCTGAGGGTTTGATTTCCGTAATTTACACCGTGTCTATTTGGATAAAGGCCTGTAATTAAGGACATAAAAGCAGGCAGGGTCCATGGAGCTGTGGAATAAGCATGTTTGAAAACCACGGCATCTCTGGAGAATTGATAAATATTTGGGGTAAAATTAATTTCATTATTATAGGGTCTAAGTCTGTCACTTCTTAGGGTATCCACTCCTATAAGAAAGACGAAATTTCTTTTAAGTTGAAATGGGGAAAACACGGGATTTGAAAAAGCAACAATTCCCTTTCCTCTTATTGTAAAGACAAATTCATCATTTTCAGCAAGGGTAAGAATAATCTGTTTTTTTAAGACTCTGTTAAATGAGTTTACACAAAATTTCTTGAGACTTTTGTTACCTCTAAGCTGTTCCAAACACAAATTGGCCGCGCTTTTTCCTGTCTTCGACTGAAAGAGAAAAAAAGTGAGGATATATTTTCCCTTTAATCCAGCCTTTATTTTACGAGTTATAATTTTTCCCTCGCTGTAAAAGATTTTCCCCGGGAATGCAGTAAGCTTCCCTCCCATTCTTATCAATACAAGCCTATCTTTTTTCTTTATAATTACCTGCCTGGTTCCCAGTGAATATGAATATTCCTGTCTTCCACTTTTATTCGCAAGGGAAACTTCCTTATTCTCTTTTACTTTGCGGTTTAAGTAAAGGGTAAAAATAAATATTGCAATTGCTATAGCTAAAGTTATGAGTGCTAATTTACGGTGACTTTTCATTTCCCACTCATTTTAACAATTTTTTTGTCTAATTATTAAAAAAGGCCAGAAAGGGAAAAAACTTTCTGGCCAGAGTTATTCCGTGATGATTCAATTTCAGGCGGATGAGACCTCTAGAAGTTCTACATCAAAAACGAGGTCCTTTCCTGCCAGCGGATGGTTGGCATCGAGGGTTACGGAATCTTCCTGTACATCAGTAACTACAACATAAAACACATGACCATCGGCCTGGCGTAGTTGAAGATGCTGTCCCACTTCAGGGGTTATATCAGGGGGAAATTCCTCTTTCCTGACTTCTATTATAAGCTCTTCCCTGTGTGGTCCATAGGCTTTCTCAGGTGGAATGGTAAAGGTTTTCTTTTCTCCCTCTTCCATTCCTATGATCTGTTCTTCGAATCCGGGTATTATCTCTCCGCTTCCTATTGTGAACTCAAGAGGCTCTCCTTCTCTTGAAGAATCGAAAACAGTTCCATCTTCCAGTTTTCCTGTATAATGAACCTTAACCTTATCTCCAATTTTTGCTTTAACCATTTTTTCCTCCTTTATGTTTTGTAATTTAGTTTTTATGAAGGTTTTTAAATCCCCTCTTTAAAAACAATCAAAATTATAATTAATGATAACTTATTACTTCACTAAAAGTCAAATTTTAAAGGGACACGTGTAAATTTGCTCTCCTATTATCTCTTGTGATTATTTTTTCTTTTTGTCTTTTATTAAATGTTTTTTAGGATTTTCTCTGACAACTCTTCTTAGCCATTCTTCCGGGTATCCTACAGCTTCTGGCCATCCTTTTTTACCTTTGACATATCCATCGTTGTATTTTGTAACAAGTTCTTCCCAGAGTTTAACCCAGCGGTCTAAAACTTTATTTCCTTTCATAACAGAATATTCGGTTAGAAATTTTACAGCAAGTTCAGGGTCCTTTTTATAAAGCTCAAGAGCTGTTTTCTCTATTGCAGGCTGTAGAGTAAAGAATTCATCCTCCAGGGCTTTCTGCACTTTCTGAATATCCTTAACAGCATCGTCGTATCTCATATAAGCGTAGTTTGCAACAAGATTGAAAATCCACCATGCTGAATCCCATGAGAATTTTCTTATATCTCCTTTCTTGTATCTTTCCGGAACATCTGTTATGGAATCGTAGAAGGGGACATAGCAATTAGTATAGGTATCGTCCGGGCTGTACCAGAGAATTCCTCCTACAGGGTCAGGAAGCCATGAACGAGCCTGGGAAACAAATGAAAAAGCGGTTTGCTGTGTGGAGATGGGTCTTTCCCATCCATAGGTTTTTCCATCAATTTTCCAGGTGGTGGGCCTCCATCTGTAAGGACAATGAAATGGCCCTGCTGTTATACCTTTTCTCATATCAAAGGGTGTTCCCTCGTAATGGTCTCTCAGCAGGGACATAACATCCCTTACAGAAAGCTTTTTATCGGGTTTCACAGAAAATGGATAGGGTTTTGCTCCTTCAACAGCGCTGCTGTAGTCAGGTGAAAGATGGAGACTTGGAGCCACTCTGCTTAGAATTCTCCATACCCTTCTGGCACAATATCTAAGTTTTTCAGCGTCAGGAGGGTCATAAACGTCTGAAAAGCTGAATTTTTTTCCTGACCTGGGATTGTAATATCCTTTTTCTATTGCAAACGAGACAATATCTTTGCTATACATGAAATTTTCGTGGTCATTGAAATCAATCTCCCTTATTCTTGACTGATTAGCGTGGACACTTACTTCACCATCAGGGACCTTCCTTGCAACCCAGATTATTCCTTTGTGGTCAGCTCCTTTTCCTATGAATTCAAGTAGCCATACTTCGTTTTTGTCAGCTATTGAAAATGTTTCTCCGGGTCCAGAATATCCGTACTTCTCTGCCAGGTCAGTTATGATCTTTATGGCTTCTTTTGCAGTTTTTGCCCGTTCAAGAGCGAGAATCATCAGGTTGAAATAGTGCAGACCGCCTTTATATTTTCCCAGCTCTTCCCTTCCTCCAAAGGTTGTTTCTCCGATGCTGAGCTGATGTTCGTTCATAAGACCAACCACCCGGTATGTGTGTGCCGGGTAGGGAATTTTTGCAACAATCCCTCTGTAACCTCTAACTTCTTCCATTTCTCCGGGCTTGTGGTCAGCAGCAGGAATTATTCTCAATGTAGAAAGAAATTCTCCATCGCAGAGATAAGAGTTAATAACAGAGCCGTCTGCAGAAGCTCCCTTTGTCACCACTACAGAGGTGCAGGCATTAATAAGTCCATAGATAGTAAAAAAGAATAATGCAATAGGTAATAAACGTTTAAATTTCATAGGACCCTCCTTTTGAAATTCATAAGAATTATTTATACCTCAGAATTTGCAAAAAGTTAAATTTTTTCAGGTAATTTGTAAACTTTAAACCCTGACTCCTCTGATGTTAGGTAAACCAGATAATCTCCCTGGAATTTGATTGAAAATAGTATAGGTCTTTTGTAATCCAGAGGAATGATATAGGATTTTAGATATTTCCCCTGCCGGGTAAAAACATCAAGCCTTGGATGGTTACCTCTGAAATAACTTGATATAACGCAGAGTTTATCCCTGCATGTTCCTGCATTCAAAACAGAATAAAAATCTACATCTTTAAAAATGGATGAGTTTTTATAATAAGGAATTCTTTCAGGCTTAGGGGCATCCATTATGACTTCGCTGATTTTTTTGCCGCTTATATCAAAGAAGGAAAATTTGTAGGAATGAGAAGCAGAAGCAAAGATTTTTTGGTCAATAACTGCATAGACAGGGAAGCTCAGAAAAATAATCTGAAACATTATCCTTCCATTCGCTTCTTTTTTGGTGGTTTTTGCTGTAACAGGATATTCAAGGAGAAGATTTGGTTCTTTGTTTTCTTCCCATGTGTAGAGCGATATATAGGGTTCAATGTTGTTTTTCATGGTAAGGCTCTGCAAAACGAATTTCCCGTCTATCTTTCCCAGGAATTTAACCAACCTGAGAGTTGTCTTCACCTTTTGCTCCCTTATGAATTTTCCATCTGTTGAAAAAGTCATAATTTTCCCTTTATCTTCTGATGCGTATATTCTGTCTTTTTCAGCGATAAGGCTGTGAATGGAAGTATATTCACCGGGCCCTTCTCCTTTGGAGCCTATCTGGATGACTTCTTTCCCTTTAATGTTAGCTTTGTAAAGCACTCGCTTCTGGATATCAAAGAAGAAGATTTCTTCCTTTGAGGTTATGATAGCATCTCCAACGATACCCAGGTCCTCATTTGTGGAAAAATCCGAAACCAGAGTAAGCTTTAGAACAGGTAGTTTTTCAGTGGGAACAAATGTTGATTTTTTCCCGCAGAAACCAAGAATAAAAACTAAAACAATGGTTAAATAACAAAACCTCCTCATGGAAAAATAATAAAATATATCTTACAAATTTCAAAGGCTTTGAGTTGTCAAAAGGTGGATGTAAAATTTAGACATGGAAGTTAAAGTGTATATTGACGAAGAGGAGGCAAAAAAACTTGGTTTAAATCCTGAAGAAGTTCCTCTTCCAGTATATGCCCATCCTGGAGATGCGGGAATGGATTTTTTCGCCCCCTATGATATTGAAATACCTCCACGGAGTGATGTGCTGGTTAACACATGCCTGAGAATGGAAATTCCAGAAAATACCGTTATGATAGCCTTTAACCGTTCTTCAATGGCGCTGAAAGGAATAATAAAAGGAGCTCAGGTGGTGGACTCAAGCTATAGGGGAATAATAAAGATTCACCTCATTAATTTAAGAGATGAACCTTTCAAGATAAAAAAGGGAGATAAAATCATTCAGTTTGTTATTCTTCCTTTTGTAAGAGGAGAAATAAAAAGGGTGGGGAAAGATGGCATAAACTGGAACACGAGCAGGGGAGAGGGGGGATTTGGTTCAACGGGATAAAGCTTCTTTAGCGGATTTAAAGACAAAAACTCCTTCATCCTTTACCTTTGCTTCCGATGCGAATGATACTGAGTGGAAACCGTATTTTTTTCTTAATCTATCTAAGGCTCCCATCAACTCTTCTTCTTTGAACTTAGACAGGGTTGGAGTGGGTTCATAATATATACCCGAGACTGCCACAGAAAGAAGCCTTATACCGAAATTCCCGATGCTCTTTTCAGCCAGTCTCTTTATCCTGTTGTAAAGGGTGAAGAAGTCAGAAAAGGGTGGGAAAACTGAAGTACACATGCTGATTTCCGAAAAATCTGACCTTTTTATCTTCAGGCACGCCTTTGTTGCTTTGCCTCCCTCTCTTCTCAGCTCCGATGAAACAGAATCGCATAGATAGATCAAATGAGGAACGGCATCTCTGAGTGAGTAGATGTCTCTCTCAAGGGTATAGCCCCTGGATATGGATTTAGGTTTTTTGGGTGGCTCTATTTGTGAGTAATCCTTTCCAAGCATCATAAGATAAAGATCTTCCCCCCTTTTTCCGAGAAATTTTCTCAACATGAGGGGAGAAGCCTTTCTGAAATCCTTCGTTGAGGTAATGCCCAGACGTCTCAGAGCTTCGGCTGTTTTGTGCCCTATTCCCGGAATTTCATCCAGTTTAAAACTTTCTATGAATTCTATTTCATATTCTGGCGGGATGTAGAGAAAACCATCAGGTTTAGCTCTGGATGTTGCAAGTTTGGCTACGATTTTGGATGACCCTGCCCCTGCAGATATTTTCAATCCGAGCTCACGAGAAATTTCCTTCCTGATCTCCTTAGCAGCTTTTACAGGGTCAGGATAAAGGATTTTGCAATGTGTAAGTTCCATAAAAGCCTCATCCTGAGAAATGACCTCTACATCAGGAGAATATTTATATAATAAGGTATAAAACTTCAGAGAATATTTTTCGTAGAGTCTGAAATCAGGGGGAATAAATATGCAGTGAGGACACAGCTTTTTTGCCATAAATATGGGCATTCCAGATTTTACGCCGTAATTTCTTGCTTCGTAGGATGCTGCTGCCACCACCGAGCGTCTGAGAGAATTTCCTCCAACAGCCACAGGTTTTCCTCTAAGGTGTGGTCTTCTCTTCTGTTCCACCTGTGCGTAAAAGGCATCAATATCGAAGTGGACAAAAAATCTCATTTTTCCCCTTTAATATTTTAACTCATTTTTACTCAGCTAAAATTAAAGAAAGGCCCGGTAAACAATTCATATCAAGTTTCACGCATTTTTGAGTATTTATAATACCCCAATAGCGCTATTTTTGCTTCTCTGGAATCAGAAGATTTGCCAGAAACACAACTGTAAAGAGCACAGCTACAAGCCAGAACCCAAATTTGTAGTTTACAGCAAGGAGACCAACTCCTGTTTCGGCTATTTTCTGGTCTATTTTTGTTTTGAGAAATAGCATAAGACCTGCCCCTGCAAGTCCCATTATTGCAAGTATTTTTGGAACAAGTCTATTCTTCAGGAAAGATAGTATAAAGCCCAGTATTGCCAGACCAAACGCTATTCTCGTAAGGGGTTCTCCTTTGATTTTCTTCTCTGCTGGCTTGTTTTTTTCCACCACAGGTCTTTCTATTTTGAAGCCTGTCACAAGCTGAAGTCCTGTGACTGTTTTAAGGCTCTGGTTGCCGCAGGAAATTTCGATGAATGGGAGGAGAAACGAGATTACTAAAACTGCAAAAAGAATTGAGTTTATCCCTGTTTTTTTCATTTTTTCCTCCCTATTAAGTTAAACTAAAGATTGCCAGAGGTCAAGGAAATCCTGTTTATTTAACTGCCATACGAAATGTCCATGAACCTCCTGACTGAACAGTTAGTATTATAATAG
>Ga0190334_1001248_pt1 | contig 11250 bp, 12 predicted proteins | sample 48720478_MG_FD_161270 | JGI IMG/M metagenome (GOLD analysis project Ga0190334, IMG submission 161270) | Hydrothermal vent sediment bacterial communities from Southern Trench, Guaymas Basin, Mexico - 4872-04-7-8_MG | ecosystem: Environmental > Aquatic > Marine > Hydrothermal vents > Sediment ...
TAGGATCGTATCCAAGAATCCCGGCCCAGCCGCGCCGGATGCCCAGAACCCGAATGCCTTCACTGTGTGCCCTGTAAACAAGGGTTTTGATGCAGGGGTTCAGACCCGGCACATCACCTCCGCCGGTCAGTATGGCTATCGTGGGGGTTTTCTTGGCTTTTTTCTTCATTATTTTACACTACTCCTGGAACTCCAACATTAAGACGGGATTTGGACAATATGCCGTGGCAATGCAAGTTGTCTTCTTATATTCTAGAATAACTTGTTTGAATAGGGAAGTATTTATTTAGGGCCTCCAAAGCGGCTTTTGCCGCTGAAAATCTTTACAAAAAGAAAAAAAGCGACTATTTTGGCTTGATCAAAATCCCGGAGGAGTATCATGTCCATTTCAAAAAAAGTGCAGGGTTCAATAGAAAAATCGTCTTGGATTCGCAAAATGTTTGAAGAGGGAATCTCAAGGAAACAAAAGTACGGGGAGGAGAACGTATTTGATTTTAGCCTCGGCAACCCCAACCTTGATCCGCCGCCGAAATTTGTGGAAGTGTTGAAAAAAGTGGCCGCCGACGAGAGGAAAGGAGTACATGGGTACATGCCGAATGCCGGGCTTCCCGAAACCCGGGAGGCAGTTGCCTCTTATCTCAGTAAGCACAACAGGCAAAAATTTGGCGCTGATGATATCGTAATGACAATGGGAGCTGGTGGTGCGCTGAATGTTGTCATCAAAACAATAACCAACCCCGGTGAGGAAGTAGTCATTCCAAGCCCTTATTTTGTGGAGTACAATTTTTACCTTGATAACCACCAGGGTGTACCACGCGTGGTAAGGACCGGAGATGATTTCTCGATAGATCTTGAGGCCATAGAAGAGGCGATTAATGAAAAGACAAAAGCAGTCTTGATCAACTCCCCGAATAATCCCACGGGAAAGGTATATAGCGAAGAAGATCTGAAAGGACTCGGAGATCTCTTGTCTCAGCACAGCCGAAAACTTGGTAAGACGCTTTACCTAATCTCGGATGAGCCCTACCGGAAAATTGTTTACGACGGAGTCAGAGTGCCGAGTGTATTTGATGCCTACGCGCAGAGTTTTGTGGTAACATCGTTTTCCAAAGACCTTTCCCTCCCAGGGGAAAGAATCGGATATGCAGCCGTAAACCCGGATATCTCTGAAAAGAAGCTAATTATGGCAGGCATGATTCTATGTAATCGCGTGCTGGGGTATACAAACGCCCCTGCGATAATGCAAAGAGTGGTTCCTCACCTGCTGGAGGATAGCGTGGACATATCGCTGTACCAGAAGAAAAGAGATCTGCTGTGCAGGGGTCTTGAGGCCTGCGGTTACAGCTTTGTCAAGCCCGAAGGTACCTTTTACCTGTTTCCCAAAAGTCCAATAGAGGATGACGTGGCTTTTGTTTTTGCACTTCAGGAGGAGAATATCCTTACTGTTCCCGGCAGTGGTTTTTTTGGGCCGGGCCATATTCGAATTGCATATTGCGTTGATGACAGTACTATTGAGAATGCAATGCCAGGTTTCGAAAGGGCCATAAAAAAATTCAAGAAATAGGCAGGAATTAGTTCTTACCCGTATCGGAACTGCACACAAGACAGGGGGGCACCACTAATGACCCTGTCTGAAAACGGGAGTCATCAGAGGCTGTCGGAAAACCCCATTTGCTGTGTTTTCCGACAGCCTCCTAGCGGAAGGAGGAAGCGATTATGTATTCAAAAATGGTAACCTTGAGGTTCCCTCCGGAAGTCGTTAATGAGCCGATCATTGCCAATCTTGTCAAGAAGTTCGACCTGACTTTCAATATTTTGAAGGCAACAATTTACCCCAGAAAAGAGGGTCTTGCGGTAATGGAGTTGCGGGGGCACAAAAAGAACTTCCAGAGGGGAGTGCGCTATCTCAAAAGCCTGGGAATGAAAGTGGAAAGCCTGGGGCAGGACATAAAGAGAGACGAGGAAAAATGCTTTCATTGCGGGGCGTGCACTGCCGTTTGCCCCACCGGTGCTCTCTATATCAAAAGGCCTCAAATGGAAGTTCTCTTTGATAGTGACAAGTGTAGTGCCTGTGAGCTGTGTGTTGTGGCATGCCCTGCCAGGGCCATGGAGGTCAGGCTTGACAGAAGCCTTCTCGACTGAAAGAGAATTCTCCCTTCTACCTTCCCGGAGTGTCTCTTGCAGCCCATTTCTAGCCACTTTGATATGATCGAGGAACCTTCCACAGTTGTTGTTGCCCTCAGCGGGGGAGTGGACAGTGCCCTGGCAGCCGCTCTCCTCCGGGAAAAGGGGTGGCATATAAGGTGTCTTCATTTTCTCCTGCCAGGATTCGGCTCAAAGGGTGAGGAGAAGGTGGCCTCAGCACAGAGGATTGCCGAGAGCCTGCAAGTGCCCCTGTCGGTGGTGGACATGAAAGAGCAATTCAGCAGGCTTGTAATTGAGCCTTTCATTGAAATATACCTCCAGGGTTTGACTCCTAATCCTTGCGTTGTTTGTAACCCAAAGATCAAGTTTGACGGGCTTCTTCGCTATGCAAAGCAGGAGGGCATTGAATACGTGGCCACGGGCCATTATGCAAGGGTCAGGAAGGCTGAAAGCGGTTTGTTTGAGCTGTGGCGCGGGAAAGACAAGGGTAAAGAGCAAAGCTATTTCCTGCACCGCCTGGACCAGAACCGTTTATCCAAGACCGTATTTCCGCTCGAAAATTTATTCAAGGCTCAGGCACGAGCACTGGCGGCCAAACTGGGCCTGCCTCCAATATCAGGGCCTGAAAGCCAGGAAATATGCTTCCTTTCAGGCAATGATTATCGAATGCTGCTTGAAAGCAAAAGGGCGGAAAAAACCCTTAAGAAAGGAGATATCATTGACCGGGAAGGGCGGAAAGTGGGTGAACATCTAGGCACGTACCGCTACACTATTGGGCAAAGACATGGCTTGGGTATTGCATCTGAAAGCCCTTACTACGTAATGGAGATAAGACCTCACGAGAATCAAGTAGTGATTGCAAGAAAAGAGGAGCTGTTTTCAAAAGAACTGGAAGCCAACGATTTCAACTGGATAGCAGGGAGCCCTCCGGCACGCAGGGTCCGTGTCCAGGCCCAGGTGCGTTACAGGCACCAGCCTTCCCCGGGGTGGCTGGAGTTCGTGGACCAAAAGAGAGTAAGATTCAGTTTTGATCAGCCTCAGTGGGCCATAACACCTGGACAGGCCCTTGTTTGCTACGACGGTGATCGGGTGCTCGGCGGGGGATGGATCACGAAATAGGGGCGCAACCGATAGGCGTATCGGCAACTAAACCCAAAATCTTTTTGGAAAGGCTATGGAGAGAAAGAGAGTTTTTGAGCCCGGAGATTATGTAAAATCATTTTCCAACCACTTTGGGATTGTGCTCTCACGGCATGAACTTGAAGAAGCTCGTACTCGTTTTAAAGAAGGCAGGAAGCCCGGACGCTACTTTGCACCGGGCTGCTGTCAGGACCCGGACAACGTCCTTCAAATACCCGTGCTTTTTGAAGACGGCACTTTTGATATTATGAGATCCATGAACCTCAGGAAAATGGATCCTCCTGGTGACAAGAAGGTCAAAATCCAAAAGATGATGGAACGATAGGCCCGGGGCGTACTCAGGGAATCGTTGAATCGGAAAGGAGAGGGAGGGAAATGACGGATTGCCTATTTTGCAAGATCGTAAATGGTGAAATTCCATGTGTTAAAGTGTACGAGGATGAGAAGACGCTCGCTTTCGAAGACATAAACCCGATCTCAGAGGGCCACACGCTTATTATCCCCAAAAGGCATGCGGAAAATCTCTGGGAAATCCCCGCAGAGGACCTGGCCGCTGTTCACATGGCTTCGCAGAAAGTGGCCCGTGCTATTAAGAAAGCGCTGAATCCGACGGGCATCGCAGCGCTTCAGTTAAACGGGAAAGGAGCCAACCAGGTGGTGCTCCACTACCATCTCCACCTGGTCCCGAGGGCCAGTGGAGCTCCAGAGCTCCCCATTACCAGCTGGGAGCTGAAGAGTGGGGACATTGAAGCAATCAAGCAGACGGGCCAAAAAATTGCCTCGGCCATTGAATAATCCCCCGACTATGGGAAACAGCGCTATCAGGCACTAGATTTCGTCAAATTGGGGGAGGTGTTAGTGCTGTTCTAGTGGCAAGAAATGGGTAAGTCTCAACCCTTAGCGAGCCACTACTCTACCAGTTCTATGTTCCAGTAGAGATAATCGCGCCATGTTTCAGGGACTTTCCTAAACCCTATGGTGATCCTGATGGCAGGAACCCAGCTTGGCCTGGCGGGATGACGCACTAGTTTCATACCTGCCTCTGAGGGAGTGCGGCCGCCTTTTTTCCTGTTGCACTCAACGCAACAGGTTACAATGTTTTCCCACTTGGTCTTGCCTCCCCGAGATTTCGGTATTACGTGGTCATAAGTGAGATCCTCCGGAGAGAACCTGGCACCGCAATACTGGCACTGATAGCGATCTCTGGCATATATGTTTTGCCTGGAGAATTTCACCGGCTTTTTTGGTTTTTTCACCATCTTTAGCAGGCGGACAACAGAAGGGAGCTTGATGGCAAAGCTGACGGAGTGTATCTCACGGTCATATTCCTCAAGCACTTCCACCTTGCCCAGAAAGAGCATGGTTATGGCTTTTTTCCAGTTAATTATCTTGAGTGGTTCATAGGTGATATTTAAGAGGAGTACGCTGTCCATGGCTTTTTGCTTTTACCTGGCTTTTCTCTAGTCCTTATGCTAAAGGCCGGTTCATGCTGAAAAAATCATCTATTTTTATATGTCTTAGCTACTTAAACTTTTTTAAATAACTCAAATTGATCAAGAATTCAAGCAAAAAAGAACGGATACATGATCCTTGGCACGGTCAGCATCACTTTTCTATGGAGGCGGGGATTTTGGTGGCGACATCGCTCTAAGCGAAGGCAATACTGGAGGGATTCTATTGTGTTATCAATCCGCCAGAGGCGGATTAATCCGCCTCTGGCGGACAAGGGTTTGATTCCCCGCCCCTTGGGGCGGTTAAGATGGTTTCCGATTGATACCGCGCTGCTTGCGGCGGGGAAGTTCATTACCAATGGCAGCATGTTTAAGCGGAAGGAGCTTGGAGAGAAATGAAGGATAGTTCTAGGGTGAAGGTGCTGGGTATCTACGGGAGTCCTCGCAAAGGTGGAAACAGTGATCAGCTCCTTGACAAGGTGCTGGAAGGAGCTCAGTCAGCAGGGGCGGAAGTTAAGAGGATCTATGCGCGCGATCTCAAGATATCAGGCTGCCGGGAGTGCGGGGGATGCGAGAAGACAGGAAAGTGCGTGGTTAATGACGAGATGCAAACTGTTTATCCCTTGCTGGAGGAGGCTGACGTGATTTTTTTGGCCTCCCCCATTTTTTTCTACGGTCTTACAGCACAGATTAAAGCCATTGTTGACCGCGCTCAGGCAATGTGGTCGAAAAAAATGCTCAAGGCCCGGGCCGGGAAAGGAGGGACTTCCTTGAGGGGAAGGGGTTACCTGGTTGCAGTAGGTGCCACAAGGGGAAAGAATCTTTTCGAAGGTGCGCAGCTGACAGCCAGGTACTTCTTCGATGCTCTGGAGATGAGCTATGGGGGGGGGATTTTCTTCAGACGACTTGAAAAGAAAACTGCAGCCAAGGAGAACCCCGAAGCGCTCCAGGAGGCATTTAACCTGGGGCTCAAGGCAGTCTCCCGCCAGGAGGCTGGTCTAAAACGGTAATGCATCTCTTTATCCCCGTTTTCCATAACCTCAGTACACTTCTACATAAGCTTCAGTTTTTCCGGATTTCGAACGCCCTGCCCTTAACCATTTTCCAGAAGCAGCCGTGACGCACGCTTTCTTTACGCAGTTGCGGGGGAGGCTGCTAGATTCTTTGATCCTAGGAGCAGTGTTTGACAGCCTCCAGGTTTGACTTAATTTTTTCTAAGCCCGCCCTTGCCAGAGCGGTGTTGCCAAATCGCCTCTGAAAGGCTTTATCGTCCATACCCAGGATTTCCTCTGTAGACGGGAGGGAAACATCTGCACCCGTTTTTCCATTGTTAAAGGGGCATGCCTCCTGGCACCTGTCGCATCCGAAAAAGCATCGCCCCATTTTCCTTGCAACATCTGTCCTGATCTTGCCCTTGTGCTCAATGCTGAGGTAGGATAAGCACCTTGAGGCATCAAGAATGAATGGCCCTCGCAAGGCCCCCGTGGGGCATGCGTCAATACACCTGGTACAGTCACCACAAAGGTTTCCCACTGGCTTTTGAGCCTGAACTTCCATAGGAGCGGTGGTAAGTATCTCTGCCAGGAAAAAATAGGAGCCATAGCCAGGGATGATTAACAGGGTATTTTTGCCCATAAAACCAATGCCGGCAGAGATAGCCAGAGTTTTCTCCATTATTGGCGAGGAATCCACGCAAACTTTGAAACGACTCCCTGCGTAGGCCTCCGTGATGATTTCTGTGAGTTCATAGCACAATTTCTTCAGTCTCCTGTGATAGTCTTCCTGCTGAGGGCTGGAATATCTGGCTGCGCAAAAACCGTCAGGTGTTTGAGGTTTCTCACTGGAATAAGGAAAGGCAAGGGAGATGACCGCGCTGCATCCTTTCAAAAGCTTTGAGGGGTCCTCTCTTTTCTCTATGCTTTTTTCTAACCACCTCATGTCTGCATGCTTATGCTCCGAAATCCACCTCTGAAAACTGTCAAAGTAAAGAGGGCGAATAGGCCTTGAAATCCCCAACGAGATAAAGCCAAGATCCTTTGCTTTATTTTTCAGTGAGGTCCACATGGATCGGAACCCGAACGCCGCTATTTGGGAACAAGAGGTGCGTCAAGGTCATAAGGCGTAAGGCTTTCAAAGCCCTCAGGTGTGACCAGAACGGTCTGTTCAAATTGTGCAGAAAGGGAGCTGTCTTTAGTGACCGCTGTCCAGTTGTCTTCAAGAATGCGGAGTTCTTTTTTTCCAAGATTGATCATAGGCTCAATGGTGAAAACCATGCCAGGAACCAGCACAATTCCTTTGCCCTTTTCTCCGAAGTGGGGGATTTGAGGCGGCTCGTGGAAGTCAAAGCCCACTCCATGGCCCACGAACTCCCTGACCACTGAACAACCCTGGCTCTCAGCATAGTTTTGAATGGCCCACCCTATGTCTCCAACCGTGTTGCCGGGTTTTACAGCCTCCATGCCGAGCTTCAAGCACCTTCTGGCAACGCTAACTACCTTTAGAGCTCCCGGACCGGGTTTTCCCACAAAAAATGTCTTGCTGGCATCTGCATAATATCCGTTCAATATTGGGGTGACATCCACGTTAACGATATCCCCCTCTCTTATAACCCTGTTACCCGGGATACCGTGGCAAATCTCTTCATTAATAGAAACACACACGCTTTTAGGAAACCCGCGGTAGTGCAGCGGGGCGGGGGTTGCGCCGTTCTTTATGGTAAATTCATGGACAATGCTGTTTATTTCATCAGTCGTCATCCCTCCCCTGAGGTTCTGCTCCACGAGGTCGAGGGTCTGGATCGCGAGCTTCCCTGCCTTTTTGATCCCTTCAATGTCGGGCTTTTCTTTGAGGCGAATATTGTAGAGCCTCAGATATCTATCTTTGATTTTCTCACCGTCTGAAATATCCTTGCCGAGGCAGCATTTTTTATATTTAAGTCCGCTGCCGCAAGGGCAGGGATCATTTCGGCCAATGTGCCTGTGTTTGTGTTTTGACAACAACTCTCCTTCACTTCCCTTCTCTTGGCTGGCATTACTATCTCTTCTCCCTGTGACCAAAAAGCTTGATTGTCAGGGCCATGACTCTCAAAAGCTCTCATTCAGGGCCACCCCGACATAACAGAATACAATGGCGAAATCAACTGCCAATTATATCAAATTGCTAATGGTTCAGGGTTAACTGCAACAGATTATTATTGAAACTATAGCGCATTAAGGGTATCAAGGAAAGTGCTTGAAGCACGCTGCTGAGTGATTAGGCTCTGATTTTTATGGATTTACCCTAGCACTAAAATTTACTTGTGAGTCCGGGATTCTCTTGAAAAAAAACAAGCAAAGCATCCTTCAAGTCCCCTACGTTTGGGCATTTACAACGTATTTTGCCGAAGGCTTCCCCTACACAATCATTCGCATCATCTCATCAGTTTTCTTCAGAGACATGAAAGTTAACCTTGAATCCATCGGCCTCACCTCCTTGTTCGGGCTTCCCTGGGTGCTCAAATTCTTGTGGGGCCCGCAGGTTGACGAGTTTGCCACCAAGAGGCGATGGATGCTCTCAATGCAGTTCTTACTGGTGTTGATGGTTGCTGCTGTTGCCCTTTTTTCAAGGCTCGAAGGCGGGGTCAAGATCATCGCCATAGTTTTTTTCCTGGGATCTTTTGTGGCGGCAACCCATGACATAGCAATTGACGGTTACTACATGGAGGCCCTTGACGAAAAAGGGCAGGCCAAGTTTGTCGGCTACAGGGTAATGGCCTACCGCATTGCTATGATGGCAGGCACGGGAATCGTAGTAACCATAGGAGCTACTGAGGGCTGGCTGACCGGGTTTTTTTGCGCCAGCGGTATCTTAGGCGTTCTTTTCGTTTATCACTTGGTTTTTCTCCCTCGCGTTGAAAGGGAAAAAGAACCGATCCGGAAGCTGGTCGGGCTGCTGCTGAGAAAAAAGCCATTGGCGCTACTCGTGATTGTGTTATTAGCGGCGGCACTGGTGAGATGGCTTTTTTCACTCGGCTGGTATGGGGAGCTCAAGTCTGTGGCCCCGGTCCTGGGCAGGATCAGGTTTTCCGGATGGGTCGGTATAGGACTTCTTATCGGGTTGGGCCTTCTTGCGCTTTACAAGGAGCGAGTGAAGAATCTTCTCTTCAAGGACAGGGATTCTTTTTATTCGCGGGCCTTTGTAGCTTACATGGATCGGCCAAAAATTGGCATTGCGATTTCATTCATCATCCTGATGCGTACAGGAGAGTCCATGCTCTCATCCATGGTTTCCCCTTTCCTGGTGGACCTGGGTATAAAGATCCACTACGGGTGGATTTCAGGAGGGGTAGGGCTGCCTTTTTCTATCGTGGGTGCCATGGTCGGTGGATGGATGATTTCCAGGTATACGCTTAGGAAAACAATATGGCCCTTTTTGCTGGCGCAGAATTTCACCAATGTTGTGTACATGATCCTGGCACTTCATCTGAACAGGTACGTGGTTCTCAACACGGGAGCGGAGATCGCCATTCCAATAGGGCACTTTAACCTTCTTCTGGTAGCGCTTGTGCATGCATTTGACCAGTTTTCAGGAGGGCTCGGCACTTCTGTGCTGGTCACTTTCCTGATGAGAACATGCCTGCCGGGTTCTAAGGCAGCGCATTTTGCAATCGGCACCGGCCTCATGAATATCAGCGGCGTGCTTTCCGGCGTGATGAGCGGGTTCCTGGCCGAGTGGCTGGGATATGGTTATTTCTTTGGTATAAGTTTCCTGGCCTCCATACCGGGTATGGTCCTTACGTTCTACATTCCTTTCCTTGAACCTGGAAGCGAAACAAAAAGCCTTGAGAAGATCTCCTGATTTTACGTTTGCTATTTGGGCAGAAGTGTCTTGGTGTCAAGCAATACGCTGGCATCAGGGGGAACCGGCACTTCATGGTCTTTGAGTATCTTGAGCACTACTCCGGAGCCCACAGGTTCAAGCTGCGCTATCAGGGCAAAAAGCTCATCAATGTTGTTGCATGGGTATGGTATCCCTCTTTCGTTTACCTCAGTAATGTGCCTGTGAGCCAGTGCTGAGAACCAGATTTCCGCTTCAATACCTTGAGCGATCTGCTGGAACTCCTCAAACACTTCTCTCGGGGCATCTCCGAATTCAAGCCCATCCACGATAAGGGTGTCCGGCACGAAATCCATTTGCTTAGAGAGGTTATCCAGGTTTTCTTTAAGGCGCTCTATTTGGAAGCTCTGGTTTAGGTAGGCAAGTACTACCCTATTTCTTTGTAAAAGAGAAGAGATTTCCTCTTGGTTGTTGTTTCCAGCTGCTTTCAGAATATCGTAAAAAAGAATATCATAGTAGGAGAGAATCTTATCTGGCGTCCCTTCCAGAGAAACGTGAACAATTTTTTCTCCTCCAAGTAACTTCTCCAGGCCCAGATGGACAAGGCAGGCTGTTTTTCCAAGTCCAGCCCGCGCAATAATGACTCCCATGTTGCCTGGGCCCGGCCCCTTTTGTGAAAGGGTACCGAGGATTTTCCATGGGCTGATTTCCCTTAATTTTTTTTTCACTTGCTACCTCCCTTTTTTGGAACCGGTAAGCTTTTCTTTGATTTTTTCGGCCAACTTTTCAGGCACCTTGGCGTTTCTTGAAAACTCCATGCTGAACTCCGCTTTCCCTTGCGTCAATGACCTCAGCGTTGTGGCATAGCCGAACATTTCTGCAAGAGGGACCTTGGCCTCAATAGTGGTAAATACTCCATCCTCGGCAGAACTCATGATCAGGCCCCTTCTCTGGTTGATGGAGGACATGACATTTCCCTGAAATTCGGAAGGACACTCAATCGATACCTTCATAACCGGTTCCAGAATAACGGGCTTCGCTTTCATGTATGCTTGCCTGAAAGCGCCGATTGCTGCCTGCCTGAAAGCAAGCTCCGAGGAGTCCACCGGGTGGAAACTTCCATCATTCACAACGATCCGCACTCCCACTACCGGGAATCCTACCAGGAGGCCCCTCTCAAGGCAGGACTCAAAACCCTTTTCCACCCCGGGAAGGAATTCGGTCGGGATAACTCCTCCTTTTACCTGGTTGACAAATTCAAATCTGGTCCCCTTTGCGGGTTCCATAAACCCGGCCACTCGTCCGAATTGCCCTGCGCCACCTGTTTGTTTCTTGTGAGTGTAGTTGAACTCCGCCCTCTTTGAAATTGCCTCTCTGTAAGCCACCTCCGGTATTCCCGTTCTCACCCGTGCTCCAAATTCCCTTTTCATCCTTTCAACATACACCTCAAGGTGCAATTCTCCCATCCCCGAGATGATCGTTTCTCCTGATTCAGCATCAACGTGAGCGCGAAAGGTTGGGTCCTCTTTTGCAAACCGGTTCAGAGCTTTTGACATCTTTGAAGATGAGGCATGGTCCTCGGGTTCTATGGCCAGGGAGATGACAGGCTCTGGAACGAAAATCGAGGTGAGGGAGTAATTAACCCTGCCGTCTGTAAAAGTATCCCCTGAATAGCAATCAACACCAAAAAGAGCGACTA
>Ga0190334_1001250_pt1 | contig 11236 bp, 15 predicted proteins | sample 48720478_MG_FD_161270 | JGI IMG/M metagenome (GOLD analysis project Ga0190334, IMG submission 161270) | Hydrothermal vent sediment bacterial communities from Southern Trench, Guaymas Basin, Mexico - 4872-04-7-8_MG | ecosystem: Environmental > Aquatic > Marine > Hydrothermal vents > Sediment ...
GAATTTCCAAGTTATTACTGGTAGGTAATAAAAAAAAGCTCGTGGAGAAGACAGGGGTATAACTATTTTGGAGTTATAAAACCGATAGATTTAAAAATTATATTTAATTTTAGATTTAAAATGAAAAGTAAATTGAGGTGATAAAAAATGACAGAATTTTCAAAGTTTATATATCATCTAAAGCACGCAATAAGACATCTTGAAAAAACATTAAAACAAGAAATGTCGTTTGGAGCACCAAATGCTATAATAGAAGATAATTCCAAAACTTTAGATGAATTGAAAAAGATATATGAAAGATATACATTCTTGAGCAAAGAAGAAAAAGAAAGATTGAAGAAAATTATGAAAAAGTTTGAAAAAAATTGAAAATGAATATAACAAAAAAGTTTATTGGTGATTTAAAATGAAAACAAAAACACAAATTGTATTTGTGCAAAAAGCACAAGAAAAACTTTTCGAAGCAATAAAGTTGCTAAATGAAGCAGTGGGTAATGACGAATACATTAAAACCTATTTAATTGACAAATTAGAGATATTGGCTTCTAATGACCATGGCTTCTTAGCAGATGATTTAAACTGTGATAAAGTAATAGAAGATTTAGAGAAAGGTGATGTCCAATGAAAATAAAAATGCAACTGGAATTCAATAGCTTTTTGGAAGCTCTCGAGGTTCTTCGAAACTTCCAAAAAGAAACACAACGCAGCAAAAGAAAAAACAAACAAACAAACAAAAAGGATTTGTTTGAAAGGCTAGAGCATGTTATGGTAAAGATAGCAAACGAGAAAAAAAGAGTAAGCGTATGTGAAGCATGGACAGAATATGCAGGGTTGAAAAGAAAGAATACACCAAATTTTATAAAATCATTCAAAAGGTATCTTCAGAAGTCAAAAAAACTCAAGCCTATAACACCAAAAAAGCTATATTGGGTAATAAATCAGCAAAAACTTTAAATATTAAAAAGTTTTTAGTTTGTTGTATGAGGAAATTTGTAGGGACTTTGCTGCTATTGTTATTGCTCTTCTCTTTTTCTGTTTCTGCCAAAAAAGTTGGCAGAGAGCTACCCCCAATACCAAAATTAGTTGAAAACAACGGCATAAAAATCGAAGCTGATAAAAGTGTGTATTACTGTTCAGAGTATATCTCTAAAAACGAGTGCATAGTTAGGGCTAAAATTACTATCGAAAACAGAAATACACAAAATTTTTACATAGAAGACAGAATTGATTTTAGCACAAATATAAAACAAGCAGAATTTAAAGATGTTGCAAATAAAAGAATTCCTAAAACAGAAATACAAAAAGCAAATAAGAAAGCATATAAATTATCTAAAAGACTCTTTAAGAAAAACGAGAAACAAAATATTTTGGTTGAGTTTGTAATTGATAGTTCTGGCAAATTTGATTATACGGTTGATGTTAAAGATACATTTGGTAATATTTTGTTTACTGTTGTTCTCGACCCATACTATGAATTTTATTACCAAAGTTCTGATGGCTCAAAAGAAGACAACTATGTAATTGAAACCGACTCACTCAACAACATTTACGCTTTGGGTATAGCCTCACCATTTAACCTCTCTACTAATGAGAGCTTAAATTTTTCTTTTTGTATCTTCAGCAGAATCTATAACAACACACCAAAAGCAGTTCCGATTGTTGCAATCGATTATGAGTCAGATGGCGATGTTGAGGTATTGTCTGTATTGAATTACTCCAAACAACTTAGCAACATTTATGATTGGAATTGTTGGGAAAACATAACCTATGTTCATGAATGTAATTCTACAATCACTCAATCGGTTTCAAAACTCTACTTTGGATTTGTATGCACGAATTGTGGCATAAATTCAAGCGATTTAATAAAGCCACTTTGGGATTATCGACAAGATATATATAACAACAATCCCAGAACAAGATTTAGTGTTTGGAATACCTTAAATGATACTATAACATACCTAAATATAACTATCTCTGTTAAGAAACGACCAAACGAGACATTAATTACCTTCAATCCAGCGACTGGTTTTACTAATACAAACTTGAGTAACAGCACGCATTTCGTATTTAATAGCTGGAAATCAGGCATGACATGGAGTGTTTGGGACACAAAAACTTGGCTCATTCGAACAGATTATGATTTAGATGAGTTTCATTTAGAGCCAAAACTTATCATTAATGATGTCTCACCGACAAATTATGATGCACAACTCAATTCAATTTTAATCGGTCTAGACACTAATGGCGTGCCACAGAACCTTAGCTATGTTTATAATAGCACTTCAAACTCATTTAAGGCAATTACTGATGGTAATCTTTTAATGGCATTAGACTTCGGCGAACTCAATCCTGTCGATGAAGGTAATATCACATGTAATGAAACTTGGGTAAAAATCAATGAAACAGCATGCAACATACTTGACTACAAAAATGTAACTTATAATCACACACTTACTAATTGCAGTTGGGAAATCGAAGTTTATTCAGAAGGTTGTGATTATTGTGAGCCAGATTGGCAACCATTAGTTGTCAACGGCACTTGGGAATGTATGAATATCAATGGTAGTTATTTAGAATACCACACTTATTTTGATTATGCATTTTGCTATAATGAAACAAGTTTGTTTACTGATAGTTGCGACTATTATTTTGACGATTGTGGTATGTGGGTTGAATGTGAACTATATCCAAAAGATTTTAATTGCACATTCAACTCAGAGCCTTATATAGAACGCATATTGGTTTTCTTGTGTGAGTTGCCCGTTGGTGATTGGTATTGTTATAGTTATGTGCGCAAAGAAAACAATATATTACAAACCAACCCAGAACCCGAAATAAATTTTTTAATAGATTTGGACAAAAACGATAAAGAAAAGTATTTCAGAAACACTGGCAGAATATTAAAGCCCTACATTACTAAAAAGAATTTATTACCCAAAAATACTTATGTGCTTGGTGTAAAATGTGCTGATAATAGCTCTCAAATTATAACTTGGGAGCAAGAAATAACTCCAGTCTATAAACCAGCTAACTGGGCATTATACAGAGGTGAATGGGTAAAGAACAATATAGTGGTCATTATCGGCATCGGTTTGATAGTCGTGCTTTTAATTGCAATTATATCATACATAAAATACCAGGTGTGGAAATGATGAAACTAAAAATAGCATTGTTTGTTTTTGTTCTAATAGTTTCAAGTGGGTTTGTTTTTTCTTCTGTTGAAAGACCATTCGTAGATAACGATATGACAAGCTATGTAAATCAAGAGATAAGTATAGGCTCTAACTATTCACTTACAACCAGCACAAGCTACGGCAACGCTGGACAAATAGCTGTAAGTTATGATTTTGATAATGATACTATAAATGAATTTCTTTTTGTTGATGATAATCATTTTTATGTATTCGGCAAAGAGCTATTGTTAGAAAATTCAATTATACTCGGGACATATACAAAATGTTCAAATCCTATAATTTATAACTCTAAAGTCTATTCTGCTTGTTATGATAACAATTATGATTTAGATTTAGTTGAAATGAATCTAACATTAGCTTTGAATAGAGCCATTCCAGTCGCAACAAATATGTCAGGCACAAGCATTCCTTCTTGTAAATCAAATAGATGTTATTTGGTCGTAGATTATTACGATGTTAATAATGGCACACTTTATGAGGTTAATTTAAACACAGAAAATGTTACAAGCTTGAATTTAGAATTGGTTGGAGATATAATGGGTGATATGTCTACTATTGCTATTTCAGACTTAGATAATGATGGTCTAGATGAATTAGCTTTTATTTTTGGTGATTATACAAATTCGTATTTGTATGTAACAGAATTGAACAGCTCTGGCGATTTAATAGCAACAAGTAAGCAAGTGACACTCTATAACGGATTAAATACTATCAAAATACCTGTTAGTATTTGGGACAAAGATAACACTGGCTTAAAGTTGATTGTAGTAGTAGAAGGAGAAGTAGATGTTGGTTTAGATGATATATATTTCAGTTTTTTCTATTCAGATGGTTCAGTTTGGAAAAGGTCGAAACTTGCAGGCACAAATGGTATGATTGGCGTAAAGCCTATTATTCAAGATATAAATGATGACGGCTACGATGATGCTTGTGCATTCTTGTATACACGAGACGGAAGCACCCCAAAAAGAAGATTCGTTTGTTTCGATAGATTGGGCAATACTTTAATAGATGATATAAATACGACAACAGGTTGGAGTGGATATTATGGAAGCTTATATTATCTTAGTTCTAAACCTAATATTTTTGGGGCTTTGGATGGTTTATATCAGGTAACTTGTGAACCAAATTGTATTTTGACAAAAGTTTTGAATTATAGCGAAAAAAATAGTGCAAGCCTATTAATCGACAATTTAGACAATGATACCCAACCTGAAATGGTTAGAATAAGTGAAAACCTATTAGAATACTATGATTTTGGGGAAGGAATAATTTATTTGAACCAAACTTGTATGCCCTCTACTAATCATGTTTGTCTAGAGCCTTTCTTATTAGATGACGAGTTATATTGCGATTTAGATGATTTATACGAATGTCCATACACCTGTTTTGATTATAGATGTAATGATTGTGCAGAGACTCTTTGTATTTTTGTTGATAATTGCATAAATGTTTCTGTTAGTCCAAAAGCTTATGGCTGGTATATGGACAACGACACCATGTATTATCGCTACAAATATATTAATTCGATTATAGGAAACGCACTATACTTTAATACAAGCGAAGTAACAGGCACTTTGTATTTAGATTTACCTGAATATACAGCTGACGCCTATTATGTTAGATTTATGATGAAAGTAAGCTCAGATAACAATACAGGCATACAGATTTTAGGTTATGACACAAATAGCAACCAAATTTTACACTTAAAGATATTAAATTTTGATGATTATAATAGGCTCTATGATTGGAATAGCACCGATTGGGAGCTAATACTTGATGGAGCTACACAAACTTATGGAGCTTGGGAGCATATTTACAAAATTACTTTTAGAGGTTCAACATGCACTATAGAAGTAGATGAAGATTGGGACGGCGATTACGATTATGAAATCAACCGAACATTACCTATGTCTGCCACCGAATTAACTCAGTTACAATTCATTCCGACTTCAAGTTATTCAACAGGCTCGATATATATGCCTTTTATTGAGGTTTATAAATCAGAAGAAGCATTAACATGTGATAGTTTTGCAGATGATTTTGATTACGGAATAAGCATACAAACAGGTGGTGGTTGGTATGGTGATGTAATTTATCCTGGCACAGAAATTTGCAGCGATGCTATTCAAGAGATATTAGAAACTTGGTTTCCATGGCTTGTAAATGACTACTCTTTCAGTAGTATTTGCTTTGATGGAAACTATATCGGACACACAACAAATTGCTATTATCTCGAGCAAGACTTCATAATGGATTATGTATTGTATCCTGCTACTGCTGATGAACATTGGTTTGAGATAGTCTTTTTAAGTGGCTCTAAAAATATTACACTCAGAATAGAAACTTCAAGCTCAAGCACCATTAATCCAAACAGCGATAAATCACGCATCAAGCTATGGAATGGACAAGAATGGATTAATAGCACTTACGAAATACAAGATTGGGATTATCACAGGCTTTATGTGAACATTAACTTCAATTATAACTTAATCAACGTTATTTTGGATGAAAGCATACTTATCTTCCAATACGAGCCTATATATCTTGACGAGCCTGAAATTGAATCTATCGAGATTCATCACGGAGATGATGATGCTATATTGCAAATTGATAGAGTGCTTTATGAAGAAGAAATTCCGAGTTATTTGGATGAAGGTAGTCCATATGAAGCACCCGAAGAGGCTACATTTACAAGCGAAACAGGATTACAAACACATTATAGTTGTGGTTGGAATTTCTCCGCTACAGATGGAAATTACTTCGATTGGAGTTTATGCACACCAGAAGAACAAGAAAGCAAATCTACGTGGTGTATAATAAGACTATTAGGCAAATGCACAATCGGTAATCTCACTGTATGGATACTTAACAATATTTTGTTCACAATAGTCATCATAGGACTAATAGCTCTCGGGTTGCCTTTTATCGTTAGGAGTGTGAAAAAATGATAGGTTTGAGTGCTATTTTGGCTGCAATAGGCTCTGCTCTAGCTGGATTAGCAACAACAACAGCATCTGCATTGACAAAAGTATTTGATTTTTTGCGTTCAATTATAGGCTGGTTTTTGAATGTAGCACCTAAGCCTATAAGAGTGTTTGTATTTTTGTTTATGTTGTTGTTTATTGCTAATGTTTTGTTTGGTGCTTTGTTGAGCACAGCTTTTGTTTGCACTTCAGATAACCAAGTAAGAAAAGTAAACTTTTTTACAGGGTTAAAATTTTTTATAACAGGTTTGTTTAGTGATGTTCAAGATAGCACAATTATATCAGAAAGTGAAAGTTACACTCCAACAAGTCATATAGTTAGAGTTGCTTGCGTCAACCAAGCACCTAAACCATTTTTTTACAACATCAACCTTTTATCTTATAGTTTATGGATTTTATTGTTGGTGCTTATAGAAATAATGCCGTTAGTTATCAAATGGTATAAAACAACAGGAATAGTGCATTGAGGGGTGAATGCCTAATGAAACAAACTATATGCTTAATGATATGTTTTCTGCTATTAGCACCTTTGGTTATAGCAGCAGAACAACAAAAAGAAAGTGCAATTCTTGGGCAAATTCTAAAAGAACAAAAAGATATTAAGAGAATTATTACAACAGAGATTAAACAACAAACAGAGGCTCTTAAACAACATCAAGAAGAAACACTCAACAAAAAGGCTGATGAATTGTATAAACACGTGCAAGATTTTAAAAGACAAATAATTCTCCAATTAACTTCTGCTTTGGTGGCTGGTGTTGTATTAGGATTTTTAATCAAAGAATTCATAGCTATCAGACTTAGAAGAATAAGATTGGCTCTAAGAAAAAAACAATATGAAGATATGTTTAAAAAGTATGAACGAAAAAAACAACAATTGGAAGCAGAGATTAAACTCTTGGAAAAAAAGATTGAAAAAACAGAAGAATTACCATCTGTTCCACTGATACCTTCATCTTATGTCTCCAAAAAGCAACCTCTATTGTTGTATGTAATATTAGCAGTAATCGGAACACTAATTTTAGCATATATATTGTTCAAGGTGATTTAAGATGAAAAAAAGTTGGATTATCTATGTAATCGGAATAATAGCAATCTTGACTCTAATAGCTTATTTTTGGATGGGCACAAGAGGTATAACATCTTTATTGCATACGCTAAAAGTTTGGATTATATGGATGATTGTTATTGGTCTGGCTGTCTATGGTGTTTGGTATTTCTTTATCAGAAAAGAAAAAGATGATAGAGTCCATTTGAACGCAAAGAAAGTAATTGAAAGTGCATTACAATACAAAACTCCATTTTTGAGAGATTTGTATTTGAGTGGAGATAAAAATCACCCACAAGTAAGACTTGGTAAAATTCACGGATATACAAGAATAATAAATGCAAAAGGAGAACAAGAAGATGTGTTTGTGTTCAAACACAATAGTTTTCCATTGTCGTTGTTCGAAGAACACAAGGCTCTAAGAGTTAATCCAGATAAACACACATCACTTATTGGTGATGTGATTGTTGAAGCTATATCTGTAATGAAATATGGCGGGTTTTACTACATAAACCAAGACATAGCAGACTTGCAAAAGATTGACCAAACTATAATATCAGAAGTCAAAAGAACCCTTATGTTTGATATGTTGAGTGATTGGAAGAACGTCGTAGATGATGCTCTGGCTATTTCGCCTGAGCATCAAAAAGAACTCGAGAAAAAAGATTTACTGAAAATTCCAACACGACAAACAAGTGAAGAAGGTAGATAAAAATGTATAGCCTAAAAAAATACCAAGTGCCTATCAAAAAAATCATAAAACCACCTGAGGTTGAAAAAGAAAATTTGTTTGCTATTGAAGAGATGACTTATCAAAATGAAAAAGATTTTTTGTTGAAGGTTTTGTTGATTGATATAGTTATAATTTTGTTGCTGTTGGCTATATGAAAGATACAATCCATGTTTCAGATACTATATGTAAAGTTTGTAAAACTCCGTTTACAATCAAATATACGCCAAAATTCATTACAATCATGTGCAAATGTGGAATACTGATATTGTATCAAAACCGCAATGTAAGATTTGTAACTCACGAAGAGTATAAGAAATATGCCAAGGCAAACCTATAAAGAAATAGCATTTAGGCAGTTTTTTGATATTTTAAAAACTCCATCTATTGCCATGTTGAATTATTATCAAAACCTTATTAGAGCTTTCCATTATTTGTTTGCCGACCAACCCGATAAAATTAGATATTTAGAGAAAGAAGTTAGAAAGATTGAGCTTGCTGTTGGGATTGTTAGAGAGCCTGAAAATGTTAAAAAATATAGGCTATACCAACAATTCAAAAAAGAAAAGTTAGAACCACTACAAAAAGAGATTGATTTTTTAGAGAAGGCTTTTCCATTTGATAATGATAAACTTTTTGCTAAAGCTCTTAAAATACTGGAAAATGATTATGTTGAGCTTGATAAACTAAACTTCAAAGAATATAGCTTAGTTATGGACATTAAACCTAAGATGGATTTGGTCACTATGGAGCAATACATGCAAAATTCTATGAATTTAAAGAGCTTTTTCAAAGAGGATGGTAAAAAGATTACTCAACTCCAAATCTATTCAATGTTGAATAATTTAGTAGATTGGATGAACGAACAAGCTTCAAAAGAGATGAAAAAAATCAGATTTACGCAACCTATGAGATAAACCACCTAAAATCAAATTTAGGAGGTTTTTTTGGTTAAGCGATAAATTACACTTAGAAAAAAGGAAATAGCGTAGGAGGGCAAAGGAGAGATAATAGCAAATGAATATCATAACACTATCAATCATAATTTTGATTATTTTTATGGCGTTAATGATTTTGTATGAAAAATTTGTTCCTGATAGGGCAAAAAGAATTATAAGCGATATAATAAGAGCATTAAAATAGGAGGTGCATATAGAATGGGTTTGTTTGATAAGCTATTCAGCACAATATACCAAAAAGAACTAAAGATATACAAACAAGCAGGGACTAAAAACTACATACTTTTGAATGCCTTTGCCGAATATGCAGGTTTGTTGATGGTTAGTGCAGGAGTTTTGATTTTAGTAGTGATTACTTTCTTTTAACCCAAACAACTCTTTTAAACCTCTTACCTGTTTTCCAGTGTCGCATAGTAACAAGTTTCTTTTTGTAGCCTCTGCGTCCTTTTCTCTCAGGCATAGCTCTCTTTCGAGCTGTTGGCGACATGCGCATCCACTTTCTTCGAGCTTTCTTTATTTGGGCTTGTAATTGTTTCTTTGTAATAAGTTTGCCTACTGTTGTGCCTTTTCTAACCCCTTTGCCTTTGCCTCTAGGCTCTAATACAGCAACTCTCACATAGTGGTGTCCTGGTCTTCCTACATCTATCACTCTATATCCAATTACCTTTCGTTTTGCCATTTACCTCACCTTCAATATAGTTTTTCCCCTTTATATATTTTGCTTGGGTATGCACAACCTGCTTTTCTGTATCTTTCTACTGTGCGTTTATAGGTTGGCATTGTTTTAGCTCTTGCTCTTTTGCTCATAGACATCCACTTCTTTCTGGCTTTTTTTATATTCTTTCTTGCTGCTCTTACTGCTTTAGGAGTTATTCTTCTATAATAAGTTATTTTTTTGCCTGCTCTAATTGCAGTTACTTTTATTTTTCGTGCCATTTTTTCACCTCACTAAATTGGATTACCTATATCACCATATGCTTTGTCCATCATAGCATTAGACAACTTAACAGGATTAAGCTTATGTGCTAAATCCTTTGCTATATGGTCAGGAATGCCTTTTTTTCTTAGCTGTTTGTATATTATTAGCTCTCTTTTTTCGTGCTTTATAAGCCTATTTAGTGCCTTTTTAGATGGTGTTTTTCTTACATATATATCATAATCACCATCTCTGCCTGGTGTAGTTTCAATCGAAGCATAACTCATATAGCCTTTTGCTCTAAGTTTTTTCTCTGAGCTAAGCCTTTCATAAACCTTATTTGATACTATATGGATATCATATAAGACATCTTTAAGAGCTTTAAACTTGCTTTCTGCTTTTTTAGTATCGCCCAAAACCATATATTTAGCTACATCAAGAGTAAGTTTCATAGCCTTTCTTTGTTTTGGATTTTTTACCTTGTTGGTCTTTTGTTTAAGTGTTTCTAATTTAGCTAAAAACTCTCTCTTAGCTCTATTATTAGGCTTACCCCAACCATAAAGCTTAGCCCACTTAATAGTTTGTTCAATTTTGTTTATTTTCTCAGGTATATAGCCATAAAAATCTTTGAATGATTTTGTTAGTTCTCTGTAAATATCCATAGCAGCTTCTGTGCCATAACCCATTATTCTTAATCCAGACTCGCCTACATCTCTAATTGGTGTATATTCAAGGTTTTTATTTTGAAACTCATACAGCTTAGGATATGCTGTTTTGATGCCTCTTGCTGCTAAGCTATGTCTGTAACTCTCTCTCCACCAACCTTTTGACATTTTTACTCAGGAAAAAACGAACCTCCTTTGAGCTTTCTAATAGTGCCTTTGATTATTTCTGTTCCCAATACTACAATAGTTACGATTGCAATAATGCTCCTTAGGGCAACAAAGATATTAGCAACAATGTCAGTTCCAATATCATCCAAATCGGCAATGGAGTAGCCCGAAATGTAGCCTGTGGCAAACCAGCTTTGTGGCAATGAGTTGTTTGTGCCATTATTCTCAAAACTATCAAAGTTGTTATCTTCGGCTATGTAATTGTTGTTTGAGGTTTGGAGTAAAACAAGCATCTCACCTGTGTTGCCTGTAAAGTTGTTGGAGCTACCAGCCACACTCAAATTAATTATTTGATTGTTGCATATATAGTTATGTTCACTAAACTCATCTAGGCTCAAAGTTGAGATAGGAGCATTATAGCAGACTTCTGAGTAGCTCGTATTCTCCAATATTATGTCTGAGCCCATTAGCTCGTTATTGGTTATCTTTATGTCAAAGGAATGGGAGAGATATATGTTATTAACCTGTGAATTGTTAAGGGTTGAATGCCTAAATGAAACAAGCTGTAA